>OBLW0100002482.1_pt1 | contig 14892 bp, 13 predicted proteins | sample 1520161 | NCBI WGS metagenome assembly OBLW01 (sample SAMEA3539309, study PRJEB22396) | soil metagenome | biome: tundra; feature: field; material: soil | place: USA | collected 2010-05 | depth 0.15 m
TGACTCTGGCGCACGAACTGGCGCGAGTGGTTCTGCTGGAGCAGGTGTATCGGGCATTCACGATTTTGAAGGGGCATCCGTATCATTCGGGGCATTAAATCGGTCAGAACCGAAAGACGACTCCGGTGGACAGACGTGCAGTGCTTCGGTTCTGGACATAGTTGACCCCAGGATCTCCCCCTCCAATTGGGGTGAACCAGGCATAGAGCCAGTCCGCCTGACCTCGGATCGCAATGCGCCGCGTTACAGAGTAGTCAAGGCCCCCTCCTGCCGCGAGGCTCAAAGCATTGTTGGACTTAAAGGTGTTATAGCTGGTGCTGTTAAAGTTTGTGGGAGATACATGGCTATCCCCAAGCAGGAAATGCGCAAAAGGGGAGAACCGGCCGCGTCGCAACGAGAATTGTGGCCCGAAGAGAAACGTATATGAAGTTCCGCTTGTCGTCGCTCCTTGAGAGCAGCCACCGCAACCCGGATAAAAGTGGCTGGGATAGAAACCAGAAAAATCAGCGACGAATCCAAGCCAGCGACGAACCTTGAAGTTGGCGGATGCGTTCCATCCATTCACGTGATTTGGAGATACCAGACTGAAGTCGGGGTTCAAGTACGTGTAGCCGCCAAAGAGCTCAATGCGATCTGAGGATTGCGCCATGACTGCACTGCTAAACAGGAGAACGGAGAGAACTACTAAAGCGAGACGAGGCAAGCTTCCTCCTGAAAGGTTAGAGTTCTCGAAGGACAAGCACTGCGATGCAACACCATGCGATGCGGGTTGTACCGTCGATCACTACCGAGAATCTTGCGTCAGTGGAACGCATAGCCATGGAGTGGCGGTGGCTCGAAGCGATACTTGGCGTAACATCGCCTCAGGATCCCTGCGACCGGGTGTTTTGAGTGCAATGGCGTTTTCAGCAATTATGCTGTATTGATGAACCAGCGGCCAGTAAACATCGAGACCGAACGTTTGCTCCTTGTCTGCCTCCTGCTGGAGGACCTCGAAGCCCTCATCGACGGTGACGCCCAACGTGTCGCGCTCCAGACTGGTTTCACATTTCCTCCAGATGATCCGAACCGGGGTGTGGATTTGTCATGGCATCTACGGGCGTTGCTCGCCGATCACAACCAGCTTGCCTGGCGGATCCGCGTGATTGTTGAGCGGTCGTCTAACACCGTCGTAGGATCGATCAACTTAAAAGGTCCACCAAACGCCGATGGCGACGTAGAGATCGGATGGGGTATGAACGAGAACGCTCGCAGGAAGGGATACGCGACCGAGGCATCGGCGGCAGTGATCAACTGGGCCATTAACCAGCGGGGTGTCACCAGTGTCAGCGCCACCATACCTGATTGAGAATTATGCTTCGCCGCGTCTGGCCGCGAGGCTCGGGTTGGTTCGGACGAATGAAACGAGAAGGAACCTTCCCGTTTGGAGGTGCGACCGAAATTCAATCGTCAATACTGCGTGCTGATCCGGTTGATGTATCAAAACTGGTTGTCGAGTCGTTCGATTACGTAAACTATTGATAAATCTGGTTGCAACAGTTGACATCCGAATTGCCCGTAACTCGGGCGTTTCAAGAGACCTCACGCTTCTCGGGGCACCACGAGCTGATCACTCTAAATCGAGTAGTCAGGAACTGCTAGCTGCTCGTTATTGGATTAAGGCTCTTCCTTGGGAAGATCGATCATGACGACCTGCGAGTTTTCGCGTAAGCGGTCGAAGACGATTTGTTTCCCGTCGCTGGTGACATCGAAGGTCCGCATAGTGGCACGGTTTTGCAGCCTGGTGAGGGGGCGCGACTTCATCGAGGCGAGATCGAGTAGCAAGAAATCCTGTGACGCGAGCAGTCCCTGCATGTAGATCAGACTCTTGCCATCAGGCGAGAAGCGGACGCGCTCGCCCAAGCGCCGCAAGGTGATCTCGGGCAATTTGACGCTGGTTCCGTCCGGGCGCACGGCCAGAAGCGGAGCGAAGGTGCGCACATTCGTGCCCGCATATACGATCAGGCTTCCATCCGGCGACCAGACTGGATTGAGTGCCGGCCCGCTCACCAAGCGAACTGGCGATCCGCCATCCAACGGGATATTGAAAAGCCCGGGGCCGGTGGCGTCGCTGCCACCAGTGACGATCCATCTGCCATCCGGCGACCAGCAACTCGAACCCTGGGCGACAATTCCCTCCGCGATGGGCTGGAGTTCGGCGCCGTCTGAAGAGAGGACATGCAGTTGGCGTTTCCCGCTCCGCCGCAGCACAATGGCCACGCGACCTCCATCCGGCGAAACAGCTGGCGTCTCCAACAACGCACTATCGGCGCCCTTCCAGATTTCAGACGCCTGTCCGTCCCGAAGGCGCCACAGTCCGTCGCCCGTCCCGAGGGAAGATAAATAAAACAGCGACGAGCCGCTAAAGCGAGGCGCCAGCGCCCGCATTGTCGGCACGGTAAACGGTTTCACGTCGCCTTCTTCGGCGAGTCGATTGAGGATCGGAACGCTCCAAAGGCCAGCCACTGGGTGGCTGATGGTGGCCACCAGTTTACGACCGTCGGCGCTGGCTTCCACGGACGTATATTGCTCGAGGCCGACGCTCGCGCGTCGCGAATCCTTCCGTTTCAGATCAAACGCCCACAACCACGGTCCTGAACCATCCCCGTCCCGCGCCACGTAGAACACTGTGCGGTTGCCGACCGGCGTGGGATAGGCAACGTCTGTATTGCGTTGCGTGAGGCGCTCTGGGTTGCTGCCAGCAGGGTCGATGCGCCATAAATCCATCTCCTTGGTCGCCGGTGTCCCATGAACGAAATAGATCCAACGGCCGTCAGGTGACCAAGTTGGAAAATGGTTGTGAAGTCCCGGCTGGTCCCCGAATATCCGTCGCCCATTGGCGCCCGTGCGGTCCGCCACGAACATAGGGTCGCCATTACCGAAGGTATGATAGACAATCCGCTCGCCATCCGGTGACCAAGCCAGGTTGACGGCCTCCTCGCTGAGGAAATTACGTAGCGTACCCCCGGTCAGGGGCATCAGCCGAAGCCGCATACCCACATCACCACCACCGAGCCAAATCTCCGAGCCGTCTCGCGAAAAACCCACACTTCGTAAGGGTCCAGGTAACGGCCCTGCCTTCCCTTGTGTCAGATTCAGCAAGCGTCCGGTACCCACCTGGCTGAGCCACACATCGAAGGGGCCGTCATGATCGGAGACAAAAGCCACGAACCTGCCGTCCGGCGAGATCGAGGCTTCGACGCTCTCGAAGTCGGTCACGCGCGTGAAACGGGCTTTTTCGAGCGGGTTGGCCGGTGCCGCCGCCGGCCGAGCCATTTCCCAGGCCGCACTTCCCATCAGCAGTGCGGCGGCTATGACCCACGGCAGCCACGCTCGCCTTGACTTCGGCGGCGGCATACTCTTCGCGGTCGAAGCTCCGGCCGACGTTCCGCTCAGCGATTCCATGGCAAACGCGAGATCACTGGACGACTGGAATCGTCGCTCAACATTCTTTTCCAGGCATCGCACAAGAATCCGTTGCAGTTCCAGCGGACCTTGCCAGCCGGTATCGTTCAGCGCCTGTGGCTCTTCGCGCAAAATTGCGGTCATCGTTTCTGCGGACGTCTCGCGTTTGAAAGCGCGTTTGCCGGTGAGCATCTCGTACAACACTGCACCGAAACTGAAAATGTCAGATCGCGGGTCGATCGGGTCGCCCCGCACCTGCTCTGGCGACATGTAGCCTACGGTGCCCATCACCATACCCGGCAAAGTCGCCGGGCTGGTTAGCGTCACTGCAGTTTCGTGGTTTTCCTCCGGCCGAACCAGCTTCGCCAACCCGAAATCCAGCACTTTAATCCGTCCGTCACGGGTGACAAACACGTTCTCCGGTTTCAGATCCCGGTGCACGATTCCCTTCTCGTGTGCGGCCGCAAGTCCCTGCGCGATGCCGAGCGCGTATTCGATCGCGCGCCGCACCGGCAGCGGCCCTGATACGAGCTTCTCCCGCAGGGTTTGTCCTTCAAGAAATTCGCTGACCAGAAACGGCGCACCGCCGTGCACACCAATGTCGTGGATTCCCAGGATGTTCGGATGGCTCAGCGCCGCAATTGTCCGCGCTTCCTGTTCGAAACGCCGCAGTCGGTCGGCATCATGAGCAAGTGCTTCGGGCAGTACTTTGATCGCGACATCGCGCCCGAGCCGCGCGTCGCGTGCGCGGTACACCTCGCCCATGCCGCCCGCTCCGACTGGCGATACGATCTCGTACGGCCCGAGTTTGGTGCCGGAGGTAAGCGCCATCGATGCGCGCAATTATAGCCCGTACGCATTGCAGAGGATGCGTACCGATTCTGGATGGTTGGTCGGCTAACCGGAAGCTATCGGTCAATTGGCGCAACATCTCTATCGCACTCACTGACCAGAAGCCAAAACGTGCAATGGCCCGTGATTGCCAATTACTCCCGCGGGTCAGGCCGAAAGTCCAGTCTCTTGGCGCAATCGGGCGATGTCTTTGGTCGGCGCACTGCCGAAGAAGCGGCTGTATTCTCGGCTGAACTGAGAAGCGCTGAGATAGCCTACGCGTTGACTCGCAGTACCCGCGTCCGTCATGGTCGACATCATGAGACGCCTCGCCTCCTGCAGGCGCAGCACCTTTTGATAGTGCAGTGGGCTCATCGAAGTGACGGACTTAAAGTGCTCGTGGAACGAGGAAACACTCATGTGCACCAGTTCAGCCAAGTCTTCGACCTTCATGGGTTGAGAGAAGTTAGCCCGCAACCAGGAAATCGCCTTCGCAACGCGCTCCACGCTGGACTCTGCAAAGCCCATTTGAGCGACGCGAACACCAATGGGACTGCGCAGCAGCCGGATTAGAATCTCATCCATCACAAGCGGGGCAAGCAGCTCGGCGTCCCCGGGTTGCGCTAGGCACTCCATTAACCTAGTCGCGGCGCTGACAATGCTCGCGTCAACCGGAGTGATGTAAACCGCGCTTCTCTCCTGCACCGGAGGCAGCCCGTGCGGGTACACCTTCAAGACCAGCTCGGCAATCTTGTGCGGGGCGAGGTCCAGCCTTAGAGAGAGGTAGGGCTCGGAATGGCTGGCTCGCGTGACTTGGGCAGCCACGGGCAGAGCGACGGAGAACACGATCATGCGCGACGCGTCGTACTCATAGACTTCGTCCCCTACGATGACGGTCTTCGCTCCTTGGGCAACGATGCACAACGAGGAGACGCGGAGCGTATGGACACACTCCTTGTTGGTCCGTGAAAAGCGGGCGGCGTGCAAACCGGGGATGCGCATCTCGAAACCGCCGTCGTGCGGGGCGTAGGCGGCGATCAGACGGGCCAATTTAGCCGTGGCTGATTCGTTTGAGTTTAAGCCGTTGTTTGCGCGCCGTAAGGGCAGTACTTTGGCTTCGGCATTCATGAGTTCGAGAATACCTCCTTGTCAGCGATGTTGCACTCAGTCCGTTTGGATTGCTGACGTCTTGTCCATCCAGACGTGCCAAGTGACGGGCCCGGCTTCGCCATCGGTGATGGGCGGCCGGTGAGCTTCAGCGCGAGCTTGATCTGACCGTGATGATAGCCTTCGTGCCAGATCATGTGCTGGAGCAGAAGGATCGGGTGATCGTAGTGCAGATTCATGTCGCGGCCTGTCTCCACCCTGCCCTTTACCGCGTCCCTCACCACCCTGGCGCTCTCGATCAGCATCTGCGCGATGCGGTCGCGGGCACGCTCGACCACCCACTCTTCTTTGGGCATCTCTCTGGCAAACTCGGGGGCATCTTCGGAGACGACCACAAGGCGCACGTAGTGCATATGGGAGAACATCTGCGCGACGGTTGGGCCGCCCGCCGTCGCCCGGGCCTCGAGTCCGCCCTCGGGGAGAGCGCGGAGCAGGTTGACCAGGACGGTGTTGCTGCGGTCCCAGGAGTCGAGCAAAGCCTCGAGAAGAGGTTCTGACATAGCTTTCTTTGTGCGCCCCCCCGTTCGTTATGTTTTCAAAGCCGCCAGCACGTAAGCGGGTTTCATCGGAAGCCGCCGAATCATCTTTCCGGTTGCGTCGTGCAGCGCCGCCGCGATGGCTGGCGCAGCGAGTGCGTTCGCAGCCTCCGAACCTCCGCCGTAGGCACCGACTTTCGGATTGTGCAGCAGCACGACTTTGATCTCATGGATGTCCGCCATGGTCGGGATGGGATAGGAAATCCAGTCATCCGTGGTGATTCCGCTTTCGTCAAACGTCACTTCTTCGAAGAGCGCATGGCCGATTCCCATCACCGCGCCGCCTTCGACATTTCGCTTCAATTGCACTGGGTTGACGACAATGCCAGGGTCGACCGCGATCGCGTACTTCTCAACCACGATCTTTCCTGTACTGGGAGTGACGGCGATCTGGCAAACGCAGGCCCAGTAGGTTCCGCTGCGCAACATCAGCGAGACTCCTCGGCCCCGCACGGGACTTGTTCCGGTGGATACAGCATCGGGACGCGGCGATGGACGCGTATCCCACCCAGAAGCATCCCGGACCGCTTTCAGCACACCGATGGCCCGCTCTTCGGTTGCGTGGTCGATGCGGAACTGCAGGGCGTCCGCGCCTGCGAGCGCCGCTGCTTCGCTGATTGCCAGTTCGCGCGGATAGTTCTGCTGGAACTGCCCTGGCGTGCGCATGCTGTGGTCGCGGAGACCCACGGCGAGAGGCGACGTCTTTTGTCCCACTTGGAATGTACCGTGGCCGCGCTCCATCAGGTTCGGAACCTGAGGGTAAATCCACGGGTCTTCAATGCCGTTGACCGTGGAAGTTACAGAATCAGATTTGACTTGGGGTGCAGGCATGGTGGGCAAGCCCGCGATAACCGCACCGATCGGCCGGTCGTCCTGCATGGCAGGCATGTAGTGGTCGATTTGATACGCGGCTATTTTGCCTTTTTCGTCGATGGCAAGCTGAACATCGGAGAAAGAAACCGACGATTGCGTGGACCACTGCATATCGTCGGCGCGCATCCACTGCACGCGCACTGGCTTGCCGACGGATTGGGACAAGATCACCGCCTCATCTTCCGCGCCGGCGTTTCCGCCGTTCGACCTGCCGTAGTGGCCGGGGCCGGGATACGAATGCACAACGACATGATCGGGTGTGGTGCTGAGCATCACCGCAATTTCGCCCCGCAGCGCCTGAGGATTCTGATTGTGCGTATAGATGTGCACCGTGCCATCCGGCTTGACGTCGGCAACGGCCATGGTTGGGCCAATCGGTGCATGTTTCATGTAGGACAACTGATATGTGGTGGAAAGCTTCTTGTGAGCCGACGCGAGCGCGGGGCTGGCATCCCCTTTGTTGGCATCGCCCTTCGAGACGGGCGCGGTGGTCCAATCCGCTTCTTCCCGAAGGTGCTGGTAGAGTTTGGCATTGCCGGGCAGGCCCTTCCACTCTGTCCACTTCGTGGCACCGGCTACCTGCTCTGCGGCCTGGATCGCTTCCCACTCCGTGGGCGCGACCACTCCGACGAGATTCCCTTTCACGATGACTCGCGAATTCGGAAACTTGGTTTTGTCCACTGCGCCGGCAGAGACGAGAGTCGAGCCGAGCGTCTTCGGATGCACCACGCGCGCGTGCAACATGCCTGGGAGGCGCACATCCGTCGCCCAGGTTTCCTTCGCAGCCACTTTTGAACTGATGATGGAATTCTTGAAGGACTTGCCGATCACCGTGTACTCGCTGACCGGCTTCATCGGCGGATCGCCCTCGATGGTCAACCCAAAGATGCTGGTGAGGTCTCCCTTCACGGGAATTGTGAGCTTCAACTGTTGATTCTTGACCAGGTCGCCGTACGAAATGCTCTTGCCGCCTCCCGAGACGATGCCATCTTTGACGGAAAGCTTGTCCTTGGGCACGCCGAGTTTCTCTGATGCCAGGTCGAGCACCGCCTGGTAGGTGTAGGCGGCGGCCTTGCGGATGTTGGGCGTTCCATGGCCGAGGAAATCGAAGGCTCCGCTGCCGTCCGGTGTGCGGTCGGTGTCTCCCGCCACGACTGTAGTGATCGCTTCGAAGGGCACGCTCAACTCTTCGGCCACAATTTGCCGGTACGCTGTAAAGGTGGAGCCCTGGCCGAAGTCGCTCTTGCCGGTGCGAATCAGGATCGTGTTGTCTGGGTGAATCTCGATCCAGGAACTGGAAAGGGTGGGATCGAGCGAGTTCTTCAGCGTCGCGGTTTTCGCGGCATCGCCCTTCAGGAACTTCGGGCCAACCAAGCTGAAGCCGACGACGAGGGCGCCACCCGTTTTCACGAATTGACGGCGCGATAGTGTCGCTCCGAAACCATTCTGTAGTTTTTCGCTCATGGTGGCCATCGCTTACCTCCCCTTCGCCATGATCGTGGCGGCATGTTTTACGGCGTCCATGATGGCTACGTAGGTTCCGCAGCGGCATAAATTAGGCGACACCCCTGATGTAGTGAAAGCCTCTTTGATTTGCGTGAGGGACGGATTGGGATTGCTTTCGAGCAGTTCGGTTGCCTTGATCATCATCCCGTTCTGGCAAAAGCCGCACTGGGGAGTTTGCTCCTCGATCCAGGCTTGCTGCACCGGGTGAAGCGTGCTTTTCGCTTCCTCCGCGGAGAGGCCTTTTTGCTTGGCCCACCTCGCGGCAAGACCTTCGAGGGTGGTGATTTCCTGGTTGGCGACGCTCGCAACAGGGGTGATGCAGGAGCGCACTTCCTTGCCTTCGATTAGAACGGAACAAGCTCCGCACTGCGCGAGCCCGCAGCCGAACTGCGGACCGATCAGTTGGAGATCGTTGCGCAAAACGTAAAGTAGCGGAGTGTCGTCAGGCGCCTGGACCTCGCGCCGGACCCCATTCACATTCAGCGTGACCATAGAGACCTCCCTCCGGATCGTCCTGTCTGTCCACCGCTTCCGCACCCAACCGCCCATTACAGCAGTGCCCGGCGACTTTTAGGATAGCCGAGAAATGCTGATGTTGTTTGCCCGGCAGTGGTTGGCGATTCGTTCGGTGAGCTGCGCCAACATTTCCGCCGGAACCTTGGAGCCAAATGTAACCTCACTGATGTACCCATCAAAAATCAGATTCACATTCTGTCGATTGCCTATGAACCGAATCTCTTCTTCCTGTTCCCACTTCTTTGTCTTGGTCAACAGCATCATCTGATAGGTTTGGAAAAGTTTGTCAGAAAATATCGCTGATTCAAGAAACATATCTATGTGAAATACCTTCTCCGGCATATAGCGCACCTGATGGTAAGCCTGACTGACAAGATGATCGGGGATATTGATTTCAACGCAAGCCCCGTTTCCCTTTCCACCATACTCTTCCCATAAATGGTGATCCTCCTTTGCCATCGAAAAACTAGTGACGCCTACGTCCCTTCTGCATTGCTTAATAGTGTCTTCAATGATTGGCGGCATGATAACTCTGAGCCTATCATTCTCCAAAACTAGCGATGTTGACAGATAAGGCGGAAGAAAGGTGGTGGTTCTGTGTTGAGCGACAACCTGAGAGAGAAGTTGATGCGTGCGTGGCGAAGGCTCGTAGTCCAGGGTGAATCGGAATTCCTCTTCATCGTTTAGGGAATCAGGGCTCGCACACCAAATCCAGTTCTTCAGAACTATCTGTAGAAAATGCGAGTGTGTCCGTTCGTCAGTTAAGTCCTTGAACTTGTAAATTCGCATACGAGTTTCAAACTAGGGATGCGCGGTTTCGTGCGGCGATGATCCCACTTCTTCAATCGCGCCGCCCCAGCGCTGTGCCCGGCCGCCGCCAGCCGTGACGACGAGAGTCTGACTAAGCGGATGTGTGTGCCGTGCAGTCCGCGCGCCGGGCTCGAAAGTTACGCTGGCGCCTTGAACGAACGCGGGATCGGGCGCCTGAAATGGCGGATCGATTCGTACGGTGCCAGTGAACCACTCCGACGGTCCCTTAGCGGAAGGCTGCGTGCCGACTCTCTTGATTTCCATATTCTGCCTTCTAGAGCCCCGTCATCTTCTCAATGGCTTCGGGGTACCGGTCCCCTTCCACCGTGATCTTGGAGGCGGCGCTTTCGATTTCACGGAGATCATTGGACGTCAGTTCGACTGCCACTGCGTCAATGTTTTCTTCCAGGCGGTTCAGCTTCGTCGTGCCCGGAATCGGCACAATCCACGGTTTCTGAGCCAGCAGCCAGGCCAGCGCGATCTGAGCCGGAGTCGCCTTCTTCTGCTTCGCGATGCTGCCGAGCAGGTCAATCAACGCCTGGTTGGCCTTGAGAGCGCCGGGCGCGAAGCGCGGTAGTTTGCTGCGGAAATCGGTGCTGTCGAATTTGGCGTCTTCTTTAATCGCTCCCGTCAGGAATCCCTTGCCCAGTGGACTATACGGCACGAAACCAATCCCGAGTTCCTCGAGCATCGGGATCAATTCCTGTTCCGGCTTTCTCCACCACAGCGAGTATTCGCTCTGCACCGCGGTGACCGACTGGACGGCGTGGGCGCGGCGAATCGTCTTCGGCGCCGCTTCCGACATGCCGAAGTGCTTGACCTTGCCGGCTAGAATCAGTTCCTTCACGGTGCCGGCGACGTCTTCGATGGGCACGTTCGGGTCGACCCGATGCTGGTACAGCAGGTCGATGGTGTCTACCCTGAGCCGCTTGAGCGAGCCCTCGACTGCCCGCTTGACCTGCTCGCGTTTGCTGCTCACGGGCGGCGCTCCCGACCGATTATCGCTGCCACTCAGGTCGAACCCGAACTTGGTCGCGATGACCACCTTTCCCCGGAACGGAGCGAGGGCTTCGCCCACGAGTTCTTCGTTCGTGAACGGGCCGTAGACTTCAGCCGTATCGAAAAACGTTATGCCGCGTTCCACGGCGGCGTGGAGAAGAGCGGTCATCTCCGTCTTATCCTTGGGCGGGCCGTAGGAAAAGCTCATGCCCATGCACCCTAACCCGAGAGCCGAAACTTCCAAGTTGCTTTTTCCAAGTTTGCGCTTTTGCATTGTTTCTCCTACACCGCGAAATTCCGTCTGCCTTAAGAGCACTACAAGCCCAAGCATAGTTTCTCGAAGTCTGCGCCTCTTGCCTATTTCGATGAAGTTCTTGCCAGATTCTCCGAAGCGCAGTTCGGCAGAATCAACCCTGTTCTGAATGCCGCGCGTCCTAAGAGGGCACAGCGGAACTAGATTTGGAAAATGAATTCTGCTGGATGGCGAAAGCCTGGCACTAGCGGCACTTCGTATTTGGCGAAGAATCGCCAGTCACTCACTGAGAAGTTTCGGTCTCATTTCTTCGGCGCGCTCTCTATCGTGCCGACCAGCACTTTCAGAATTTCCCAGGCTAGTTTCTCGGGATCGGCATTTTCCATGTTGGTGAGCACGACGACTCCGGCGCGTGGAGCGGGAGCGATCAGGAATTGCGTGCTGGTGCCTTGCTGGCCTCCGGAGTGACCGACAGCTGCGATGCCATCTTCGTTACCGGCATCCCAGCCCAGGCCGTAGGTGTCTTTCGAGCCGTCGGAGGGCTTGAGCGGGGTCCACATCAGGTCGCGGGTGGAGCGCTTGATCAGCTTGTCGTTCAGGATGGCTACCTCGAACTTCGCCATATCTTCCGCTGACGACAACCATCCGCCGCCGGGAATTTTGTAGCTGGAGTCGAGGAAGTCAGCATTCTGCACGGTGCCGGACGCGGTCTTCTGATAGAAGCGGGTGCGGTAGGGGAGGATGGCGAAGCGGTCGTCGGCCTGGGTGTGGTCCATGCCGGCGGGAAGGAAGACGTTCTGGCGCATGAAGTCGATGTACCTGGCGCTGGAGGCTCCTTCGATGACGCAGCCCACCAACGTGTATCCCTGGGTCGAGTAGTGGAACTGTTTCCCGGGCTCGGAGACCAAAGGATCGTTCTTGAAGAAGTCGAGCCCAGCCTGGATGGGATTGTCGAAGTGCTTCGTGTTGCCGCCTTCGAGATCATCCTGCGATCCGGATTTGTAGTGCCGGATGCCGGCCAGATGGCCCATGGCTTCGCGCGTGGTGATCGGCGACGGCTTTTGCGGGAAGGCGGGGCAGTATTTCTGGACGGGGGCGTCGAGATCAAGTTGTCCGCGATCCCAGAGTTGGATGGCGGCGGTGGCCGTCAGCGACTTGGAGATGGACGCCAGGCGGAAGAGCGTGTGTTCGGTGGCGGGCGCGTTGTTCTCCACGTCGGCAAAGCCGAAGCCGGCGGCCCACTCGTATTCTCCGTTCTCGACGACGGCTACAGAGAGTCCGGGGACGTGGGTGGTCGCCATGAATCTGGTGACGGCGGCTTCGATATGGGTGCGCTTTGCTGGGGAGAGTTGTGGTTGCTGGGCGTGGAAGGATTGGACAAAGGTGCCACAGAACAGAGCGGTCACGATTATAGATTTCAGGATCTTTAGGAGGCCCTGCGAGAACATTTCTTTAGAGGTCATGAGTTATGTTCCGACAAAGGCCTTTATTGTAGGCCAACAGGTCGCGGCCGAGGTTGTCATCTTGAGCGAAGCGAAAGACCGGTGCAGTCCGCGCGGAAGTGCAGAGGTCCTTCGCTTCGCTCAGGATGACAGGGCGGATCTGTGCTGCGAACTTTCAGGACGTCATGCAATTCTACTGCGTGACTGTAGCCTGATAGCTCACGGCCTGCCAGTGGCCGGTGCGGCGGACCCAGACTCGCGTGTAGCGGTAGGGACCGCTGAAGTCTTCTCCGAGCTGATGGCCCTTAACGTCGGCCCGAGCGGTCACGACGGCCATGTCGCCATAGACGCGAACCACCATGTCGCTCACGTTGATGGTGTCGTAACGAAGCTGGCCGCTTTTGCGGGCCGAGATAGTGTCCTGCTTCGTGGTGACCTGTCCAAGAGGAGTAATCGCTACGTAGTCCTCAGCGAGGGTGCGCTGGGAGAAATCGGCGTCGCGGCGGATGCTGGCTTCCTTGGCCTGCCGCTCCATTTCCACGATCTCCCGAATCGTCGACTGGTCAGGGGAATCGAGGGAAGTCCGCGGATGCACCGCGACATGCTGGCCCGCAAAGGCCGGCAGTGCGGCAAGCAGAATCGACGACAACAATAACACTGCACACTTGTTGATCACGATGAGACCTCCGCGGTTTGCGAGGGGACAGAGATCCGCTGACCGAGCTACGCAACCTTGGATGCTGGAGTTCCGTGGAAAAGTTAGCTGCTGTAAAAATTCCCCGAGCTTACGTGCACCAGCATGCCACAAGTTGCCGGAATGCGCTGGTTAAACATATGACGTTGGGCGGAGGTATTTATTTCACTTTTTTCTCGGAATCGTCGCGGAGGCCGTCTCATATTGAATCGCCGCCCAGGTCCGGCAGGCGACTGGGCGCTCCGCTTCTAGTAGAATCAGACGTCCGATCAGGCATGGCTGATATCCGTCGTGGTCTCATCATCGTGAACACCGGCCCCGGTAAAGGCAAGACCACGGCCGCCATGGGAACCGCCCTGCGAGCCGTCGGGCAGGGGATGCGCGTCCTGATGCTGCAGTTCCTGAAAGGCTCGTGGCACTATGGCGAGCTCGATGCCGTGCAGGCCTTCGGCGACAAGTTCATCATGAAACAAATGGGCCGGGGTTTCGTGAAAGTGGGAGCGGAAAAACCGGACCCGGAAGATGTCCGCATGGTCGAGGACGCCTGGACTGAGGCCGACCGCGCGATTCAATCGGGCGAATGGGACCTGGTGGTTCTCGACGAGATCAACTACGCCATCAGTTACGGCATGCTGGACCCGGCGAAGGTGGTGGAGAGCCTGAAGAAGAAGCCGGAGATGGTGCATGTAATCTTGACGGGCAGGAACGCGCACCCGACAATTGTCGAGGCCGCCGACACGGTGACCGAGATGCGGCAGGTCAAGCACGCGTATGAGAAGGGCGTGATGGCGCAGAGGGGGATCGAGTACTAGCAATTGCTGATTGTTGATTTTTGATTGTTGATTGAAAACGTGAGAGACGCGAGGTTTTCAATCAACAATCAGCAATCATAAAATCAACAATTTCTTTTTATGGCTTGGTTTAAACGCGAATCCGGCGAGTTGGATACTTCGGGCGAGAAAAAGGTCCGTACCGAAGGGTTGTGGGTGAAGTGTGAGAGCTGCCGGCAGATCATCTGGAAAAAGGATCTGGAAGAGAACATGAACGTCTGTCCGAAGTGCGAAAAGCACTTCCGGATCGACGCCCGCACCCGGCTGGCCCAACTGCTCGACGACAATCAGTACGAGACGTTCGACGGGGACATCGCATCGACCGACCCGCTGAAGTTCGTGGATCTGAAGCCGTATTCGTCGCGACTGAAGCAGGCGCAGAAGGATACGGGCCTGAACGACGCCATCATCAATGCGCAAGGCAAGCTGATGGGGCGACCCGTGGTCGCCAGTGTGATGGAGTACGCCTTCATCGGCGGCAGCATGGGTGCGGTCGTGGGCGAAGCGATTACCCGGGCCGTCGAGCGCTCGGCCGATACGCGCATGCCTCTGATTATTGTGTCCGCCTCGGGCGGCGCCCGCATGATGGAAGGCGTGATCAGCCTGATGCAGTTGGCGAAAATCTCGTCGGCGCTGGCGCGACTCGACAAGGCCAAAGTTCCCTACATTTCTTTGCTGACCGATCCCACCACTGGCGGCGTGACGGCATCCTTTGCCATGCTGGGCGATTTGAATATTGCGGAACCGGGGGCCCTGATTGGTTTTGCCGGACCGCGCGTGATTGAACAAACCATCCGGCAGAAGCTGCCACCCGGCTTCCAGCGCAGCGAGTTCCTGCTACAACACGGAATGCTGGATGCAGTCGTTCCCCGCAAACAGCTGAAGACCTACATCGCACGGGCGCTGGAGTTTATGACGGCGTAGCCGTCAGCTTTCAGCCGTCAGCTTTCAGCCGTCAGCTTTCAGCCGTCAGCTTCTCCGCGCGCTTCCT
>OBLW0100002483.1_pt1 | contig 14890 bp, 13 predicted proteins | sample 1520161 | NCBI WGS metagenome assembly OBLW01 (sample SAMEA3539309, study PRJEB22396) | soil metagenome | biome: tundra; feature: field; material: soil | place: USA | collected 2010-05 | depth 0.15 m
AGAGCCACCGCAGCCAAAGCGATTGTGCGGCGAGTATGTGGAGCGTCCTTCGGCGCCGCGGCTTTGGGATCGGGTTCACTCTTTTGGAGGTTGGCATCAGCCGGCTTTGATTGCTGGGGCTGCTGCTCGTTCTTCTTGTTACCGTTGGCAGCGATAGCTGGTTCCTGCCGCTTCGGCTGGGTCTGCTTGGCGCCGTTTTCAGCCTGAGTTGAGTCCGTCGCTTTCCGCTCATCTGTTTCGTGGTTCGTGTCAGTACTCTCTAGCTGATTCATGCCCTCTGCCTCCTGCCCGCGGCTGCCGCCGCTTGCTGTTCGATGCCCCGCACCTGCCGGAGGTATGCGAGCGAAAAGTCACTGACGTGGTTGGCGATTCGGTCCAGGTTCTCAGGCGTCATCTTCATATCCGGCCAAAGGCGGGCGAGAACCGGTCCCGCGAATGCGTAAATAATGACTTGGCCCATGATGCTGTGCGCACAAAGACGGGTTTGTTCGTCCCCCGCGGGGAGTCCAATCAGCGCGCCAACGATTTCGTACACTTGGTTGTACAGTGGCCGCAGAACACTTTTGACGACGCGTGTCATCGCCGGCGTGGGTTGTGCAATTTCATGAGCAAGGATTCTAAAGAGCCAGCCACTTCGGTCGTCCGCGGCGACGCCACGAAGCTTTGCTCTGATTGCTTCGCGCAAGATCGTCTCGGGCGGCGCTTTTTGGTTGAGCGCCGCGCGGACCGCATCCAGTCGAGCAACGCTGACCAGACGCTCCAGCGTCTGGGCGTACAACTCCAGCTTGTCTCCAAAGTGATAGTTCACGAGCGCGCCATTTACCCCGGCGCGTGCACAAATCTCGCGGATGGTGGCCCGGTGATACCCGACCTCGGCAAAAACTTCGCTGGCGGCGTCCAGCAGCTTTGCCCGAGTATCCTCAGCCGTGGGGCCACTGGTAGGCCCTCTCGCTCCGTTTTTTGCGCGCTTGGTTCGGCCAGCCATTAAGCAATGGTTTTAAGCAATTGTTTAACCGGAGTAGCTTCAACACGGGATGAGCCTGAAAGGAAAGGTGAGAAGGCAAGCGGGGAGCAAAATGGACTCCCGGTTTATTTGCAAATGCAATTCCCGGGAAGTGCGGGCCCGACCCAAGAGACTGACCGCACTTGGTCAGTTGACGAAATACGGTCAGTCGTTGCTGGCGAGACCGTGCTCCCAAAACGTATGTCGTAAGGTCCGGAAAATCGAATCTTTATCTCTATCAGCCAATGGCAGGGTTGAGCGAGCAACCAAGGCAGGAGGGAGAAGGCTCGGGCGGATGTCTTTACGATCATCGATAATGGTGGCATCCCAACCGTTATCCAGAGCGACCCTGGATCGACGCCAAGTGTCTACCTAAATGTCTACGTTGGAAACCCTAGTGGTTTCGAAGACCCCTCCTGCACCATGCATTCCTGTTTCTTCGAGGTCGTGAAGGACCTGCCCACGTTGGTTAGAGAACCGATCGTAGTCCCGACAGGTCTGCAAGGTGATGAACTGGATGTATTGGACCCAACCGGCGCCGGAGTCGCTGACACTATTTATGCGGCCTTTTCGGGGTACGGTAGTTTTCTACCGGATGATCCTAGCGCGTATTTCATCGACTATGAATCCAACGGCGGCGCCTCTCGCATTGCAGGATCTCCCACCGCCATTGAGACCGGTACGGTTCAATCGGCATTTGAGTTTGAATGGAGTGACGGGTCATATGACACGATCATGTTCCAGTCGAATGGGACTGTGCCGGAGCCCTCATCAGCCATCTTGTTGTTGTTGGCCGTGATGGTGTTGTTCTTCACTTGCAGGGAAGGCGGTCATTTCAGGAAGGCACGCGATTCAAGCAAAATGAACTCTCTCGAATCGAAGAGGAGGTGATGAGCGCTCTGATAAATCAGTCAGTGCCGAAAAAAGCGGCTCGGGAGACGGTACTCTATCTGCGAAAAGATGGACTGCAATCATTCGACGAGTTGTTTCGGAATGCGACAGCGATTCTGAGATCCAAGAAGAGCGGGCCAGCTTAGAAGCTGAGCGGCCGAACACCGAACTGTGGTATAGTCGGCACGAACTAAGTTCAAGTCTCTCGCCCAACGGCGTCGCTCCAGCAAGCAATATTGCAGTCTGGCAACCCCTCCGCGACGAAAACCATTTTTGCCGCAGCAATGATGGAGTCTAAACTTAACCACACGACTCCGACCTTTTCGCTTAGGAGGTTCTATGAAATTCAGGTTTGTGGGTTTCTGTGTCGCAGCGTCCAGTCTACTGCTTCCAGCATCAGTGTCTGCCGACCGAAGCAATCGTTTTCCCACGCTCGCGGTCATCTCCCGTGGCCTCATCGCTTTGGCAACCCTTTTCCTAATGGCGATGGCGGCTAGGGCGGACGCGCTGTATTGTTATACGGGCAACGACTTCGAGTACGTGAACCCCCCGTTCACGACGTCCGATTCCTTTAGTGGCTGTGTCACCTTAACCGTCGCTCTTCCCACGGACACCACTCCTTTGACCGATTACACATCCGACATGATTTCATACCAGTTCACGGACGGGGTCGACCCGTATTTCTCCAGCACCAACCCCAACATTATCTCAGGGGGTGTTGAATTTGCGACAACCTTCGGGTCGGGGATCACGCGCTGGGTATTCTATTCCGGCGGTGACGCTGGGCTCATGCAAATCTTGAATGAATTCGACGATGTATATGACTATGTGAATTACGGCGGGGGGGGCATTGGGGTGGGCATCAACGTTGAAGAACCCGGGGAGTGGGCCCAAGCGACGGTCCCGGAGCCCAGCTCCGTCATTTTGTTGATGACGGCGATTGCGTTTGCGGGCCTGTTGCTAGGAAAAAAGCTGCGACCTCGAAGCTCTCCCACAATCGAATAGCACCATGGGGCACATTTCGAAGCGAAGGGAGGGGGGCACTTTCGAAATCTCCTATCCCCTACTCGCGAACACCGCCACGCAAGTTTGTAGGCTGCGCGTAAGTCCTTGAAATCTAAGCCGTAGCAGTATTTCTCCAGAAATACTGCTAATCGCGATTAACTACATTGAGGATTGAGAAGGGCTAGCAGCCGTCGGTCACAAATCGAATCACCGATGGGTTGCAAGGCGTGCAGCCAAATCAGGACAATTGAGCGAGACGCTCTTGTCAGGGGCAACATTCAACGGTCGAATGCAGTGAATGCGGTCGTCAGCAGTCTTTATGTCCACTACATGAGGACCTACCGAGACGATAAAACGGCGTTGAGTGTATCCTCTGAACGCATCGTCAATAGTTATGACCGCGCCTGATGGCGTCGAACTTACGAGAAGCCGGCCGACCGGCGTCGCACGGACTGTTAGTCCCAGTGATTCAAATTGCAAGAATCGGCTTGGCGTCGGCGTAGCTACGGCACCGTAAGCGCCTCGGTGAGCCGGCGCGACTCGACCTGAATTGAGATCGTTGCTGGCGCGCAGGATCGTATACAGAGATCTGGACAGGAACGCCGCCGGAGGCAGACACACGGAAAAGACCGCTCGGAATTGCGCCGGAGGCGGTTGCATCGCCCTTGTTCCATGCCCGCGCTCACCATTACCGCTGGATGGGAAATTGGCTGTCGCTGTACAATAGAGCGATCCGGAAGGCAGTTATGCGATTCGCCGTTTTCGTGCTCTCAGCCACACTTTGCGCGCAGGACCCGCACCCGAAGCTGGAACCTGGCAAAACGATACACGGCAGCCTGTCCACCAAAGAAACGCAATCGTACTCCATCCACCTGAGCGCTGGCCAATTTCTATCCTCGATCCTACGGCCGTTGGAGGGCGACATGGTGGTGACAGTGCGTTCGCCAAGCGGCGAGACTCTGATTTCCATGGCCACGGTCGACATCCCCAAGAAGATCGTCCACATTTTCTGTATTGTCGAAACCTCGGGTCAATATCGGATGGAAATCAAAGCTGACCGAACCGCCGGCCGCTATGGCCTCCAAGTGCAAAAGCTGCACGCGCCCAGTCCAGCGGAACGAAAACGCGCCGAGGCAGAGCGCCTCTATTCACTGGCGCCGACGGAAGCCGAAAAGTACAACTATGATCAAGCGGCCACGCTATATGAGCGAGCGGCCTCTCTCTTTCGCGAGACCAAGGACTCTGCCGGCGAAGGCGCCGCATTGCTCAAGCTTGGCATTGCTAGGGAAGATATCGATGACGCCACCCATGCTCTTGCCTCATACGACCAAGCTCTAAAGATCGCGCGATCGGCCAAGGACCGCCGCTTCGAAGGGCGAGTCCTCGCCAACATCGCTAATGCGCAATCTCAACTAGACCAGATGGACGCTGCCATCGCGAACTATACGCAGGCATCGCAGCTGTTTCACGCTGCGGGAGACCGCCGCCGCGAATTGGCCGTTCTGTTCAACCTGGGGATTGCCTACCAAAAATTGACGCGTTACAAGGAAGCCATCGGCATTAACGAGCGGGTTCTCTCCATGGCGCGAGAGTTGGGAGATCGGCGCATCGAGGGCAACGCAGTCTCAGCGTTGGGCTATTATCACTTTTGCCTCGGCGACCAGGAAAAAGCCATCGACTACGGCGAGCGTGGATTGGCGATCCTGCACGAAATCAAAGATCGTATTCAAGAGGAATGGACGCTGATCAATCTGGGTCTGGCTTACCAAGACACCAGTCGGTTTGAGAAAGCGCTGCAAGAATACGATCAGGCGCTCGGGATCGCGCGCGAAATAAAAGATCGGCGAGGCGAGGCCACTATTTTGCTGAATATTGGCTGGTTCCATAGTGAATTAGGGGAGGGCGATGAAGCGCTCCCTTTGTTCGAGCGGGCGCTGCCAATCTTGCGGGAAATCAAGGACCGGCGCCGCGAAGCGAATACACTCACCAGTCTTGGAGGAGTTTATCGGGAGCTGAAGGACTATCAGAAAGCGCTTGAATTCGAGCAACAAGCGCTTTCCATCCTTCGGGAAATCAAGGACCGTGGCTTCGAAGTCATCACGCTCCTGGAGATCGCACTGGTCTACGCCGACCTTGGCGAGCAACAGAAGGCGATCGAGTACAACAATCAGGCGCTGGCATTAAATCGTGGAATCACCGAGCAGGATGAATTTGCGTCAGCACTGAGTAACTTGGGCGTGGCCTACCGGCGCCTGCACGATTTTGACAAAGCCGTCTCCTATCACACGCGGGCGTTGGCATTGAGCCGCGTGGCTAAGGATCCTCGGCAAGAGATCGAGGCCCTTTCCGGCTTGATGGATGATTGGAGCGACTCGGGCCGGCAGCGTCTGGCCGTGTTTTATGGCAAACAAGCGATCAACACTCTGCAATCGCTTCGTTCCAGCATGCGCGGATTGGGCAAGGATCTTCAAAGAAGCTTCCTGCGGAAAAACGAGAAGCCCTATCACACGCTGGCCGAGATCTTGATCTCCCAGGGGCGCCTGGCCGAAGCTGAACTGGTCTTGGCTCTGTTGAAAGAAGAAGAATACTTTCAATACATCCGCCGGGACGCGGGCGAAGCATCCTCACTCAACCGGCGCGCCGATCTGACTCCGGACGAGGCCGACTACGAGAAGCGTTACCGCGAGATCGGGGACCGGCTAATGACGATCGGCGTGGATCGTGGCGGATTGCTCGCCAAAAAGACGCTGACTCCAGAACAATCGCAACGCTTGAAGCAACTCGAACAGGATCTAACGGTCGGGAACCAGGCGTTCGAGCATTTCCTCGGCGATCTGACGCAGCACTTCAGCGCCAATCCGGAGCTGAACGCCAAAGTGGTTGAGCAACTGCGCGAAGAAGAAGGTTTCATGGAGGACCTGCGGGAACTACCGGCCGGAACGGTGGCGGTCTACACGCTGGCCGGCGAAGACAAATTTCACACCATTCTGCGGACGGCGGACGCGCAGAAAGCCTATGATTACCCGATCAAAGCGGCGGATCTGAATCGCAAGGTATTCGAGTTTCGCAAAGCAGTGGGCGACCCGAAAATCGACCCCCGGCCGCTGGCCCAAGAGCTCTATCAAATTCTGCTCGCGCCGATGGCCGAAGATCTGCGGCAGGCCAAGGCGCAAACGTTGATGTGGTCGCTGGACGGCGCGCTGCGATATGTACCCCTGGCGGCGCTTTACGACGGCAAGCAATATCTCATCGAGCAATATCGAATGTCCGTGATGACCCTGGCGAGCAAAGCGCGGCTGAAGGACCGGCCTGACAGCGCGTGGTCGGCGGCGGGTTTTGGAGTTACGAAAAAGCACGAAGACAATGAAGCGCTGCCGGAGGTCGCGGCGGAGTTGGAAGGTGTAGGAGAAATCCTTCATGGCGAAATCAAGCTGGACGAACAGTTCACCGAAGCGTCCATGCGTGCTACGCTGCTGAAGCGTTTCCCGGTGGTGCATATCGCCAGTCACTTCCGGTTTATGCCTGGGGATCAATCGAAATCGTTTTTGCTATTGGGCGATGGAGGCCATCTCAGCATGGCGGAATTGAAAACCTTGCCGAATCTGTTCAGCGGAGTGCAATTGCTGACTCTGTCAGCGTGCAATACCGGTGTAGGCGACGGAGCGGAGGTGGAAGGTTTTGGAGCGCTCGCACAACGGCAAGGCGCCAAAGCCGTGGTGGCCAGTCTATGGCCGGTCGCCGACACCAGCACCAGCCTCCTGATGCAGGAGTTTTATCGTATACGCGAATCTTCTCCAGGCATGACGAAGGCGGAAGCGCTGCGGGAAGCGCAATTGGCACTGCTGCATGGCAACGTCCAAATCAAGGCCGCCGCGAACGGCGATAGAGGTGTGGTTTCGAGCCCCGCATCATCTGGCGTAGCACGTCCGGACGCCCTGAGTTTTCCGTTCAACCCCAAAGCTCCCTACGCCCATCCGTACTTCTGGGCGCCGTTCTTCCTGATGGGAAACTGGCTTTAGGAGTGGAACTTCGATCCAACCGCCGCCTAATCCGTTTGCTCACTTCAGCGTAGGATCACGGAACCGTTCCGTTTGATTGGGTTCGCTTGGGGCAATTTTGGTTGCCTAATAACATGGCCGGAGAGTCTCGTGAAAAGCTCTCCGGCTGTACTTACAAGATCTACGTGCGCCTGGACGTTAGGTGTTCTGAAGACCGCCTGCTGGGACTCGGCTTACTGCTGCTCGTCCTCGTCTTCGGCCCCTGCTTGGTCGTCGCCTATGTTTTGTACAAACGTAAGTTGGACTGCCACTTCGGGAAACTGAGCGTCGTACAAGTAGTAGTTCCCGTCGTCGCCGATGTCGATATAGAGATAGTCAGTCTCGAACGCCCAATTTCCAGGTAATTGGCCCACGATGCCGAACCAGCCGCCGTTGAAGTCGAAATACCATTCCCCGCCGAACACCCTGAAGCCACAGTCGCCGATGCAAGGCCCACCAGCGTAATTCGTGAAATGGAATCCGTGGGCGCGGCCGTAGTGGGTATCGAAGTACTCAGGATTGATATGGATGCCGCCCGGACGGGTGTTGTAAGTCATGGCGTGCCTCATGGCCGGACGGATGGGGCGGCTCTGCGATTGGACATTGTTGTACGGACGATCCTCTTCCTCTTGCGCTGGCCTCCTTTGGGTTGTAAGTCTGTTCTCTCTCGGTTCCGAACTGTTTACGTGGGGCGCCGGAGAACCGTACCTGGTGTTGGTGGAATTATTCGGGAAGTGCTGAGCCACAAGTGCCGTTGTGGTGAGCAAAGACAGCAGGAGAATCCCCGCCATTTTGTTCGCGATTGTCCTCGTCTGGTGTAAGCGTTTCATGTTGGTGTCCCCTTTTCTTGAGAGCGTTTCCGTTCGTTCTCGACCGGACATGCGAAATGGAATGCGACAAGGGGCAATCACGCTCGAAAAGCTTGACGGGGCTTTCGTGCGGAGTGCTACCCGTTCTGGCACTTATGGCCCAGGCTATCGGCTATCCCCGCACACGGTTAGCCTGAAGCGGGGCAAAACGATTCAGGGCGACCCCGTTCCTTCAGCGCTGTTTCATTGGCACGCCAATAATATGGAGCCGATGCTCGGTGCGCTGGAGCTGGGTGCCGCAGCTCTTAGGAGAAGAACATGCATTACTGGACGCCGTTCTTCCCGATGGGAAACTGGCTGTAGCGGCTTGTGCGGCAGTCATACCGATGAGGGTACTCGCGTCCCAAACTCTGCCAAAGTCATTGGGGTAGCGAATGATAAAGTGCCCGATTTTGTGGGCGATAGCCAATTATTCTTGTGTCGCCTCCCGCAGGACGTGAACCAGTTGCTACAGCTTGGAACGAAATAGAGTCGGCGACAAGAGACTCGCCCCAGTCGCCACGTTGCTTCCTGAAGCTTGCATTACCCCTTTTTCCCCGAGAGTCCGCATGCTCCAGTGGAAGGCCAAACCAGAGGGCCTTACCGGAGAGGAAGTTGTAGTATGACGCTCTTTGCAACCACCGTGATTCTCATTCTTGTGGGGAGGCCGCCTATTGCTCCGCAGCAGCCACACACGTTGTGGCAACCCGCGAATACCACCTCCGTAGAGTATCGATGGTGGGCCGACGATCTCTACCCTCCGGCCTGCACCGTCCAGGTGTCGAACCACGGCTCCGAAGCCGTCCGGGTATCGATCTCCTACCGGAGCCATTCCAGTTTTCGCATGCAGCTCAGCGTGCTCATGAGGCCTAGCTCGAATACACAGCCCGCCGAGAGGCTGATAGTCGGTTGCGTCTCCGTGGACCAGCTAGTTGCGGAGCCAATGACCAGCAGAGAAGCCAAAATTATGCGGCCAACAGGCCCGGCGGCTATAATCTCAGGGAGGTAAGCCATGTTTGACGACTCCGCGGCTCCAGAGGATCTACTTCTAGAGACTTTTCGCTCTAGCCAGGGATCGCCCGAGGAGCTGTTCTCGCAGGTTTATCAGGAATTGCGGCAGGTGGCTAGAGCCTACATGCGGCGCGAGCGGGCGGACCACACACTGCAGGCCACGGCGCTGGTCAATGAAGCTTACCTCCGATTGTTCAACGGGGAACCTTTCCGTTGGGAAAACCGGAAGCATCTCTTTTGCACAGTTGCCAGGAGTATGCGGCGAGTGCTGGTGGATCATGCCCGCAAGCATCGGGCTGAACGGCACGGCGGAATCCACCGCAAGATCACGCTGGACGATCAGGGGCCAGCGATTTTTCAAGACCTGCCCCAGGTGCTGGCGCTGGACGAAGCGCTGGATCGGCTGGCGAAATTAAACGGACGCCAGGCGCAGGTGGTGGAGCTTCACTTTTTCGGTGGATTAACCGAGGCTGAGGCGGCTGAGGTGCTGGACGTTTCGCTTAAGACCGTTAAGAACGACTGGCGCTTCGCCAAGGCTTGGCTGAAGACGGAAATGGAAGGCAAATCCGATGACGCCGGAACGCCACGCTAAGATTCAAGAGATCTTTGAGGCGGCCATCGAGCTTCCGCCCGGCCGGCGATCGGCCTACCTGGAAGAGACTTGCCGTGGCGATCCCGAGCTGCTCGCGCGCCTGGCCCGGCTGATTGAATTCGCTGATGACGGTGAATCGCAAGAACCCAGCACGGAAGGCTTCGTGAAGGAATGTCCTTGCTGTGCGCGCTGCTATGCAAACTCCAGGCTGACCTGCGATTACGATGGAACGCGGCTCGAATCCGGATATCCGGGTCAATTGCTGATTGCCGGAAAGTATTTCGTGGAGCGCCGTCTTGGCAAGGGTGGCATGGGTGCGGTCTACCTGGCGAGACACACGGCCTTGGATAAACGATTTGCTCTCAAGTTGATCCTCACCGAAGGAGCCATCTCGAAGCAAGCTCGTGATGACTTTGAGACCGAGGCGCGCGCCTTGGGACGCTTGAATCATCCCAATATTGTGGATGTCACCGACTATGGGGTGGAGTCGAATGGGGGCCTTCCCTATTTGGTCATGGAGTATTTGGAAGGCCAGACCTTGGCCCAGCTCCTGCGGGTGCGCAGCATGCTTGACTTCCCGGAAGCGCTACCTATTCTGCGAGCGGCTGCGAGCGCGATCGACTGCGCCCACGAACAGAATATCGTCCACGGTGATTTGAAGCCCTCCAATTTGTTCCTGGCCGGAAGCCAGGATTCCCCGCCAATTGTGAAAATTGTTGACTTTGGCCTGGCACGGCTCACAGCATCCGGTGCGCAGGAAGGCTCCGGCGGATCGGGGTCCAGTCAGAATTCCCATGACGCGAGCAGCCATATACGCGGCACGCCTGCTTACATGGCTCCGGAGTTATTTCGAGGCGAGGATGCGTCACCTTCGAGCGACCGTTTCGCATTTGGCGTTTTGGCCTACCAGGTCTTGACCGGGCGTCTTCCGTTCGGTGATTACCTGCAGGAAGTTGTTCGGAACGTCCGAGCCGCTCCTCCGGCGCCATCCACTCTCAAAGCGGGCTTGCCTCGGGAACTGGATGCTCCACTGCTGGCGTTACTGAAGCTCGATCCTCAGGACCGTCCACGGAGCGCGGGAGAGGCGGTCCGTTCGATGGAAACTGCCTGGCTGGGAGCGGCCCGGCGGCAGTGGCGCGCGCGGGAAACGCCGCGCCGGTCTGTGATCGCCACTATAGCGGCAGTGCTGGTGGTCCTGCTCGCAGCATTTGCTACCAGGCTGCCGATTTTCAAAGTCTGGGAGGATCGAATCGCCGACGCGCGCTTTGCAATGTTGCCCAAGCACGTCCCTGATTCACGGCTACTGGTGGTAGCACTGGATGAAGCCACTCTTGCCGCGAATTCGCGGCCCCTCGCAGATCCCGCGTGGGCCGACAAGCTCGCGAGTGCGCTGCAGCGCATCTTCAATGCGGGCGCCGACGCGGTGGCCATCGATATCCTGATGCCGCAAAACTGGAGCCGCTCCGGCCAGTTCGCTCAGGCCATTGCACAACATGCGGACCGATTAGTGCTGGCTTTGTTTTCCTCGCCGTCCGGAAGCGTAATCGGTACGGAGTGCCTTGCGCCCCTTACAGCAAACCTTTTGGGCCCTGAGCGCTTTAAGAATTTATTCGGGTTCGTCAACCTCGGCGTGGACACAGACGGCGTCATTCGCCGCGCGCGCCACGCATATTTGGATCGAAGCGGAGAATCGCGCCTTTCCTTCGCCGCCCGTGCCGCGGCTGCGGCCGCCTTCCAGCCGGCACATCCGGTCCCTTCAGCCGCCCCTTTCTGGATCGACTATTCGGTACGCCCGAGTGACGTACCCTCGCTTTCCTGGAAGGACCTGGACGGCAAGCTTACAAACGCGCCCGAGTTGTTCCGCGGCAAATTAGTTATCCTGGGAGCCGATTTTGCGGGTTCCGGCGATGAACATCGCGTTCCCTCCATGGTGAGCTCCGCGCTGGTTCCTGGCGTTTTCATCGAAGCTCTCATTGTCAATACCATTACGGGCGGCTTGTCAGTCCGCAGCGTCGGCTTGCCCGCTTGTCTTCTGATGGTGGGCTTGGCGGGCTATGGCACCATCCTGGCCGCCTTGCTGTTCCCACATCGATCCGACGTGGTGCTGTGGTCCGCGGTTTGCGTTTTATGCGCCTACGTGACGTTTGTATTCGCCATCTTTCGCTTCTCGCATATCATGCTCACCCTGGTGGGACCCGCGCTGGCGATGGTCCTGAGCATCCTGGCGGCTTGGAGTCTGAAATCCTATCTACGGCCCTATCCCACGCGTGAAAACTTGGGGAGCCTAGGAGGTTGATGCGATGCGTGGACAACAGCCACTTCGAATCATCGCGGCAGCCATCGCGTTTCTCCCTGCGTGCGCGGCGGAGTGCTGCAGGGATTCCGTTGCGATAGTGGAATCGCTGGCGGGGCAGGCCAGCGTGCAGTCTCCGGATTCCCACGCCCGTGCTCCGGTGGCGGGGCTGGAGTGGTTAACGGCCGGCGCAACCATCCAGGTGGGCGCCAAATCTACGGTCGTCGTCATCCTGCTGAATGGCCATCGCTATGAGCTCGCTTCAGGCGCCCAAGCGACTATTGCAGCGGAGGCGCTCACGAATACGCGAGGTTCCATTCGCGAACTCAAACCGCTGCCGCCTCTTCCCCAACTTGCTCCGATGGTGGACGACAGCATAGCCACGTCCGCGGCCGTGCGAGTCCGAGGCGCTAGCGAAATCCGGAATCTCTACCCGCGCGAAGGCATGGCGGCGCTGGCGGATTCAGCAACCCTCACCTTTTCGAGTATCTCGGAGGCGCGGACTTACGAGGTGGTTCTTACCGACCAGTTGGGCGAGAGAATCGCCCGTTATTCTACGGCGGAGACTTCCCTCAAAATAAGCGCCGGAACATTGCGGCCCGGAGCGCACTATTCCTGGCGCGTGCGAGCCATCGGCCCGATCGGCGTGGTGGGGCAAGGCGCTGCAAGCTTCATCACCATTTCAGAACAGGACGTAGAACGCCGGGCGGAGTTCGCCAGGGCGCTTGAGGAATTAGGCCCCGTTCGATCGTCCGCTCTGCTTGGGGATCTCGATCTCCATCTTGGTTTGCTCTACGAAGCGCAGCAAGAGCTGGAGGCAGCGCTGCGGCGAAAGCCGGACCACGCGATTCAACACGCGCTGGAGCTGGTTCATGCCGCTCTCGCCGAGCGGACGCCATGACGATTCGATCGCGGGACACTATCGTCGCGGTCCTCTTGCTTCTGGCCTGGCGGGACTCTGCCCGCGCTGAGGTCCGTCGGGCACTGGTGGTCGGCATTGATACCTATGTTCAGTCGTCTGACCGGCCTGGATATCAATTGTCCGCGCGTACTCGAGAGCGGCTGAAGTCGATCCATGGGACGCCCTCGCGCCGGAAACTGGACCATTTGGTGGGAGCGTTCAACGACGCCCGAGCTATCCGGTCGCTCCTGATCGAGCGGTTTGGTTTTGAGGACAGCAACATTATTCTTTTGCCGAATCCTAATCAGGAAGCTACTGCCGACAATATCCTGGGGTTGCTCCAAAGCCATCTTATTGACGAGGCCAAGCCGGGGGACGTCAGCCTGTTCTATTACGCCGGCCACGGCTCCCGCATCCGCAACACCTCCGCGAGGAACGACAATCCGACTGGATTGGATTCGACGTTGGTGCCAGCCGACGCGCTGCTGGGTGTTCCCGACATACGGGGTAAGGAATTGGCGAGAATTTACGCCCAAGCACCTGCCAAGGGCGTGCTGCTGACGGTGATTGAGGATAGTTGTTATAGCGGCGCCGCGTCCCGCGGGATTTCGCCATTTCGGCGCCGTTCGCAACCACCGGACACGGATGTCTCGGTGGACGAATCGTTGGACGGGCAGCTCCCCGAGGATTCGGGAGTCCTGATAATTTCAGCATCTCAAGATTATGAGCCGGCTCTTGAATTAGAGGTCACGGATTTTCATGAGCCGCATGGTGCGTTCACCTGCGCCTTGCTGCACGTGCTGGGAGCATCGCCCGCGAACGAAAGCGTGGAACGTATTTTCCAGCGGACACGTGCCCTCATGCAATTGAGCGTGGACCAGGAACCTGTATTGCTAGCCAGGAAGGGCCGCAATTTTCTCGGCCTCTTCGGACAGCCCGCGGATCAGCGCAGAGTGGCGACGGTGGCGGTGGCCCGGGTTCGAGGCCCGCTGATCCGGCTCAACGGCGGGCTCGCCACGAACCTGCACGAAGGATGCGAACTGAAACGGGTGGCGCCCGCTCAACCTCCCCTCGAGATAAGAGTCACGAAAGTCAATGGACTGGCTTCCTCCGACGCTGTCGTTTCCGCCGGGACAGCCGGCCAGGATACCGTCCGGGCGGGAGACCTCTTTGAGCTCGACAAGTGGACTTCGCCGGATCACGACCCCATGCGCGTTTACATCGGGAAAGACGCGCCGCGCGCCTTCCCCAACCTGGATGTCTTCGAGGCCTTGCGGGATCGGGCCGGCACGACCTGGGTTGACGATCCCACCACACAGGCGCCCACGCATATCCTGAGCTGGGACGCCGGCAAATCGATGTGGAGCTTGAGACAGAACACAGCTGGCGCGCAGCCGGTTTGGATCAAGAGGCTAACAGTGGATGCCGTAATGCGCCTGTTGCCTGACGCCACCAAGTCTCGTCTTTTTGTTTTGATCCCGCCCGCGCCAGGATTGGCCACGGCGCTTCAACCGGTATCGGGCGCCTACAAACAGAATTTCACTATTGTTGATTCGCCTGGCCAAGCAGACTACGTTCTTATGGGACGGCTTTGTGAATCGCGGAAGCCGCAATGCGTGGAGTATGCCTGGGCGCTTCCCGATGCTACGGGAGGCGAGAAGACGGCGCGGCCGCTCCGGACGGATTGGGTGTCCAGCAGCGAAGACGTTCCCGCAGCTGCCGCCGTTCTACGAGATGCCGCGCTCGGTTTGGCAAAAGTTCTCGGTTGGCTGCAGTTGCAATCGCCTGAACCAGACGACTCCTGGCCTTATCAGCTAGCTCTTCAAAACACAGCGACGAAACAGATTCTGGCCTTGAGTGAAGTGAGGGGTGGAGAGCGGTATAAATTAATGCTTCGGCGGGAAGCGAGAGAAACGCGAGGTGCCGTGCCGGCTCGGCGAGTCTACGTGTTCGCGGTAGACAGCTTCGGCAAAGCCACTCTGTTGTTTGGAAACAATCTCGAAAATGAGTTCCCTCGGTCCGACCTGGGATCTGCGGACGCTCCGGAAAGCATTGCACTCACAGCTAGCGATTGGGACCTGCATATCAGCGAGCCTTATGGCGAGGACAACTATTTCCTGCTGGCGAGCGCAACGCCCATCGACAATCCGGAAAGCATATTCAACTTCGATGGCGTACGATCTCGGGGGGGACCAAGCGCGGCCAGTCCGTTGGCGCGGCTTTTGGAAAACAGGGCGAGCGGAACCCGCGGCGCGGTTGGCGGCATTCCGGTGACCTGGTCCATCCATCGGCTGATGTTGATAAGCCGG
>OBLW0100002484.1_pt1 | contig 14889 bp, 8 predicted proteins | sample 1520161 | NCBI WGS metagenome assembly OBLW01 (sample SAMEA3539309, study PRJEB22396) | soil metagenome | biome: tundra; feature: field; material: soil | place: USA | collected 2010-05 | depth 0.15 m
ACTGGCGCGCGATGCGTTCGCGCTCCGCCCGCATGCGCGCATACACGCTCTGCTTATTCTGTTCCGGCAGGTTCAGCCGTTTGATGCGCACGTCCACCACCTGAATGCCGTACTGCTCCAGCGCCGCCCCACCCGTGATGGCCGCCAGGTTGTCCAGCAGAGAAGTGGTTTCGAGTGCCGCCGCATCCGTGCCCACCAGCGAGTCCATATCGTGCGAGCCCAGCGCGGCCGAGAGCCCCGACCAGACAATGTCGTGGAGCCGCATCTCCGCCGCCGTGGCGTCGCCAACCGTCTGCACGAACCGGTTCGGGTCCTGGATCTTCCACGCCACATAGTTCTCGATCACCACGTTCTTCTTATCGCGCGTCAGAAACTCCGAAGGCCGCGGATTGTAGACGCGCAGCCTGCGGTCGAAATAGATCGCGCTCTGCAGCGGCCACTTCACGCTGAGCCCCGCTTCCGTCACCGTCCGCACCGGCCGGCCGAACTGCGTCACCAGCACGAACTCGGTCTCGCGCACGGCGAAAAACGACAGCCAGGCGAGAAGCCCCAGCGCCACTCCCGCCGCTGCCGGCAGATACCGTCGATATGGCTCCAGCATCGTTCTACTCCTTTGCCCCGTTGATCGCCCCAGCGATCGCCGCGCCCGGCGGCGCAATCTCCACGCCGTCCTCGAGCAGCAGCAGGTGTCTGTGCCCCTTGCCCGAATCCACGATCAGCTTTTTCTTGCCCGGCAGGACCTGCTCCATGGCTTCCAGGTAGAGCCGCGTCTCCGTTACCCCGGGCGCGGTGCGGTACGCCTGCTCCTGCGATGCGAACCGGCCGGCATCGCCGTCCGACCGGTTGATGCGTCCCAGCGCGTAGGCCCGCGCGCTCTCCCCTAGCGCCCGCGCGGCCCCCCGCGCCAGCGCGATCTGCTCGTTGCGATATCCCTGCGCTTCGTTGATGGCGCGATTCTTCTCCTCGTAAGCCGCCGAGACATCGCGGAACGCATCCACTACATCGCCCGCAGGATGGACATCCTCCAATTTCACCCGGATCACGCGCACGCCGGTCTCGTACCGGTCCAGGCGCCGCTGCAGTTGCACCTGCGCCAGGGCCTCCACGGCCTCACGGCCGGTGGTCAGCAGCGCGTCCAGCGGCGTCGTCGAAGCAATCCCGTGGATGACCGATTCCGCCGCCGCGCGCACCGTGGCGTCGCCGTCCAACTGCCGGAAGAGAAAGGCGTCCGCATGGGGCACGTCGTAGTGCACGCTGGCGTTCAGCTCGATCATGTTCTGGTCGCCGGTGAGCGCAAACGATTCCTCCGGACGGCTCTCAAACCTTCCGCCGCGATGCGGCACGTTCCACTCGTACGCCGAGGGCTCCGCGTAGGCCGCGCCGCTGTTCGACCGGAACCCGATCTCCACTACCCTCACGCGGTGCGCCGCCAGGCGCGTCAGCCGCTCGATGGGCCAAGGCAGCTTGTAGTGCAGCCCGGGCATGCTGAATGGCGCGATCTTCCTGCCGAACCGCTCGATCACGCCCTCTTCGTCCGGCCCGAGTGCGTAGAATCCGTTGAGGAGCAACACCGAGCAGGCCAATGGGATAAGCCTCTGCCTTGTCCATCCGAGCGCAGCCCGGACTGGTGCTCTCGCGTCGATCTCCCGCAGCCTGCCGAGCCAAGCGCGGGGGCGGCTCCACCACCCATGACTGCCCTCCACTCTCAACAGCCGCAGCGAATTCATCATCACGCAGAAGGAGGCAAGCTGGTGCGTGAGAGCGGCCCCCATCGGGCCCAGTTTCCCGGTGGCGCAGGCCAGCACAGCCAGCAGATTCAGCGCTCCCGCGAACAGCACGATATTCAGCCACGCGGTCTCCACCGCGCGCCGGCTGACCTCGAACAGTTGCGGCAGGTTCTGCAGCGAATGCGGCATGTACACGACGCCGGCGGCCTCCGCCGTGATGTCGCTCGCCCCGGCCACAGCGATTCCGACGCTCGCCGCAGCCAGCGCCGCCGCGTCGTTGATGCCATCGCCCACCATCGCCACCCTGCGCCCTTGCGACGCCAGTTGCCGCACGCGCTCCAGCTTCTGCTCGGGCAGCAACTCGGCCTCCACGTGGTCGATGCCGGTCTCGCGCGCCATGGCCTCCGCCGGACCGCGCCGGTCGCCCGTGAGCATCAACTGGTAGCCGATCCCCATCGCACGAAGACCGCACACCGCTTCGCGAACGCCCTCGCGGACGCGGTCGCGCAGCAGGATGGCGCCGGCCAGTTGCCCATTGTCCGATACCAGCACCGCCGTCGCGCCCAGGTGATCGGCTTCGGCCTGCACCAGTGCCACGCTGCCGCTCGCCTCTTCCGCCACATACGAGGCGCTGCCGGTGCGCACCAGCCTGCCGTCCAGCCGGCACTCCACGCCTCGCCCCGGAACCGCGCGGGCGTCCTCGGGCTCGGCCAGGTCCAGCCCGCGACGGAGCGCCTCGTTTACGATCACCCGCGCCAATGCGTGGTCGGAACTCCGTTCGCAAGCGGCCGCCAGAGCCAGAACTTCGTCCGCCGTCCGGCCGAGCGCAATCACCTTCGCGATCTCGAAACGTCCCTCGGTGACGGTGCCGGTTTTGTCGAACACCGCCGCATCCACCTTCGCGGCGTTCTGTAGGACGCCACCGCCGCGCACCAGGATGCCGCGGCGCGCCAGGCCGCCGATGGCGGCAACCATCGCCGTCGGCGTGGCCAGAATCAGCGCACACGGGCAGGCGACAATCAACACCGCCACCGTGCGCAGCCAGTCGCGCGTGAAATACCAGGTAAGCGCGCCCGCCAGCAGCAGCGCGGGCAGAAAGTACCTGGCGTAGCGATCGGCCAGACGCTCCACCGGCGCGCGTCTCTCCTTGGCCTCCTTCACCAACTCCACGACGCGGGCCAGCGTGGTCTCGCCGCCCGCGCGTGTCACGCGGATGCGCAGCAGCCCGTTGCCGTTCAACGTGCCGGAGAACACCTCGTCGCCGGCCCGTTTGTATTGCGGCAGGGGCTCGCCCGTGATGGAGCTTTCATCGACGCTCGAAGCTCCCTGTTCGATGGCGCCGTCGGCGGCGATGCGTTCCCCCGCTTTCACCACGATCCGCTCGCCGGGCAATAGCGCCGCGGCATCCACCAGTTCTTCGCCGCCGTCCGTCACCCGCCGGGCGACACGCGGCAACTGCGCCACGAACCGCTGGATGGCCGCCTCCGTCCGTCCGGCGGCGAACGATTCCAGCGTCTCCCCCACCATCACGATGAACATGGCTTCGGCCGCGGCCGCGTACTCGCCCACGGAAAGCGCCGCGATCACCGCGATGCACAGCGCCAGGTCCGCCGAAATGGTCTTTTCCAGCAAGCCGGAAATCGTATTGTAAAACGTCTTGTACCCGGCGAGTACGGTCACCAGGATCGCGGTGTCCAGGCCCAGGATGCCGCGGAACACTCCGGTGACGTTCAACAGAAGCAGCACGCCCAGCGCCGCCGCGAATCCGTACTCCCGCCCGTTCGCGGCGAGCAGTTCTGCCAGGAGAGATTCGCGCTCAGATCCGGGCCCAGGGGGCACCCCGTCAGCGAGTGGATTTGCGTTCGTCATCGCTGCACCGCGATCGTTGTTCCGGGCTGTGTGCTGTACCCGTTGTACGTCGCCACGATCGGCTGATCGCCATCGGCCAGCGAGCCCGGCACCACCACGTTGAACTGAAACTCGCCCGGGAAGATGAGCCCCGCAAACACGACCGTGGCCGTCATGCCTCCAATCTTGATCGCGGGCAATACGGGCAGCGTTCCCGATTGCGCTCCGGAACCGCTTACTACCGGCACGGACGTTGGACCGAATCCATTGCCGTACAGCACCACCGTCTCTCCCGGCTTCGCCGGCGTCGTGAATCCGGGATAGAGACTCGCGGAGCCCAGGAAGCTCCCGTCGGCGTGCTCCGCCGCAACCTGCGGTCCGCCGCTAAAAACGAAGAACGCCGGCGCCACAGCCTGTGACTCAACATTCACGACGGCGCTGGCCACGCCGGCACTGGTCACCTGAATCCGCACCGTGCCCTGCATCGCATCCGGCGGCGTCAATATATTGATCTGCTGCTGGCTGAGGTAGTAGACATAGGCGGCCTTCCCGTTCACCGTCACGCTCACGCCGTCCAGTTGTGTCGGCATCTGGCCGCCGAAAAAGTCGCTTCCCTGCCAGATGCGCGTATCGCCCGCGGGCGCCAGGTTCGCTCCCTTCACCTCGACCCACGTGTTGGGAGCGATCACCGGCACGTCGCCCTCCGCGTTGGCCACCAGCGTGATTGCCGGCGCCGGCGCGGTGCTCCCCGAGCCAATCGTGGCGTACGCCTGTGCCACTTTCGTCCCGGTGGCGGTGAGTTGCCAGCTGCTGCCCACCAGCGAGAGCAGGTTGCCGCTGTCGAAATACCCCAGGGCCATTTCGTGCGTCTTGGCAAATGACGTGATGTTGCTGTGATACGGTTCGCTGTCGTTGCAGCCGCCCCACTCCGTGATTGCCGCCGCATGCCCTTGGAGTTGCGCGAAATTCACCAGTGGGACGAGGTTCTGCGGCCAGTTCGCATACCGCGGTGAAGCCGGTTCCGTACAACCGGCCACAGAGGCATTGTACAGATGGAAGGTCCATACCACGTTCGACCACGCGAAGTCCGGGATGGTACCCGCGGCAATCGCTTCGTACGCCGTACCGCCGTCCTCCACGAACACCAGCGCCTGCGGGTTGTAAGTGCGAATCGTCGCGATCAACTGGTTCTGGTTGTTGCTCCACGCATCCAGATCGGATACCGACATGTTCTCCCACGTGTCGTACAGCACGCCCGGGTCCGCCGCGTAGCGCTTGGCAAACGCACTCCAGAACGGCAGCGCCGCATCGATGGTCGCTCCGCTGGTATCCTGCGCGGCGCACAGCGAGGAGTTCGCCTGGCAGTTCAGATCGCCCTGATTGGGCGCCGGACAATTCTTGCCGTCCGCGCCGCACGGCGGGTCGGGGAACTGGCCCGCCTTCACGATCAGCACATAGCTGCCGTATTTCTTCGACCGCTGGATCAACCCGTCGATGTAGTCCTGATACTTCTGGTTGGCGAGCGGCACCTGCACATTGGCCGTCCACCAGGCGGCATTAACAAAGATCCGCACCAGGTTACTCCCCAGCAATTGGCTCTGGGCCGCGTACTCGGCATCCGTCGCGCCGCCCTCGGCGTTGCCCGACCCGGTGCCGCTGCGGTTCACGCCGCGCAGCAGGACCGGCTTGCCCGTGTCGTCCAGAATGCTGCCCTGCGCCGAAACATGCAGCGGACGCAGTTGCGTTGTCTGCGCATGCAGCGCCGCCGCCGCCAGAACCGCCGCACCCCATCTCATTGCATGGTCACCCACATCGGGCTGACCCAGACGATCTGCCCGTCGGATTGCACGCCGCGGACGTAGTAGTAGCTGGTTTTGCCCTTGACCGCGGTCTGATCCTGCCAGGTGAACGCCACCGCGCGATCCCCGCTTGTGGAATAGACGATGTTGTTGTCCTTGACCACCACCACGCTCTGGAACGGATTCGTCCCCCACAGCCGCACGGTGAACACCGGCGCGCCGGCGGCCGAGAAAGCCTCGCCCATGAAATGGGTCCCGCTGCGAAAGTCGGCGACGATGTTGTCGGTGGATCCGTACATTCTGCGCTTCTTCATGGCGTCCAGGATGCCGGCCCGCGTCGGCGCGGTCACCCAGATGTTGGTATACGAAATGTGCGTGGAAATATGATCGCTGGATGCCTCGAAGCCGAGCTGATAGCCCTTGCCCAGCGCGTTGGAAACGTATCCGGCGGCCTCGTACCCGGAGATGGAATCGGCGGACGTATTGGAGCGCGGCGCGCCCGGCATTTCGTAATCCTGGCGATCGCCCTGGTAGATCTCGACGAACGATTCCACCTGCGGGTCGTTGTTGCGCCAGTCCGTCCCCTGATCGGTGGCGCTGGTGTGCGGCGCGCTCATTCCGCCGAAGAAGTGGAGGTAGGCATACAGCATCGTCGTGTCCGGCGCTGGCGCCACCGGCGAAGACGGCGAGGTGACCGGCAGCCGGGGCAGTGTTCGCACGCCGCGCTGAGCGAAGATCACATTGCGATGTCCCTCCGGGTAGCTCACGCTGCGCTCGTAATAGAACATCGGGACATACTTCGGCCCCAGCAGATACGCGTCGGTGAATTTCTGGGTGAGCCACCAGGTGTACTCGCGCGCCTCGCCGTTATCGTGATCGCAGCAGCCGGCCCAATCGAGCGACGCCGCGTCGATGTAGTAGCGGTATGCGTCGGTCAACGGCCCATCGCCGCGCCCGTCAAAGGAGATCTCGGTGTGACGATGGAAGTCTCCCCGCATGAGCCGCAAACTCTGCCCGTTCAGCCTGGGACGGTAGCCGCGGCTGAGCGCGGATGCCGCCTGCTCCCCCGCCGCGCCCGGGTCCGGAGGGTCGGGCACGATGGTTCCGATGCGCTGCAGTTGCGCCGGTTGCTGGGTCCGGGCGACCGTCAATTCGGATTGAAAAATGTCAGAGCTGACGCCGTCGCTCTGCGGGGTCCCGGGGGCCAACGGGTTGAGCCGGTGGTCGGAGGAGTGTGCGATCAACAGCCGGCCGGACCCCAGCGCCACGATCGAAGGACGGTTGTCGCTGACGCCATCGGTAAAGCCCAGAACCCCAGGTCCGTGCCACTGGGCGCCGTCGAAATACACCATCTGGCCGATCCAGATCGAGCCGACGCTCACCCCGCCGGTCGAGTGGCTCCCAGAAAGGCCCGTGCCCACCAGCGTGCGGAACGCCAGGTACACAGTGCCGTCCGGGTCCGTCGCCAGGCGCGGGAAACTGTTCCTCGGCCCAGAGGGCGGCCCCACGCCATTGTTCGCCGTGCGCTTGGCGGACAATGTCGCGTCGGGCTGCATGATAAAGCTTGTCCCCTGGGTGCCGTTGAGGAACAGGTGCGTCGCCGGCGCGCCGGGCAGCACCCGCCCGACGTCGTCGGTGGTTTTGTACAGGTCGTTGCCCACCAGGCAGACCACTTGCACCGTATGGCTGGAATACAGCGGCAAGCCGGTGGTATCGAAGGCGCCGAAGTCCTTGCCCCAGCGGCTGCCGGCCGTCTCATAGGCGATCCACAAACGGTTCTGCGCATCGTACGCCAGCGAACTGCGCGCCTCAAAGTTGACCGTCGCCGCCGCCGCGATGGGCGCGTCCATGGCGATCTGATCGGCGAATCGCACCCGCCGCACGTAGACGTCGTAATCGCCTTTGTCGTAGGTATCCCACGAGATCGCCACTTGTCCATCGGCCGACGCGGCAATTGCCGGGTCCCAGTCGCTCGCCGGCGAGAACGAAACCGTCGTCTCCGGCCAGAAGGCGTCCCCGTTCTGCACGCTAGCCAGGATTTCGAGATTGTTGTTGCGGAACGCCTGCCAGGTTACCCACACCCGGCCCGCCGAGTCGGTGGCGGCCGCGGGAAACAGATCGGTGCCCGGGTCGGTGGTCAACTGGATTTCGGCGGACATGGTTCCATCGGCGCGAGCGTTGCGCGCGTAGAGGTCGAAATTCCCGGACCGCCGGGCGCAGTAGAAGATCCACGCGCGGCCCTGTCCATCCACTGCCACCGCGGTGCGCATGATGTCTTCGCCCGCGGCGGTCACCGCGAGCGGTCCCGTCCACGTGCGCTGCGCCACGGAGTAGTGCATCAGAAGTACCTGGTCGCCGCCCGCCGGACGCGCCAGGAAGGTAAAGTCGGTGATGGGCGTTGTGGTTCCCTGCCCGGTCGCCAGCGATCGGTCGCCGTGCACGAACTCCGTGTAGGCGAGGTACACGTCATCGCCCGACTGCGCCATCGACGGAAAGTCCTCCTCCTCGCTCGACGACGTCAATTGAAACTGCGCGCCCGTCTGCGCCACCAGCGCCTTGCCGCTCAGAAACGTCTTGCTCACGCCGAACGGCACGTCGGCCGACGAAAAGCTGAAGTTCCCTTGCGGGGTGGTGACGTCGAACTTCACCGGGGAGGCCGAAGCCCCCACCTTCACGATCACCCCGTTTTCCTGCACCGGGCCGGGCGGAGTCAGGGAGGGCGTCACCCGCGTGCTCATCTTCCAACTGGTGGTACCGCTGATGGCATCCGTTCCTTCGAATCGCCAGCCGCGCACGATTTCCACCGGTGCTCCCGTCACCGCAATCGATCCGTCCCAGTTGGTGGCCGCCGTGTCGCCGACCCCCAGGATCACCAGGAACGACTGCGCCGGCGCCACCGTCGTGGTGGCGGCATGGATCGAAACCGCGGGAGAAAGAAATCGCCGGCACAGCAGGATCGCGCCGGCGGCGATCACGACGAAGACAGTTGTCCTCAAGGCCTCGCGTCTTCTCATGAGACTGCCCCTACTGCCCTACTTGCCCTTGCGATTCGCCGCTCCGGCTGCCATCTTCAGCTGGTTGTTGACCTCGTCCAGCAGGTTCTTAGCCTTCTGGGCGTGCCCCTGCATGTCCCACTCGTTGGCTTGCTGCGCGGCGACAATCTTCTCCCAGGCTTGCTGGCTGAGCCGCTGTGCGGCTGCCAGGTTGGGATGCCTGCCGGGCGAAACGTTCTCCTTCGGCATTTGGGCAAGAGCCAGCCCTACCATCAGAAGCAGGACGCCGGCAAGTTTCAAGAGTGAGATTCGGTTCGTCGGTAAACGCATCGTGGACCCTCCGATTGGGAACTTAGCTTTGGCGATTGTACAAGGGAAGGTTATTTTCCGGCCCCTCAACACTGCTAGTATTGTGCGTCCGCCGCCGTGCTACCGTACCAGGCGCTGCCGGAGGGCTTTGGCCACGGCTTCCGATTTGGAATGCACTTGCAGTTTTCCGTAGATATTCTGCATGTGAAAGTTGATGGTGCTGAAACTTACACCCAGTTCGGCGGCCGCACTCTGGTAGTTGTGCCCTTCCACCAGCAGCTTCAGCAACCGCAGTTCGTGCGGAGTCAGGCGCGCATCGGCGGTCTGCGGCGGCCGGATGTCCCGGAACAGGCGCAGCACCCGCCGCGCAATCTCGGGTGACATCGGAGCGCCGCCCGCCAGCACCTCCGCCAGCGATTCCAGCAGCTTGTCCGGCGGCGTCTTCTTCAACAGATAGCCGCAGGCGCCCGCGCACAACGCGTCGAAGATGCGCTCGTCGTCATCGTAGATGGTCAGCATCAGCAGCGCGACATCCGGATATTTCTCGCGAAGGATGGGCAGCCCCTCGATACCCGACATTCCCGGCAACCCGATGTCCACCAGCGCCACCAGCGGGATCTCACTCCATGGTCGCGCCAGGGCCTCTTCCATGGAGCGATACGCGCCGGTGCAACAGTACCCCTTGGCGCCGTTGATGAGCGTGCACAACCCCTCGCGGATCAGCCGGTCGTCTTCGACGATGGCTACCGTGATCCGGCGCGGCGCCCCCCCTGCGGTCGGTGAACTCGCTTTTGCCAAGCTCTCAGCTTACTCGAAACCCTGGCGGCCGTCCCCCTCACTGCTGCCAGTATCGTCTTCCCCTCCAGGGGTACCGTCATGCGCAGCAACGTTCCCTTGCCCGGCTCGCAAACGAACTCCACGTTTCCGCGCAGCGAGGCGGCGCGCTTCCGCATATTGGCCAGGCCGTGCCCCTGGTATTCGGCCCGCGGATCGAAGCCCGCGCCGTTGTCGCGGAGTTGCAGCGTCAGGCGGTCTGCCACGCGATCGAGGTCGACTTGCACGCGGTCCGCGCCGGAATGCCGCACGATGTTGTGCACGCCTTCCTTGAAGATCAGGTACACTTGCCGCCGGACATCCACCCCGATTCTCAGATCGTGCTCCGGCACCGAGGAATTGAACCGCAGGGCGATTCCCTGCCCTCCCAAAACGTCCATCGCGAAGCGCCTCATGCGGAAGACGAGATTGCTCAATCGGTCGTGCTCCGGGTTGATAGCCCAGACGATGTCGCTCATGGCATCCACCAGGGCTCGCGAAATGCCGGCGATCTCGGTCAGCGGAAGCCGCGTCCCAGGCTCAGGCGGAAACGCCGCGCGCTGCGCAACCTCGCTCAGAATGGCGATCTGCGAGAGGCTGGCTCCGATGTCGTCGTGCAGGTCCGTCGCGATCCGCGTGCGCACGTCCGCCACCGCCACCGCTTGCGCCAGGCGGTAGCGGTGAAGCGCGAACAGAAGCAACAGGCCCACCAGTCCACACCCCACGAGAAACCACCAGGAGCGCCACGCGGGTGGGGGAATCGTGAAGGTAATGGCGGCCGGCAGCGGACTCGTGGAACCGTCGCTCGCCACCGCGCGCACCAGGAACCGATACGTGCCCGCGGCCAGGCTGGCGTACACCACCGTACGCTGATCCGTCGGCGGACCCCATTCGCGGTCGGCGTTTTCCAGCATGTACTGGTAGTGCAGGGCTTCGCCCGGTGAATAGTCCAGTCCCACGAAATCCACCCGGATCGGCCTCTGCGTCAGTTTGAGCCCAGCGACGCTGGATTCGCCCAGCTCGGAAATGCCGCGCGGAATCCCGCCCGCGCTCAGGGCGGTGATCAGAACCGGCGGCGGAGCCCGGGTGCGCTCCAGAGACGGAACGAGTTGCGAGAGTCCCAGCGGCGAGCTGAACCACAGAGCACCCTGGCGGTCACGGTGCGCCAGTTCCAACTCGCCCGGCACCACGCCGTCCGCGGTAGTATAGTGTCGAATTCGTTCCGGTCCGCCGGGCTGCGGTTCGAACCTGTCGATCCCCCGGCCCGTCGCGGCGTAAATTCGCCCCCAACGATCATCCACGAGGGCCCCGATGTAGGCGCTGGATAATCCGTGGGCCGTCGCAAACGTAGTGAACCGCGGCCGCTCCGCCGTCAGGTCGTCCACCCGCACCAGCCCCTGCGTCATCCCGATCCACAGTGTTCCGCCGGCATCCAGGTAGAGCGAGCGGACCTGCCCGGGAATCCCGTCCGCGGCGGTGAACGTCGTGAACCTTCCGCCCGGCCGGTAGCGCGCCAGCCCTCCGTGAAACAGGCCGATCCACACGTTCCCAGAGCGATCCTCCGCGAACGCCGTGGGGACGGGACTCTTCGGCAGACCGTCGGCCGGCGAGAACGCTTCGATCCTGCCCGTCTTGCGCCGCCACCGCGCCAACCCGTCGGCCCCATCCAGTCCGATGGTCCCGATCCAGATGTCGCACCGCGAATCCTCGAACACGCGGAAGATGTTCTCCGCCGCCAGTCCGTCGCGCGTGCCGTAGATCCTCTTGGGCCGAGCGCCGGCCAGTTGATCCAACCGGGATGCAGCACCGAAGCGGCAGAGTCCTTGGCCGGTGGCAATCCACCACTCGGATTCCTCGTCCTGCACCGCGACCTGGCCTCTCCCCCACCCAAAGTACGTCAGGTCCCGCGGCCAGGCCGGCCGGATCTGTTGGAATCGCCGGCCGTCAAAGCGAGCGAGCGCGATCCCGGTTTCATCGCGCGAGACGGCGCAGAACTCGCCCTGGCGCGTCTCCATCAGCGAAACCGCGTAGGGGAGGCCATCCCCTTCGCCATACGTGACGAAGCCGCTGTGCGCCACCTTCATGGCGCCCGACCCGAAGGTGCCGATCCACAGGTTGCCGTCGCGATCCTCGGCCAGGGCACCCACACTCCGTGCGCTCAGCCCCTGCGCCAGTGTATAGCCGCGGAACTCGCGGCCGCCGTCGCGCGCCTGCGGAGTGTACTCCGCGATCCCCCGGCTGGTCCCCACCCACACCGTCCCATCCGACGTCTCCAACAGCGACTCGACGCGCGGGCTAAGCAGCCCGTCCATTGTCCCGTACACGCGCAATCCGCCCAGCCCGGCGCTTGGGCCTCCTGCCTCCGTTGCCGCGTCCACGCGCGCCAAGCCGCCTCGCGTCCCGATCCACACGCGCCCGGCGCGGTCCTCGATCAGCGCCATGATGTAATCGGCGGGCAGACCGTCGGCCCGCGTGTACGTCTTCACGGTCCCGTCCGGACCGCGCCGGTACAGCCCGCTCGACAGGCCGATCCACAACGCTCCGCGCCGGTCCGTCAGGAGGGCGGTGACGATGGCGTCCCGTCGGCGCGGCAACTCGACCTGGTGAAAAGAAGTGTCGTGCGGATCCAGGCGGAACACTCCGCCGCCGCCGCCCGCCCACACGGCGCCGGCGCGGTCTTCATAGAGCACGAGGGGTGCTGCGACGCCTCCGGCTCCCGTCACCGCCAGGCAGTGGAAGCGGGAAGCGCCGGCGCCGGCTGGCTCGAACCGGCACAGCCCGCCCGCCGTGGCTACCCAATACACGCCCGCGCGGGTCTCCAGGAAATCTTCAATCTCGTTATCCGGCAGTCCCTGCGCGGTCGTGTAATTGGTGAAGCGGTATCCGTCGAACCGGGATAGCCCCTCCGCCGTGCAGAACCACAGGAACCCGTGAGAGTCCTGCGCGATACAGAGGATATGGTCGCGCGCCAGGCCGTCCGCGGTCGTGTAGGTGCGAATGGGCAGACGAGTGGCGTGCAGGACGCTGAATGCGTACGACCCCATCGCGCACAGTAGCAGCAACTTCCGCACAGCCACACCATCTTACGACGGCAGCGGCGTGGTAAGGCGCCCGCGGATTTCCTCCGTGAAACGAACCAGACACGGGCCGAAGATCTTTTATGACGTGGTTCCAAGCCTTTCGGCCCGAACGACATACCTGGTAGGGGCGGGACCAACGAAGTAAAACGGATAGCAGGTGATCAAGGTGAGGATCTCATCGCCGCCGGCATCCAGCACCGCGAGATTGTTGGGGCGCACTATTCTGGTGGACACGACGCGATAACGGTACTCGCCGAACAAAGTGGTGAGTGTGATGACGTCGTTCCGCCGGATGTTTCGCAATGGCCGGAAAAATGTGTCGCGGTGCCCGGAAATACACACGTTACCGGGCCGTCCTGGCAGGGCCGTACCGGGAATATGGCCGACCGCGCGACGGAGGACGGTGGCACCGATTCCCTCGATGATGATCGCCGAAAGACCGAGGCGCGGGATCTCAATCCGGCCAATCAGGCCGCCGCTCGCGACCGGCAGCGGCGGGGCTTTCGGTAAAGGGAGGGGCGCGCTTTGACGCGCTTCGCCGTTCGTCTCTTGACGGGTTGTCAGCAGCCGCTCGAGCCGCCGGCGCTCCCCTTGCTGGAAAACCCGGGCATCCACCAAAACGAAAGCGCACCATGCCAACAGCAAGACGCCGGCGGCAAAAAGTGCGCGCTGCGTCCACCACAGAATCCGCCTCAGCGGCTCTCCGGCAACCATAAGCCTCATCTGGCGCCGTCGTCCTTGACCGGCTGTGATGCGCCGCCAGCGGTGTAGCCGGACCGGGCGCGCACGGAGAGTTTGCCATGTCCAGCCGCCCCGGCGGCCACGCGAATGCTCAGGAAGGCGCCGGGCCGCGCCGCACTACTGGAGAGATATCCGATGGTGTATTGATTGCGAATGTCGCGCGCAATGCGTTGGCAGGTCGCTACGACCTCCTTATACTCGGTGGGGAAGAACGCTTCGCCGCCGGTTACGCCGGCGAGACGGCGGAGCACGCCCGGGTTCTGGTCGCGATCCGATTCATCGAAGATGCCGATGGTATACACCAGGGTGGTGGATTGGCTGGCCATTTTCAAGACGTCGGCGAGAGTGTGCTTGCTGGCGTTGTCGCCGCCATCGCTGATCACGATCAGTACTTTCTTTTCCGGGCCCCCGGTCGATAGACGGTTTCGCGCCTCGAAGACCGCGTCGTAAAGCGCCGTCCTGCCCGTAGTGGGCGTATTGGCGATCGCGCTCCCAAGGTCCTCGGGGCGATTGCTGAGAGGGAGATTGTCGGGCAGACCCAGGCTCACCTTCTCGTTGAAGTTGACCACGAACATCTGGTCGTCCGGGCTGCTGGACTGGGCGAACAGTTGGGCCGCCGCGATTACATCCCCAAGCTTCGGCCGCATGCTCCCACTGTGGTCCACCACCAGTCCCACGGTAACCGGGATGTCTTCGTGGCGGAACAAGCGGATGGTTTGCAGGACGCCCTCTTCGTAAACCTGAAAATCCTGCTCGCGCAAATCGGTGGCAAACCGGCCCTTTCCATCGCGCACCGTGGCATTCAACACCACCAGATCGACGTTCACTGAAATCTGGTAAGCCGGCGGACTCTGGGCTTCCGTCGACGCCGGAGCCTGAGGTGCGGTATCGCCCACCAAGCCGGTCAGTAGCAGCAACGGGAGAGCCAGCGTGTACACATAGTGCCGATTCACTCCCGACCTGCCCAAGAGGCTCTGTCGCATGGCGGTTGCTGTCCTCGTCGATCCCTAACGCAATCCCGCGGCGAGCCAGATGGCGCGCCGCGGGAGGAAACTACACACCGTTATACAAGGTGCTTAGTGGTTGCGCGAAGGACCAATGCGCCAACCAGGGCCAGCAGGCCGAACAACGCCATCAACGGCAACAGACTCGCAGTGGCCGGCAGCGCCCTCTCCGCTACCATCGGAGCCTCCGCCACTTCCGTCTCCGCCGGGGGCGGAGTAACCGCCTCGGTGAGCTGCATCTCTTCCCCGGTCGGCTTGACCGCCATGACTGGCGCAGTCCTCAATTCCGCTACCACCGGCGCGTCCACGGATTTGATCGGCTCGGTGACTTCAAGAGGAAGATCGGCAGAGGTGAAAAGAACGGGTGTATTAGTTTCCTTGGCCAGCACTATTGCTCTCGCCTTCGGATAGACAAATTCCTCGCCCCAGTTTCTGCCCGGATAGAACCAGGCGCGCAGGGCCTCCGGCTCGCCGGCTGGCCGTTCGGTGAATGTGACCACCGTCTTGTTGGTCACTTTCAGGCGATAGTTGGGGATCGCCAGGATGGTGGCGTAGATCATGGTTTCGTCCTGGTT
>OBLW0100002485.1_pt1 | contig 14888 bp, 15 predicted proteins | sample 1520161 | NCBI WGS metagenome assembly OBLW01 (sample SAMEA3539309, study PRJEB22396) | soil metagenome | biome: tundra; feature: field; material: soil | place: USA | collected 2010-05 | depth 0.15 m
ACCCAACCAGATTCACATGGACTGACGAAACATCCGAGACCCATTGCGTAGGATATGAACAGGACCAAATATCCAGCGTTTGCTCTTCCGTGCTCGTATTGCGGATTGCGGTAGCCACAGAAAAAGCCTCATAGTTATTGACCGTCGTTTGCGCCAGCTTAATCTCGGCCTTGAAGGGCGAGTCCTGACCATACGCGGCCAATCCTGCGACGCATAACAGCAGCGCGGCTAATATATGATTAAATTTACTCATCTCGGTTGAATCCCCCCTGAGCAACATGCAGGCCCGACGATGATTGTATCGCTTTCGGAGCAGTAAAACCCTGCATCTTCCGTGGCACATCGACCAGCATTAAGGTCATGCATAGTTTCACTCTAACCGATACGGACTTGCCATATTTGTTTGAAGCACAGAGTAATATCTCCACTAGCGACGCTCAATAAAAGCGGCCTGCCAGAGAGATTGCAACATAGGCATTGTCCACTATCGATCAGGTACGATTGGGTTTATAGAAGAACGGAGGAAGGCAAAAATCGGCGCAGCCGCCATCGGCGTTGCTCGATGCTAGCTTTCGCATGATTTTGGCGCAGTGCGAAGCGGAATCGCACATGACAAGGTGCAATCAAATATTACTGCACGAGACCGCGCAATAAATTACTAGCGGGCTATGCACTTAAGTAATTTTTGAATGAGCTGGCTCGATGCTTCCTCCTATTTCACCGCCAGCAAGGATTCCGCATGGTGGTATGGAAGCGAATGAAGGCATCACATACCGGCTTGGGTTTAAGGGTACTTTTTGCGGCAGGAAAAGCTTTCGCTCTCGCACTCCTATAATGAGGGACTGAGGTGCGCGGGTTCAGCGAAATCCAGATTTGGGAAGAGAGCAATGGGAAATCTGCAAGGGAGAATTGCACTTGTCACGGGGGCCAGCCAGGGAATTGGGCGAGCGTGCGCCCTGGAGTTGGCTCGGGCCGGCGCGACGGTAGCATTGGCAGCGCGGAACGAGGCCAAACTGGCCGAGGTGGCCGCGGAGATTGAGGCGGCAGGCGGGCTGGCCTCGGCCTTTGCGCTGGATGTGGCCAGCGAAGAGTCGATCAAGGCTGGAGCCAAGGCGATCCTCGAGCGATTTGGCAAGGTGGAGATTCTGGTGAACAACGCCGGAATCACCCGCGACGGCCTGATGATGGCGATGAAGCGGGCCGACTGGGACGATGTGCTGGGGACCAATCTGACCGGAGCCTTCCTGCTGACGCAGGCGCTGCTGCGGCCCATGCTCAAAAACCGCTGGGGGCGAATCGTCAACATAGCGAGCGTGGTGGGGCGGACCGGACAGGCAGGCCAGGTGAACTACGCGGCAAGCAAGGCGGGCCTGATCGGCCTTACGCGCTCCATGGCGCGGGAAGTGGCTTCGCGCGGGATCACGGTGAACGCCGTCGCGCCGGGTTATATTGAGACGCCCATGACGGCCGTGCTTGACGAAAAGCAGCGGGCGGCGATGATGGCTACGATTCCGCTGGGGCGCGCGGGGACTGACGCGGAGATCGCGCAGTCGGTTGCATTTCTGGCATCGGACGGGGCGGCCTATATCACCGGACACGTGCTGGATGTGAATGGCGGCATGTTCATGGGCGGCTGACCGGGCTCTCGAAACAGCCCCGCGATTGTCCCGGCGGGAAACAGACTTTCAAGTTCCATAAGCGCCTGACCGATAAGCGGTAGGAGCAGGTGCATATGGCAACGCAGCTCTTGCCGTCCAGGATTGCCGCGGTTCCTCTGCCGGAGCCGGCGGATAATCTGCGCTATGTGGCGCGGCAGCCGATTATGGATCTGCGTGGAAGGGTGCATGGATACGAACTGCTCTTCCGCGCCGGGCCCGAAGCGGCCTTCCGCGGCGATGGCGACCTGGCCACACGCACCATGCTGGACAATACCGTAATCTTCGGCCTGGAGCGATTGACGGGCGGGCTGCCGGCTTTTGTGAACTGCACGCGTGAGGCGCTGACCGAGGATCTGGTGCATGTTCTTCCCGCGGGCATGACCGTTCTGGAGATACTGGAAAATCTGGAACCGACACCCAGCCTGATCGCCGCGTGCCGCAAGCTGAAGGCCTCGGGATTCCGGCTGGCGCTGGACGATTTCACCTTCAAGCCCAAGTGGGGGCCGCTGGTGGAACTGGCCGACTACATCAAGGTGGATTTTGTCCAGACCGGACCTCAGGAGCGGCAGCGCCTGCTCAAGCGCCTGCGCGCAGTTACAGTAGCGCTGGTTGCGGAGAAAGTGGAGACGCAGGAGGATTGGAAGCAGGCATGCGCGGAAGGTTTCACGCTCTTTCAGGGATACTTCTTTTGCCGGCCGGTGCTGATGGAGAACCGGAAATTGCCGGCCAACCGGCTCTCCCAGATTGAGATTTTGCAACTGCTGCGAGCCGGCTCGGTCGAACTCCGTAAATTAACTCAGCTCGTGAAGCGCGACGCCTCACTCACCTACCGATTGCTCCGCTTTGTCAACTCGCCGCTGTGCGCGGTGCGCCAGGAAGTGAGCTCGATCCAGTCGGCGCTGCTCGCGGTCGGAGAAGAAGCCTTCAGGCGAATCCTGACCCTTGCCATTACCAGCGAGCTTTGTTCCGGCCAGCCGGCGGAGGTGCTGCGCATGGCTTTTGTACGAGGGCGCTTCTGCGAACTCGGCGCAGCGCTTTGCCCGCTCGACCCCACCGAGCAATATCTGCTTGGAATGCTGAGCCTGCTGCCGGCCATGCTCCGCATGCCGATGGAAGAGCTGACGCCCGCGCTGCCGCTGCGCCAGGAGATTCGCCATGCCCTGGAAGGCAAGGCCAATCCCGAGCGCATCTTGTTGCAATGGCTCGAGAGCCATGAGTATGGCGATTGGCCTGCGTGCGACGCTGTGATTCAAGTCAATGGCTTGAACGAGGCGGAGGTCGCCGGCTGCTATGGAGAAGCTGTCGAGTGGGCGGAGGAAGCGCTTCGTTCCGTGGCTTGAGGGCGCGAGTCCTGCCGTTCAGCTTGGCCGCAAAAGCCATTGGTCAGATGCCCAGGCGCGCTTTCAGAAATCTGAGGCGATCACGAGCTACAGGCAACTGCGTATGCTGTGGATCCTTGAGGGACAGGATGACTTTGCCTGCGAACCATGAGTTGACTTCCAGAATCCAGTCCACATTCACAAGGGCGGAACGGTGAATGCGCAGAAATTTTGCCGGGTCAAGGCGGCGCTCAAGCTCCGCGATGGGCTGATCCACCGAGTGGCGGCGGCCGTTCGCCACGGCATAAGTCAGCTTGTCCTGAGCTACAAAATGAGTAACTGCGTCCAGCTCGACGAATGAGATGCGCTCGCCAACGCGCGAAGCAATGCGGCGCGGATAATCGGGAAGCTGCCCGCGCAGGGATGCGGCCAATTGCTGTAACAGGGCGGCTGGGTCGCGCTGCCACTCCGGCTTGGGAACGGGGCGAAGCCGGCCGAGCTTCGTCAGCGCGCGGGCAAGCTGGGCAGTCTCAATGGGCTTCACTAGATAGTCGATCGAGTTGACCTCGAAGGCCCGCAGCGCATATTCGTCGTAGGCGGTGGTGAAGATCACGAAGGGCTGCTCCGTAAGCCGCGCCAACAGATCGAAGCCAGTCATGCCGGGCATCTGAATATCGAGGAATAGCACGTCGATGGTTTCGCTGTTCAGGTAGTCGAGCGCTACTGCCGGATCGGTGGCGCTGCCGGCGATGTGAAGTCCGTCAAACTTTGCCAGCAGCCGTGTCAGGCGCTCGATGGCGAGTGGTTCATCGTCCACGAGATAGGCGCGCAGTGGGCTGGTTTCCATGGGTATTCCAATCATGCGGGAAAAACAAGGCGGACAACTGTTTTTTCGTTTTTGCGAACCACTTCAAGCTGCCCGGCGGGGCCAAAGAGAAGCTCAAGGCGTGCGGCAAGATTGCCCAGGCCGTGTTCCGGCGTAATGGCATCGAGCGCAAAGCCAGGGCCGTCGTCGAGGACTTCGAGGTGAATGCGGCTGGCCTCTTGCGCCGCGGTTATTTGGATTGATGCGCCCTGCGTGCGCTTTGAGACGACATGCTTCACCACATTCTCCACCAGCGATTGCAGAGCCAGCGGAGGAACCTTCACGTCACCGAGAGATTCGGGAACAGCGATCTCATAACTGATGCGCGGGCCAAACCGCGTTTTTTCAATCTCAAGGTAATCGCGGACGATCTTCAGCTCCTGGCTGAGCGGCACCAGCCCGGTGGGTTGCGCGTTCAATGAAAAACGGAGCAAGGACGCGAGTTTGCCAACGGTATCTTCGGCGAGCTGGGGGTTGCTTGGAATCAGCGCGGCGATGGAGTTGAGGGTGTTGAAGAGAAAGTGCGGATGGATGCGGGATTCGAGCGACGAAAGCTGGGCTTCGGCGAGGAGCTTATAAGCGCGCTCCTGCTCCACCTGTTTGGTGCGGATTTCGAGAGTCGCTGCCTGAAGCTTGTAGCGCAGCGTCTCATAAGTTGCCATGCTAAGCCCGAAGATGAGTGTGATCACGACGCTGAAGGGAGCCGATGCCCTGAATTCTATCCAGTAGTGGCTACGCGGAAACAGCCCTGCGATCAGAAAGATGAGGTCTGCGCCGAGACTGCCCGCAATCGCAGTGCAGACTAGCGTCGAGGCCTGCGTGAGAACAACAAGACGGGGAAATCGATCTGTAAATCCATGCGAGATGCGAGTGAGAAAAAAGATCGAAGGCAAGGCAATGAGGGTCGAATAGGTGAAAGCGACCAGCAGTTCCTTGCCCGTTTCAGACAGGCGAAACCGCCCCAATGAAAGAAAGAGCACAAAAATAAGGAGACTTGCGCCTGCTGCAATCGCGATTGCCCGCAGCAGGAGGGCGGCGTATCCACCGATTTGCTGCTGGTTCCCTGCTGGATTAGTACACAGACTGCTCTGGCCCGTCATAGCTGGAATCGGACTCCCATTGAACTGGCTGCGGAGTAAGGCGTCGCGCCGTACTCCGATGTGGATTTGCCAACGGGAATCTCCAAGTGGAGATAGGACGAAAAGCGATTTCCGAATCGTCGGTTGGCATCGAAGATGGCGGTATAACTGCGATCGTTGAGATTGGCCACGACCATTGCGCCTAAATCCCACTCTTTCCAGCCCGGCCGCTCCCGGAGCCGGCTCTTTGCCGCATCGAGAAAGAGATAGTGCTGTCGCGGGGCGAACGGCGAAATGGCCATGTCTCGATAGTACGGGATATTGGGCGGAGTGTAGAACTCGCCGATGAAGGTAACGCCGGAATGGGTGGTGTATTTAGCGCCCATAAGGACGGCCTCATGTTCGCGCCACGCCGCCTCGCCGTGCAATTCCCATGCCTGGCCGATGACGCGGGTAAAGGTGAGGCCGCCAAAGGCATCCCCGCCGCGGTCGTCGCCTGCGATCAGCGCAGTGTCGAATCCATGCACCAGAACGTTATATCGCACGGCAGTGGTGTCATGCAGGTTTGCCGCGGCGGGCGCCAGCGCGGCGCTGGACCAGGCAAGCGTGAAAGCGTGCGGTCCATGCACATAATCGGCCTTCACCATGTCGCGGCCTTCGTTGAGGTTGAGCCGATCAGTGGGATTGGTTGGCATGCGAGGCGGGTCGAGAACGCCGATGGCGGTGAAGGCATAGCCGGTGCCCCAGCGCACGATCCTGCGGCCCAGCATGAAATCGAAGTCCCCCGCGGAAAGGCCTGCATAGGCTTCTTTCACGCGCAACTGCGTGGCTGTATCGGCGTAAGTCGTAGTAACTCCCACCACACTTGACGAAAAGCTCCAGCGCGGCTTGTAACGCAGTGTTATGGTTGGTTCCAGAAGCACCTGGTTAAGCAGCTTTGGAATGGGCGCTTGAAGATTGCTGTAAAGGGTAGCGTCCTCAATGGCAGTAACAGAGTAACGAAATGCAAGGCGGGGCTCGGGCGCTGGCGCATCCTGGGCGGAAGTGTCCTGGCTCAGACCATTCTGGACCGCCAATTGCATGGAGGCCGCGAGGAGGATTGCCGGAAGCAGGAGCCGATGCTTCATAGAATGCACCTTGGTTTGTTGAACGGTTTAAGGAAACCAGATTGAGGGTCTCGGATTCCCTGGTCTCAAAAGACAGACCTTGAGACTACAGCTCGAAATTCCTACCAATAGATCAGTTTGACTTCGACCTGGCATTCCGGCTGATTCAACGGGAAGTCAGTCTCGTCGAACCCCGGCCGGCCCATTCTCTTCTTGGGATTGTTTGACATGCCGTAGCCTTCGGTCGGCATTCCCATGAAATTCGTATCCATTTTCCCGTTCATGTTTTCGTCATGGAACAGGTAGACGGCATAGATACCTTGCGGTATCTTCTCGAAGACGGCTTTAGCGCTCGATGTTTTGGCATCGATCTCAACATCCCGCGTCTCAACGAACTTTGAATCGCGGTAAAGAGTCAGGTTGATCTTCCCTTTTGCATTGCGCAGTCCCGTGATTTGAACTGTAAGGGTGGATGCAGCTTGTGCGGTGGCATGCGCCGCTTGTGCCTGTGCTGCGAACTGTCCGGCGGAGGTCATCAGGAGGGCGTAGCAAAGCAAGGAGCAGGCTGCGAATCGTTTGAATTGGAGGCAGGTTCTCATCAACTTAGTTTCCTTTCGCGGAGTTTGTACTCTCCCAGGCCTCATCCGCCGCGGCGGACGAGACCTGGGGCAACCAGCCGTTCTCGCTCCCGGCTCATTGAGTATTGCCGGTTCTTTCTCGGTCATTTCTCTCGCTCATTGCCAATAGACCATCTTGATTTCGATAGCAGCTTCCGGCTGACTTACTTTGAAGTTCGCCTGCTCGGCAGTCGGCGGTCCTTGCGTCGTGTCGGGATTGTTCGAGAGGCCGTAGCCGCTCTGCGGAATACCCTGGGAATCGAATTCCATGTGCCCAACCAGGTTTTCATCGTGGAGCAGAGACGCGGCGTAGACTCCCTGCGGGAGCTTCTCGAATACGGCCTTGGCTGTGAGGGTCTGAGGGTCGATCTCAACTTGTGTGGCCGCGATTGCGCTCGCAATCTCCGATGGGAATCCCTTCCCGTCCCGGAACAAAGCAACGCCAATCTTTCCTTTAGCGTTTCGAATTCCCGTAATGCGGATGGTGAGCGTGGACGTAGCTTCGGTGGGCGCGGGTGCAGGCACTGCCGCCGGTGCAGCTATGGGCATGGCGGCAGGTGCTGGCGCTGGCGTTGAGGCTGCCGGCGCCTGCGCCGCAAGCCAGCCGGCGGAGCAAGTCAGCAAGGCGCCGCAGAGCAGGGCATAAGCAGCGAATTGTTTGGATTTGAAAAACGTTCTCATCATTTCAATTTCCTTTCGAGAGGTTAGTGGTCTCCCATCTCGCTTCCGCAGTGGAAGGCTAAAGACGGGGACACCGAGTAATACGTTTGAATTCATCGAGAGTTCCAAGCCTTTCAAGGGTTTTCATCTGCGAACACGTTCCAATCGTTAGAAGCGGTCAGTTCGTCCCTGATAAAACAGCTTGTCGGGCAGTGCGCGTGGCGTCGAGCCTGAGTATTCAAGCACGCTGTGGGAGTTATGCCGGATTTCGTCGTAAAGCGTCAGCCGGTGCAGCAAGCTTATGCCGCCGCTTTGCTGGTACTCGTCGAACGTGGCGGATTTAATGTGCTTGCCTGAGGTGAGATAGAATTCGGCCTTCACCGGGCGCGCGTCCTCAACCCGCAGCCAGTAAAGTATTCGCTGATAAGTCGCGCCCTTGCGCTTGGCGGTCAAATCGAGCATGAAGCAATCCTCCGTGCCCACCTTCTCCGTGCGCACATAGACGGGCGAGTAGTCGACAGCGTAGTTGGTGCGGGCCACGTCGCCGTTGGAGGCATTGCCAGAGAGGCGTTCGAGCGGGGTGATGCGAACAGGGCGGCTCGTATCGGGAAGATAGATCCACATATCGTCGCCCAGCATCAGCAAGTGTTCGCCCTTTTCGCGCGGACTTAGAAACTCGACATACGTCTTGTCAGTGCCTTTCTGAGAGACCTCGTAAAGTTTTTCTTCGTCCTGCTTACCGGATTCGTAATTGGCGATCTTGACCCGCAACACATAGGACGGCCAGCCGTTGCGGTAAGTGTCGGACCGCTTGAGCAGGGCTTCCGCGTCGGGGGTTGCGGCGTGGCAAACCAGTGCGTAAAACACAAGGAAGCCTACAACGAAGAGCAGCAGGAATGCGCGGAGTATCCAGTTGATCTTAGACATGAGCGAGAGCCTCCGCAATTTGCAGCCGCGACGCGCGGATCGCCGGGAGTATGGATGCAAGCGCCAGAGAGACGATCACAAGCAGCGAAGAGCCGACCATGAGCGAGGGCTCATGGAGAACCTTGAAAAGCATGGGAACGGTGCTTCCGGGCGGCGGCGGAAGATGAATGCCGGAATGATTCAAGAGAAAGCCTAGAAGATTGCCCGCCATCACTCCGCCCAGCGCGCCGAGAATACCGATGAGCGTGGCCTCGAGCATGAACAGAGAAACAATCCATCCGCGCGGCGTGCCCATGGCCAGCATGGTGCCGATCTCCCGGGTTCGCTCAAACATGGTCATGAGCAGCGTGTTGATGCTGGACATGAGAACCATGAAGAAGACGATGACGCCCAGAAAGATAAAAATCATGCTGAAGAGCGAGCGGACTTGCTTGTAGTATGTTGCCAGATCGATCCATTTCCTCAGCACCAGCGGCTGGGGCAGCCCGCGCAGGCGGGGAGCCAGTTCCGCCGCGGCCTGGTCGGTGTTCTCGGTCTTGTCCAAACCCACCACAAGATTCGTAACGCGGTCGCTTTGCAGCAGGCGCTGGGCAGCGCCGAGCGTAATGCGCAAAGATCGCGCATCCATTTCAGCCACGCCGGAGTTGACGATGCCTACAATCTGCACATCGACGCCGTTCAGCGCCCCGTCTGAGGTCATGGCCAGCAGCGTCAACCCATCGCCCACTTTCACGTTCATTGACTTAGCCAGCCCCGCGCCAATCAGCGCCTCCACCTCTCCGCCGGGCTTGCCGTCAAGATCCCTGCCAGACGCAAAGCGGGTCGTAAATCCTAGGCTGTTTTCCGCGCTCGGCTCGACGGCGCTGCCCATGAAGACCGACGACTTATCGCCGTTTGAGACCATTCCGTAAAAGTCGATGCGAGGGGCCACGCCGCGCACATGGCCGCCGGTCTTGACGGTTGCGGCCACCTGGCGCCAGTTGTCGATGCCGGTGTCGAGCACGCGGACTTCGTCCCGATTGAAGTGGTCTGCGGTGAATATCTGAATGTGGCCGAGGCCGCCATTGATGGTGGATTCGCGAAGGCCCCAAAACATGAAGGCAAAGAAGCCGCCCACCATCAGGAGTCCGGTGACGCCTCCGCCGACCATGACCAGAGTCATCAACGTGCGGCGGCGGTTGCGGAAGACGTTTCTAAAGGCGAGCAGCAAAAACTTGCTCATGGCTGGCTCCTTCCAAACGGGTTGCGGCAATCAATGCGTCGGATTGGATTTGTCCGTCGCACAGGCGGACAATGCGGTCAGTGTGTTCCAGCAGCCGTGCATCGTGGGTCGAGAAGATAAAAGTAAGTCCGTGCCGCCGGTTGAGGTCATGCATCAGGTCGATAAGTTGCGTTGCATTGTGGGTGTCGAGGTTGGCTGTGGGTTCGTCGGCCAGCACCAGAGCGGGACGATGGACGATGGCGCGTGCCACCGCTATACGCTGGCGTTCCCCGCCCGAGAGCAGGTCGGGCCGGTGATTGGCGCGCGCCGAGAGGCCGACGCTCTCCAGAGCCGCAGCCACGCGCTGGCGGCGTTCGCCGGCGCTCACGCCCTGCACAAGCAGCGGAAACTCCACATTCTCCGCAGCAGTAAAGACTGGAATGAGGTTGAAGGTTTGAAAGACAAACCCGATCTTTTCTCGGCGCAGGGCGGTCATGCGCCTTGGATTTAGCTTGGAGGTGTCCACGCCGTCGACGAGGATTCTGCCGCTGGTCGGCTTGTCGATGCAGCCAATCAGGTTCAGCAGTGTGGACTTGCCGCTCCCGCTGGGCCCCGCAATGGCAAGGAACTCGCCAGGGGCGACGCGCAGGCTTACGTCGTCGAGGGCGCTCACAAAGTTGTGGTCCATTGGGAATCGCCGGGTAACTGCTTCGACGCGGACGAGTTCAGGCATTGCAGCCAGTTCATTCACGGGGCCGTTTCCTTTCCGGAGCGTTTTCTTGCTCTGTGTGAAAGGTAACGGGGGTGTGATTCGGCGTCGCGGGGTTCCGGACGAAGGGTTGGAAATGCGGATGAAGGGTGGGAATCGAAGGATGAAACGCTGACGGAGATCAGGTGTCAGAGATCAGAGATCAACAGCATCTGCGTCCCAACCGCTCCGCGCGGAAAGCGGAAAGGCTGGGACACCGAATGTTTCGCCGCCGCGTTGGATTATTTGGCCTGGGTTGCGGGCGGGGCATCGCGGGGAACAGTCGGCGCCGGACCTTGCGCCCCCATATCGTTGACCGTGGTTGCCAGGAAGACTCCATCCTTGACAGCGCCCTCGACGCGAACTGTGTCGCCGATCTGGATATCTGCCAGAGTAATGGGGTCGCGGCGCTTGCGGAATGTGGTGTTCTCGTCGGCGACAAAGGCGTGAGCGGCCTTGTCAATGCCGCCCATGAGGGTCACTTTCACGCCGTCGATGGCCATCACTTTTCCCATCAGCCAGGTCTTGCCATAGTTGGCCTGCATCTCGCGCATCAGCTTGGCGCGCTCCGGATCGATTTGCAGGATCATCACCGCGCCCACAGATTTGGCGGCCGCGTCGACTTCTCCCATTGCCGCTATTGCGTCGCCCACCTTGATGTCGGCGGCCTTGATCGGCTGCGGCGGATTGCCGCCTCCCGTGCCCATCCCTTGGCCGCGCTCTCCGCCTTGGCTGCCTTGTCCGATTTGCCCAGTTTGTCCAGCCTGTCCGCGTTCGCCTCGCTCGCGCATTCCCGCTCCCTGCTTCAGGATGCGGGTGTTGGCGCTGAAGTGGACGGTATAGGTTCCGCCCACGTCGGTCTTGATGGTGTAGTGGTCTGGGGCGGCTTCGGTGACGGTTCCCATCAGCCCGCGTCCCATGCCCATCATGCCGCCGCCACCCCAGCCCCCGCGGCCGTCACCGCGCTGGCCTTGCCCGCCCTGCCCGCCCCCTGGGCCAGATCCCTGAGCTGGAGAAGCTGGCGGCGGAGCGGCGGGGGCATCCTGAGCGGATGCGGACAATGCAAGAGCGAGGCCAATGACGATTCCGGAAAAGAAGCGGGCTTTCATGGGAACTCCACGGGGCGATAAGGCAACACCCCTACAACATAGACGCGGGAAACGCCTTAAGAGACGACGAGGCCCGCCGCTACGGGTTGCGCTGAGCGGCAAGTAGCTGCTGGAAGGCAGGGATATCGCGGAGCACCGCGAACTCGCTGTCTGCGGCAATCTTTTTTGCATTGGTGAACCCTTCGTTGAGCGCCATACGCAGGTATTCAATGGCTTGATCGTTCCGTCCTGCGCGAACGCAGCCCTTGGCCAGGTAGTAGTTCATGGCGCCGCGCTCCTGCGCGGAGGCCGGGTTGTCGGACCTGGGGCCTGAATTCTGCTCAAAGATCTCCGGATCGAGAGCGAGGGCTGCTTTGTAGGCTTCCCAGCCTTTTTTGTACCTATGCTGGGCCAGCAGGTTGGTGCCGAGATTCTTCTCGATGATCGCCGAATGCGAATCCAGCTTCAAAGCGCGCCGGTAAATGCGCTCGGCGGCGCCGTATTGCTTGAGAGAGTCATAGATGGTGCCCAGATTGTTGAGAACATGGGCGTCGTTCGGAACGATCTTCAGAGATGCCTGGTAACACCGCGAAGCCTCGTCGAGGTTAAACATCATCTGGTAGGCGATGCCCAACTTGTTCCACACGGTGGCGGAGTCCAGAGGGGTCTTCTTGAAGGCCTCGATGGCGGCCTGATACCGCTGGTGAGTCATGAGAGCGTCGCCGAGTTGTTCGGGGGTCGGTTGAGTTTGTGGGGCGGCAACAGGCTGCGCCGATGGCGGTATGGCGGCCGGAGCCTGGGTTGTGGTTTGCGCCAAGGAGGAAGAGTATCTGGCCGCGAGTACCGCGAGAATCAGGAAAGCCGCCATCCCGCTGTGGGGATTGAACCTGCGCATATTCCCTCCTGTCGAAGGAATTCGCGGGGTGAACGGCCTGTCGCACTGGACAAGTCTCACCGCCAGACGCAATTAAAGCACCCAATGGGGTCGGTTGGCGAAGAAAAATGGCTCGATGTCTTGAATGGGTTGTTTTGGGTCCATCGGGATTGCGCTGTAGGCATTGAGCCCCGTGCCTCATCCTTGCTCAATCTTTCCAGCCTGAAAGCGGAAAACCTCAATTCGAATCTGGGAAACTACCGCCCTATCCAGAACATCCCCCAGCTCAGCGCCACCACTGCACCTGTAAACAGGACAAAGCAGTAAATCCCGTAGCGAACCATTTTCTGGGGAGTCTCGCGCTGTGTGATGCCAAAGACCACGGACGCGAACAACGCGTACAGTTCTGCCGCCGCAAAGTGAGTCACGCCTTCCTCCCGGTGCGAAGATTGTGCGCGTCCACGGCGGCAATCACATTCAGCAGACCGGCCACCACAATGAACCGAGTGCCGTAGTCGGCGGTGGTCACCCGCACCTGGTCCGCGCCCAGGCCTAGAAGCTGGCTCACCACGTAAAGCAGGCCATTGCCCAGATCGCCGGCCAGTCCAAGAACGTCCAGAATGTCGTGCGCGCCCGCATAGAGCTTGCCCTGCATGGCGATTCCAATCACGAACATGCCCAGGATCGACGCCGACAAAAGCGCCCCACGGCCCCACTTGCGCAGCAGAAAATGCCCCGCGCCCGGCACCAGCCACCCCGCGATCAGGGGCAGATAGACAAACCCCTGCGACGATTCTTTTTGATCGGCTGCGATCTTGTTCGGTGTTGTTCCCATTCCTTTTTGACTATACCGCACCGGGGCCGGACCGTTCCCGATCCGCGATCCAGCACATTCGCATGAAGGTTTCCCCAGGCCATCCTTTCCCGTGAGATTCAACCCACGGCGGGACAGGCTTTCCACGCGTCTCTCCATGCGGGCCAAAGGTTGCCATTTACCGCAACTACCTCTTTTTTGGCGAGAGAACTTCCATTACCATGGATACCAATGGCGTTTCCTATCAAAGTCTGCGTTGTCTGCTCAGAAGAGTTTGAACTGAGGCCGGGCAAGCCTGGCTTCGCAAACCGCTGTCCGCAGTGCAGCGAACCAGAATCGACGGATTCTGCCCCGCAGCAGCACATGGATGCCGTTGAGCGCAAAGCGGCGATGGAAGCGAACGAGGCGCGCAGGAAAGCGATCCGCGATCTGCTCTACCGCAAGGAAAGCTGACAGTCCGGCGATCGGGACGCGGCCCCAGGGTCTCACTCGACAGCGTTGGCCTCCGGACTCGTTTACCCTAGTCATCAGGGAGAACGTGAACCCAACCATGCCTCATCTACAGATCAAATTCGGCACAGACGGCTGGCGCGGCCTTATCGCCGACGACTTTACCTTTGCCAATGTACGCATCGCCGCCGAGGCCGTGGCCGCCTATGTGCATGCCAAGGAAGATCCCACAAAAGGCCTTTGCATTGGCTACGATACTCGCTTCGGGTCGAAGGCATTTGCGCGAGCCTGCGCAGAGGTGGTGGCCTCAACTGGAATTCCCGTGCAGCTGGCTAGCGGCATTACGCCCACCCCCGCCCTCAGCTTTGGCGTCCGTGGGCGCTCGGCGGCCGGCGGCATCATGATTACCTCCTCGCACAATCCGGCAGAATGGAACGGCGTCAAGTACAAGGGCTGGTATGGCGGATCGGGCAAGCCTTCGATGATCGCAGAGATCGAGAGTTTCTTGGGCAAACCTGTGGCGCGGCCCGCGCAGCCCGCAACCATCGCAGAGGTCGATTTCCTGCCCGACTACCTTAAGGCGATTGAGAACTTTGCCGATCTTGACGTGATTGCGAAATCGGGCATGAAGTTTGCCATCGACTCGATGTACGGCGCCGGGGGGACGATTATCTCCGATATCTTTAGCCGCATTGGCGTGGCCCAAGTGCAGATTCGCGGCAACGCCGATCCGCTCTTTCCCGGCATCAACCCCGAGCCAATCGAGCCGCACATCCGCGCCCTAGGCGAGGCAGTGGTGGCCAATGGCTGCCAAGCAGGTCTGTGTACCGATGGCGATGCGGACCGTATTGGCGCTACCGACGAGCACGGGGAGTTTGTCGATCCGCACAAAATCTTCTGCGTCCTGCTCAGCTGGGTGCTCAAGTATAAGGGCTGGCCGGGAGCTGTAACTCGCGCCTTCAACACAACCAAGATGCTCGACCGCATCTGCAAGAAGCACGGCCGCGAACTGATCGAGCACGGCATCGGCTTCAAATATGTCGTTGACCTCATGCTGGAGAGGGAGATCGTGATGGGCGGCGAGGAGTCGGGCGGCATTGGCTTCCAACGCCATCTGCCGGAGCGCGACGGCCTGCTCAACGCCCTGCTGCTGGCCAATGTGATGGCCGAGGAGGGCAAGACTCTGGGCCAGTTGGTCGCCGATCTCCAGGCCGAATACGGCGAGCACCAGTACGGCCGCATCGACCTGCACATCCCCAGAGTCGTTATCGATGGCGTCGTCGCCCGCGCCAAAGCGCTCCAAGCCGGCGACCCGGTCTTTGCCGGAATGCCGATCCTGCGCCAGGACACCCTCGACGGCGTCAAGTTTTACCTGGACAATCCTGAAGCCGCCACCAAGCCAAACGCCGCCGAGACCTGGCTGCTGCTGCGCGCCAGCGGCACCGAGCCGCTGATGCGCATCTACACCGAGTCCTGCTCGAA
>OBLW0100002486.1_pt1 | contig 14887 bp, 12 predicted proteins | sample 1520161 | NCBI WGS metagenome assembly OBLW01 (sample SAMEA3539309, study PRJEB22396) | soil metagenome | biome: tundra; feature: field; material: soil | place: USA | collected 2010-05 | depth 0.15 m
CCGTCGAGCACTACCAGAAGAACGAGGTTGTCTGGAACGGGCAGGGCGGGGAGGTCATCTTCTTCCAGAACGAGAACCCCTACGACCCGCCGAGCCAGGCGGCCTGGATGGTGAGCCCGACCCAGGACGGCTACCCGTCCTTCTACATCCCCAGCCGGGTCACGAGCTTCCAGGGGTACGGGATGGGCAGCTACAGCTTCTTTAACCAGGGCGTGCCGATCGAGAACGCGATGGCCTTCCAGGCGCCCGATACCCCGGGAGTCGACTTCCATGACCTGCTGACGGTGTTCCTGAGCGGGTCCGGAGGCATCGAGTCGGTGATCAACGGCACCGGCGCCGCCGTGAACTCCAGCTTCGGCGGCCCCAGCGACATCGTGAGCTATCCCTGACGGAACTGCGACGGCGCCAGGGTGACCTGGTCGATGTTCGGCGCCGAACTGGAGCGAAGCGGCTGCCCGAGTAGATGACTCCGATGGTGTCCTTTGGTCGGGTGCGCGATCCGGCAGCGCTGGCCTCGTCTAGCTGTCGACCGCCTGGGCGGCGGCCTCGTCGGCGCCCCGGCACGCCAGTTCGTCGGCGCGCTCGTTCTCAGGGTGCCCCGAGTGGCCCTTGACCCAGAACCACTCCACGTCGTGCCTGAGGGTCGCCGCTTCCAGCCGCGTCCACAGGTCGACGTTCTTGACCGGCTTCTTCGCACTGGTCATCCAGCCATTGCGCTTCCACCCGGGCACCCATTCGGTGATGCCTTTCCGCAGGTACACGCTGTCGGTGTAGACGCGTACCGGCGATGGCCGGGTCAGGCTCTCCAGGCCCTGGATGGCGGCCATGATCTCCATGCGGTTGTTCGTTGTGTCCGGCTCGCCGCCGTGCAGTTCCCTCTCATGGGAGCCGTACCGCAAGATGGCGCCCCATCCGCCGGGACCTGGGTTACCCATGCACGCACCGTCGGTGAAGATCTCCACGGCCTGGTCCGCCGGACGCGCCGGATCCAGCTGCCCCTCCCGCTCATCGCCCATCGCGGGCGCCGCCTCTGGCATGTCCGCCTCTCCGTTCGCGGGCGCCCCTCCCCCACGGCCGAGCTAGCCCAATCGATTCATTATGAAGCGCTCAGCGGCGGGGGGAGGCCCGCCGCTGAGCGCCGCTGGGGCTATGAGCCGGGCTGTTACGCGCCGGGGAGGGTCCAGGCCTGGTTGGCGCCACCGGTGCAGGACCAGATCTGGAGCTGGGTTCCCGGGGTGGTGGACCAGCCGGTGTCGTCGAGGCACTTGCCGGATTGCGGGTTGTAGAGGGCGCCGTCGCTTTGCGGCTGCCAGACCTGGGCGCCGGTGCCGTTGCAGTCGTAGAGGTCGACGGTGGTGCCGTTGCTGGTGCCCCCGCCGTTGATGTCCATGCACTTGCCGAGCGCCTGAAGGGTGCTGTTGGTGACGGTCCATTGCTGGGCGCTGGTTCCGTTGCAGGTGTAGACCTGCACGGGGGTCAAGTTCGCGGTGCTTGCGCTCCGCACGTCGACGCACAGGCTGGCGTAGCCGGTAATCGGCCCGGTGGCGCCGGTGCCGCCGCCACCGCCGGTGATCGCGTTGAAGATCTTGGAGTACGCGTAGCCGACGGGCTTGTCGTAGCCGTCGACCTCCCAGAAGGACAGTTCCTGGACGCCGTTGGAGGCAGCGAAGCTCTCCAGGGTCGAGGCGTTGGCCTGGGTGAAGACCTCGTTGTCGTCGTTCTGGCCCGCGATGGGCGTCAGGCCCATCATCCCGTAGGCCTGCGCGGTGGAGATGCCGTAGAGGCTGGACAACTGGCCCGCCGTGGCCTGCGCCGCCGAGATCGCATCGTTCAGCGCGTTCTGGCCGTTGCCGAAGTCCATCGTCATGATGTTGACGACGCTGACCTTCACGCCGTAGGTCCGGGCACTTTGCAGCACGCCCAGTTCCGCGGACGGCAGGCCATTCGGAGCCACCGCGAGGGTGTAGTCGACCTGCACCGCGGGGTTTTCGGCCTGCAGCGCCGCCAGAGCCTGATTGCGCCGGTTGTTCGATGCCGTGTCCCCCAGGGTGGAGCCCTCGATGTCAAAGTCCAGCCGGGTCACGGCGTAGGTGTTGACGACGTTTGCGTAGGCGGCGGTCAGCGAGGAGACCGAGGTGCAGGTCTGCGCGACCTCGCCACCGCTTTCGCCGCCGAAGGAGATGATGACGTTGCCCCCCGCGGATTTGAGCGAGTTAATCTGCGAGGTGTACGCACCCACCGAGTCGCCGCTGTCCTCCCATTGCTGGGTGCAACCCGAGGTCGGGATCAGGAATGCCAGCGTGTAGTACTTGTCGCCGCTGGCGCTGAGGTCAGCGGCCATGTCGCCCGCGTCGCTGCCGCTGATCTGCAGGTAGGGCGCGGCGTAGTGGGCGGGGAGACTTGTGGCCGTGGCCGCGGCCGGGTGCACCGCCACGGTGGTCGTGGCGGTGGAGGCGGCCGCCATGCCCGCGAACGCCGCAGTGGCCAGCAGGGGGGCTGCTATCAGCGTCATTGCCGTCCGCGATCGTCGCATGAAGATCCTTTCCTGATCGGTCTGTGGTCCGGGCTGGTGCGCCAGGACGGTTCAGTGGTGGCTGGCGCGGCTGACCTGGCCCGCGTGGTTGACGCGGTTCACGTAGCTGATATGGCTCGCATGGTTGTTATGGCTCGCATGGTTGGCGTGACTGGCGCCATCCGGGGCCACGAATGTGCAGGTCAGCTATTCCTCCTTCGGAGTGTGTCACCCCAACTAATAGGAAACTTTCTTATTAGTTGGGGTGACTGTATGCCTGCTTTATCGCCGGGTCAATGGAATGGCGGAATTACGGTGGATTCGGACCGGTCAGGTCCCTGGCGCATGAGGCGCCGAGGTCAACATTCCCGCGGGGACGCTGCCACCCGCGACGGGCACGCTGCTGGCCCACTGCGGGCTCATGCGGTCTAATGACGTCAGAGCAGCCAAGGCTACGGAGGCCATATGAGCATCCTGGGCACCCGTGTGGTGCGCACCGAAGACCCGCGGTTGCTGACCGTCGGCGGCACCTATGTCGACGACCTGCGGGTGCCGGAACTGGCCGGGGCCGCGCAGGTCACGTTCGTGCGCAGTCCGATGGCGCACGCTCTCATTACTGGCATCGACGCCTCGGCGGCGCGCGCGGCGCCGGGCGTGGTCGCCGTGCTGACCTACCGGGACATCAACGACATACCGCCCCCGCCGCCAGCACCGGAGGGCGGCCCGCCCCCGGGCAGCGAAGCCGCTCCCCTGCCGCTCGGCGGGCTGTGGCAGGAGCCACTGCTGGCGGTGGACAAGGTGCGGTTCGTGGGCGAGCCGGTGGCCATCGTGCTCACCGACGACAGCTACCAGGGCGAGGACGCCGCAGAACTGGTCACCGTGGACTATGAGCCCTTGCCCGTGGTGGTGGGCATCGGCGAGGCACTGGCGACAGGGACGCTGCTGTTCCCCGACGCGGGCTCGAACATCCCCGTGGCCCATCCCGCGGGTGACTTGGCGTTCGACGGTTGTGACGTCGTGGTCGAGCAGGAGATCGTGAACCAGCGGGTCGCGCCGGTGCCCATGGAGGGCCGGGCCGCCGCCGCCTGCTGGGTGGACGGCAAGCTGACGGTCTGGGTGAGCACCCAGAACGCGCAGATCGGCCGCTTCGTGCTGGCCGGCGCGTTCGGGCTCGACCCCGGCGCCATCCGCGTGGTCGCCCCGGATGTGGGCGGCGGCTTCGGTGCCAAGATCGCCGTTGACCGGGACGCCATCATCGTCGCCTGGGCGGCCAGGCACACCGGCCGGGCACTGCGCTGGGTGGAGACGCGCAGTGAGAACCTGACCGCGATGACGCACGGGCGCGCCCAGCGGCACAACATCAAGATCGGCGGGACCAGGGACGGGCGGGTGCTCGCCTACCGGCTCGATGTCGTGCAGGACACCGGGGCCTACCCGCGGATGGGCGGCTTCCTGCCCACCCTCACCAACCTGATGGCGGTCGGGCCCTACGACATCGCTCATGCCGAGGCCGGGTACCGGCTGGTGGTGACCAACACCACGCCGATCTCCGCCTACCGCGGCGCCGGGCGGCCAGAGGCGACGGCCGCGGTCGAGCGGGCGATGGACCTGTTCGCGCGCGAGATCGGCATGGACCCGGCCGACCTGCGGCGCAAGAACCTGGTGCCGTCGGACAAGTTCCCGTACCACACCCCCTGCGGGGCGGTCTACGACACCGGGGACTACGTCGGCGGGCTGGACAAGGTGCTGGCCGGCGCGGGCTATGCCGACCTGCGGGCCGAGCAGGCACGCCGGCGGGAGCGCGGGGACGTGGTCCAGCTCGGCATCGGGGTGTCCAGCTACGTGGAGATCACCGCAGCGGACGCGGACAACGGTGAGACCGCCCGGCTCGTGGTTCACGATGACGGCACGGCCACGGTCTACACGGGCAGTTCCGCACACGGGCAGGGCCACCACACGGCGTGGGCCATGCTCGTCGAGGCCAACCTCGGCATCACCATGGACAAGGTCACCGTCATCCACGGCGACACCGATGCCATCCCCCTGGGCACCGGCACCTACGCGTCGCGGTCGCTGCAGCTCGGCGGGGTCGCGGTGCACAGGGCAGCCCTGGAGGTCAAGGAGCAGGGCCGCAAGCTGGCGGCGGACCTGATGGAGGCCAGCGAGGCCGACCTGGAACTCAACACCGACACCGGGCTCTGGCAGGTCCGCGGTGACCCGGCAGCCAGCCGGACCTGGGCCGAGGTGGCCAGCCATGCCGGGGCCGAGGGCCTGACGGCATTCGTCCACTACACCGATGGGGCGCCCACCTTCCCGTTCGGCTCCCACGTCGCGGTCGCCGAGGTCGACACCGAGACCGGCAAGGTCACCCTGGTCCGGCACGTGACCGTGGACGACGCGGGCACGGTGCTCAACCCGGTGCTGACCGAGGGCCAGCGGCACGGCGGCATCGCCCAGGGTGTGGCGCAGGCGCTGCTGGAGGAAATGGTGTACGACGCCGACGGCAACCCGCTGACGGGCACGCTGGTGGACTACGCCACCATCACCGCCGCGGAACTGCCGAGCTTCGAACTGCTGGTGAGCGAGACACCGGCCACCAGCAACCCGCTGGGGGCCAAGGGGATCGGCGAGGCCGGGACGATCGGCGCCACCCCAGCCATGCAGAGTGCCGTCATCGACGCGGTCAGCCACCTCGGCGTCCGGCACATCGACATGCCGACCACACCGGTGCGGGTCTGGACTGCGATCAGCGAAGCGAGGGCGAGCCAGTGAAGCTCAGCGTGACAGTCAACGGCAGGCAGGTCGCGGCCGAGGTGGTGGACCGTACCCTGCTCGTGCATTTCCTGCGCGACGTGGCCGGCCTCACCGCGACCAACGTCGGCTGCGACACGAGTTCATGCGGGGCGTGCACTGTCCTGCTGGACGGGCGGTCGGTGAAGTCATGCACCGTGCTGGCTGCCCAGGCCGATGGGTGCGAGGTGACGACGGTCGAGGGGCTGGCCAGCGAGCCAGGCGACATGCACCCGGTGCAGCGTGCCTTCCACGCCGAGCACGCGCTGCAGTGCGGGTTCTGCACCCCGGGCATGGTCATGGCGGCCGTCTCGCTGCTCGCCGAGAACCCGCGGCCCACGGAGGAAGAGGTCAGGTCCGGCCTGGAGGGCAACCTGTGCCGGTGCACCGGGTATCACAACATCGTCAGGGCCGTCCTGGCCGCGAGCGAGGGGTGAGTTGATTGATCCCCGCTGCCTTCACCTACCGGCGGGCCTGGTCGGTGGACGAGGCCCTGGACCTGGCGGCCCAGGGTGGCGATGAGGCCAAGTTCCTGGCCGGGGGGCATTCGCTGCTCCCGCTCATGAAGCTGCGCCTGGCCGTGCCCGAGATCCTGGTGGACATCGGCCGGCTCCAGGAGTTCTCTTATGTCCGCGACGATGGCAGCGAAATCGCTGTGGGGGCCCTCACCAGCCATCACGACCTGGCCCAGTCCGGTTTGCTCCGCAGCGAACTGCCGCTGCTCTCTTACGCTGCCGGGCAGGTCGGCGACCCGCAGGTCCGGCACCGCGGCACGATCGGCGGTTCGCTGGCCCATGCCGACCCCGCGGCCGACCTGCCCGCCGTGATCCTGGCGCTGGACGCGACGCTGGTCGCCACCACCCGGTCCGGCAGCCGCCGCATCGGGGCCGCGGAGTTCTTCCGTGGCCTGTTCGAGACCGCCCTGGAGCCGGGTGAACTGCTCACTGAGATCCGCATACCCAAGCCGCAGGCGGCTGGCTGGTCGTTCCAGAAGTTCACCAAGCGCGCCATCGACTGGGCGATCGTCGGCGTCGCGGTACAGGGTGGCCATGTTGCGCTCGTGAACATGGGCCAGAAGCCGCTGCGGGCCAGCGCGGTCGAGCGGGCGCTGGCGGCAGGCGGCAGCCCGCGCGATGCCGCCGCGCACGCCGCCGAGGGGACAAGCCCGGCCGATGACATCAACGCCGACCGCGGTTACCGCGAGCACCTGGCCCGGGTCCTCGTCGCACGCGCCCTGGAAGAGTCACGGTCGCGTGGCTGATGCAATTCACCTCTGAAGAGCTTGCGTGGGCGGCCGGCGTCGTCGGACGGTATGTGCCGCCCACGCCCCAGTATGTGTGGCCCTTGCTCGCGGACGCCGTGGGCGCCGAGGTCTGGGTGAAGCACGAGAATCACACACCCACCGGGGCCTTCAAGGTTCGTGGGGGCCTCGTGTATGCCGACCGGCTGCGCACCGGGCGGCCGGGGGTCAAGGGGATCGTGTCCGCCACCCGCGGCAACCACGGCCAGAGCCTGGCCTTCGCCGGGCGAGCGGCAGGGATCGACGTCACGATCGTTGTCCCTGACGGCAACAGCCCGGACAAGAACGCGGCCATGCAGGGCTTCGGCGCTGAGCTGATCGTGCATGGCCACGACTTCCAGGCCGCACGCGAGCACGCCAGCGCGCTCGGCGCCCAGCGCGGGCTGGAGACCGTCCCCTCCTACCACCCGGATCTGGTGCTCGGCGTGGCCACGTACGCCCATGAACTGTTCGACGCCGCCGGGGAACTCGACGCCATCTACGTGCCGGTGGGGATGGGTTCAGGCATCAGCGGCGTCATCGGCGTGCGCGATCTCCTCGGCCTGGGCACCGAGGTGGTCGGGGTGGTAGCGGAACAGGCTCCCGCGACGGCGCTTTCGGTGGCGGCCGGGCGGGTGGTCGCCACCGACACCGCGAACACATTCATCGACGGGGTCGCGTGCCGGGTCCCTGACGCCGACGCCATCTCGGTTATCGGCGCCGGCGCGGCGCGCGTCCTGGCTATCAGCGAAGACGACGCCGCCGAAGCGATGCGGGTCCTGTTTGCGACCACCCACAACGCCGCCGAACCCGCAGGCGCGCTCGCGCTGGCCGGGCTGCTCGCGGAGCGCACCTGGGCGGCGGGCAAGCGCGTGGCCGTGATCCAGACCGGCGGGAACGCAGATGCCGACCTGCTTCTCCAGGTCCTCGGGGGGCAGACCCCCGCGGGCTGAATACCCTCGGCACCCCGTTAAGGATTCGCCCGCCGGGCGTCCGATGGGGCTGTCAACTGTTGGCTGTTCGGTAAGCGATGGTGCGCTCTGGCTGGCTTGGGTATGCAGCGTGCGGCGGGTCGGCGGCGGGGGCGCTCTGGGTCTGTGCGGGGCGCCGGGAATGTCAGATGTTCCTGTAATGATGGGTGTATGAGCGGGTTGGGGCGGAGGGTGGCGGGGTGAGGATTATCCAGGCGTACCGGTTCGCCCTGGACCCCACGCCAGCGCAGGAGCGCATGCTGTGCTCGCATGCGGGGGCGGCGCGGTTCGCGTGGAACTGGGGCCTGGCGAAATGCCAGGAGCGTTACGAAGCTGAGGGCAAATGGTACTCAGGCACCGGCCTGCACAAACTGTGGAATGCGCAGAAGAAGGCTGATCCGGCGCTGGCGTGGTGGGCGCAGAATTCCAAGTGCGCCTATCAGGAGGCGTTCCGGGACCTGGACCGGGCACTGCGGGACTTCACCGCATCCAGGACAGGGCAGCGGAAGGGCAGGCGGCTGGGGTTCCCCCGGTTCAAGAAGCGCGGGAAGTGCCGGGACTCGTTCCGGTTCGGCTCCGGTGTCATGCGCTGTTGCGGGGCGGCGGTGACCCTCCCGCCGGGACCGCCAGCGGGCAACCACTGGCTGCGGGACAGGAGCTCACCCATGCCCACTGATCCTGCAACGGTACGTGTAGCAGCATGACCGAGCGCTATCCCATGCGGCCCATCACGCCCGAGGAGTTCGATGCTTTCGGCGAGGTACCCGCCGAGGCGTTCAATAACACCGCGTGGCCGGCTGAGGCCATCGAGCAGGAGCGGCTGGTCTTCGAGTTCGATCGCAGCCTCGCCGCGTTTGACGGGGATGCGATAGTCGGGACGGCGGCCGCATACTCATTCCAGCTCACCGTCCCCGGCGGGACCGCGGACGCGGCGGGCGTCAGCTACGTCAGCGTCCTGCCCAGCCACCGGCGGCGCGGCATCCTGTCGGCGATGATGCGCCACCAGCTGGCCGGCATCGCCGGCCGGGGCGAGGCCATCGCCGCGCTGTTCGCGTCCGAGTCGGGCATTTACGGACGGTACGGCTACGGCTGCGCGTCCGGGCAGCTCCGCCTGACTATCCGCCGCGGCGAGGGCGCGCTGCGTCCGGGCCTGGCCGGCCGCCCAGGCCCGGACCACGGCTCCGTGCGGCTGCGGACCGCGCAGCCCGCCGAGCTGGGCACCGAGCTGGCCAAGGTCTATGACTCGGCGGTCCCGCACCGGCCCGGCATGATGGCCAGGGACGAGCGCTGGTGGCAGAGCTTGTTCGCCGATCCGGAGTTCACCCGGAGGGGAATGAGCCCGCTGAAGTGCCTGCTGGCCGATGACGACTCGGGTCCGCGCGGGTACGCCCTCTACCGGACGAGGCCTGACTGGGCCGACGACAGCCTGCCGTCCGGCAGGCTGTCGGTCCACGAGCTCTTTGCTGCTGACGCCACGGCCACGGCGGCGCTATGGACCGACTTGCTCACCAGGGACCTGATCGGCGAGGTGGTGGCCGGTCAGCGGCCGGTCGATGATCCGCTGCTGGACATGCTCGCTGACCGGCGCCGGGCGCGCGCTTACCTGACCGATGGGCTCTGGATCCGGCTCACCGACGTCCCGGCCGCACTCCGCCAGCGGCGCTATTCCTGCGCAGCTGACGTTGTGATCGAGGTGACCGACGAACTGCTGCCTGCCAACGCGGGAAGGTGGCGGCTGCGGTGCCCCGGGCCCGCCGACGGCGGAATGGCCAGTTGCGAGCCGACCACGGCGGCTGCTGACATCGTGGCGCCCGTCGCGGTTCTCGGGGCCGGCTATCTGGGCGGCACCAGGCTGGGCACGCTGGCCGCGGCCGGCCTGGTTGCCGAGCGGAAGCACGGCGCGCTGGCCAGGCTTTCGGCCGCCATGTACGCCGACCCTGCGCCCTGGAGCCCGTGGATCTTCTGAAACGCCGGCTAGCTCACCGCATCCGTCCAGGCGGCCCCACATCCAGTCGAACGCCCGCCAGGAACTGTTGACATATTCTTATATGGGAATATGATTCTGCCATGGCGCGCGCAGCGACGACGGCAGATGCGTTCAACGCCGTGGCCGAGCCGCGGCGGCGGCAGATCCTGGACATCCTCGCCGGCGGGGAACGGCCGGTGAACGACCTCGTCGAGCTGGTGGGCCTGGCGCAGCCGCTGGTGTCCAAGCACTTGCGGGTGCTGCGGGAAGTAGGGCTGGTTGAGGTGCGTGATGAAGGCCGCCAGCGGATGTACCGGCTCAACGGCCAGGCGCTCAAGCCCATCTATGACTGGGTGAAGAACTACGAGCGGACGTGGTCGGAGCGTTTCGGGCGGCTGGATGCCGTACTGGAGGAACTCAAGGACATGGAGGACGGAGATGGCAGCGGTGGCGAGTAGCGGCACGGCAGTGGTGACGCTCCCGGCGGACACGCAGATCCTGATCACGCGGGAATTCAGCGCACCCAGGCACCTGGTCTACCAGGCGTGGACCACACCCGAGCTCATCAGGCGCTGGTGGAGCGGAGACCGGGGCGAGGTCACGATCGCGGAGGTCGATCTGCGGGTCGGCGGCATGTGGCGTTACGTGATGGTGGCCAGCGGCGGATTCGAGGTCGCCTTCCATGGCGAGTACCGCGAGATCGTCCCGGACGAGCGGATCGTGTCGACCGAGATCTACGAGGGCATGCCAGAAGCGGAGGCGGTGAGCACGGTCACGCTCACCGAATCCGGCGGCCGGACGACCCTCACCATCCTGGTCCAGCACGCCAGCCAGGAGCACCGGGACATGCACATCAACTCCGGCATGGAAGACGGGATGCAAGAAGCGATGGACCACCTCGAGCAGGTCGCGGTCTCCCTCCGCTGAGCGGCGATCACCGATCACGGGCCACCGGGGCAATGCTCCCGGTGGCCCGCCGGGCTGGCCGCTGTCACGCCCTAGTCCGGTAGTTGGTGAGAGCGCCTAGTCAGGCCGTCCCCTCGGTGTCACCATGCGGCCGCCGACCACCTGGGTCCTGCTCGATCCGACGATGACCATAGCCCGCATGTCCACGGCTTGCGGATCAAGCCCGCCTAGGGTGACGAGCTGGACCTGCTGCCCCGGGCGTTCCGCATCGCGGACGATCGCGACCGGGGTGTCCGGTGGCCGGTACTCGCCGAGGATGGCCAGCGCGGCACCGAGTTGCCGGCCCGCGCTGGGGGTGGGGCTGGGTAGCGTGCTGAGGATGATCACGAAGTCAGCTTCGGCGACGGCCCGGACCCGGCGCTGAGTCACCTCCCACGGTGTCAGGCCAGACAGCGAGATCACCGCTCTGCCATCCCCGAGCGGCGCTCCGAGGAGCGCCGCCACGGCCGTGCTGGCGGTGACGCCAGGCACCCCCACCACGTCGATGTCTTCGCCCGCGACCTCGGCCGCGGGGCCGGCCAGCGCGCGCGCACCGCCGTCGCCGGAGCCGACGAGCGCGACCGCGTGCCCTCGCCGGGCCTCCCGCACCGCTGCCCGGGCGCAACCCTCCTCCTCGCCAGGCCCGCTGGCGAGCACCCGCGTGCCGGGCCGGAGCAGGTCGCCGATCCGGTCCAGGGACTGGCCCAGGCCAGCCACGACCGAGGCACGGCGTAGTTCGGCAACGGCGCGCGGAGTCAGCAGGTCTCGTACGCCGAGGCCGATGTCGACCAGGGCCAGCCGGCCGCGGGGCCGGACCCGGGCCACCGCCACCGTGGCGCTCGCGGACCTGCGCCCCGGCACGACCAGCTCGTGAGCGCCAGCCAGAGCCGCTGCTTCGGCTACGCCAGGCGGGTCGGCCCGGGCCAGTGCGGACCAGCTCACCTGGGGCACCTGGACGGCCGCCAGCCGGCTGGCCGGGTAGGTGACCAGCGCCCACCCGCGCTCCCGGGCGGCCTCCGCGATCCCTGCCTCCCCGGCCCTGGCCTCTACCGTCGCCATGGCGGTCACGCAGGCGCGCGAGAGCCCGGCCTCGCCCAGGGCGGAGTCCAGCAACCCCAGCACCTCGTCGGCCGCCACGCTGCTGCCCGCGTCCACGCCGACGATCAGCGACGGCGGCCGCAGGAGCACCGTCCGGGCACCGACGGGCACAACGCGGTCGGTGATGCGAATCCGGTACTCTCCGACATCGCCAACGGTGGCTGGGAGGGGCGGCAGCGGCCACGTCGCGTCCGCCTCCAGCCGCACCAGCTCGCCGTCGAGCAGGGCCCGGCTGACCGTGCCGACCGCGCCCTCGGTCTGCCAGCCCAGCGTGTCCAGCCCAGGCAGGCTGACGGCGTCGGTGGCCGTGGTAATCACCGCGGCCGCACCGAAAACCCTGGCCACCCTGGCCGCGAGCGCGTTCGCGCCCGCCGCATGGCCGCCAACCACCGCCACCGCATGACGCGCCGACTCGTCGACGCACACCACGGCGGGATCGGTCCACTTGCTGTCCAGCAACGGCGCGATAAGCCGGACCGTCGCGCCGACGGCGAGGAAGCACACCAGCCCGTCACACTGCGCCCAGGCCTGTGGCAGCGCCTGCCGGGCCGGGCCGTCATAACTGCATGTCTGGCCCGGCCAGGCGTCCGCCAGCCGGGCGGCAGCGGTCCGGCCCGCCGCGGTAACCGCGATCAGGCCGATCACCGGTGCCCTCCCCGGCGGCCAGTCCGGCCCGCGGCGAGCGGCTCAAGATCCCAGGGATCCCCGGCATCGTCACGCTGCGGTTCCCGGACCGCCGCGCACGCGCCGCCGCACTCACCGCTGGCCATGGCGTGGTGGTCACCAGCGAGGGCCACCATCTTCCAGCGGCGGCGTTCGAGCACGCGGTCAAGCAGATCCCAGCCAGTGGTGGTGTGTCAATTCGCTCTGTGGATCATCCTGCTGCTCTTGTCTTTACCTATTTATCCTATCGATATAATCGGCTATGGTCGGAAGCATGTACGGCTTGGATCCGCTGGAGGGCCGCGGCCCTGTCATCGCGGTCATCGGCGGGGGGGCCAGCGGCACCCTGGCCGTGATCCACCTGCTCCGTTCCGCGGCAGAACGTCAGTGCCCGCTGCGGGTCGTCCTGATCGACCGTCACGGCCGTCACGGACTGGGCCAGGCGTACTCCACGGCGCATCCGGCCCACCTGCTGAATGCGGCCGCCGGCCAGATGAGCGCCCTGGCCGGTGACCCGGGTCATCTGATGCGCTGGGCCGGCGCGGCCGGCATCATCCATGACGGGTTCCTGGCCAGGCGCACCTACGGCCGCTACCTGCGCGAGACGCTGTCGGACGCGGAGCGCGCCGCGCAGCCGACGGCGCGGGTCAGCTATGTCACCTCGCACGTCGTGGCGGTCAGGCGCAACTCCCAGGGCCCGTCGCTGCGGCTGCGCCTGGCTGATGGCTGCATCGACGCCGACGCGGCCGTCCTGGCCATCGGTAACCTGCCGGCCACGCCGCCGTGCCCCATCCCGCCGGGCCCCCGGTACATCGCCGACCCGTGGGCGCCCGGCGCGCTGGATGGCGCCGGAGACGGCAGTCCGGTGGTCGTCCTGGGCACCGGGCTCACCATGCTGGACGTGGCCATCGCCGTGACAGACGGCAACCAGGCCACCCGCGTGCATGCCGTATCGCGGCACGGCCTGCTCCCCCGCGTGCACCGGGGCCAGCCCGCGGCAGGCCGCGCTGGCTGGCTGCCCGCCACCACCGCCGGGGCGGCAGGCCCGGTAGGGCTCACGGATCTCATGTGGCAAGTCCGCGCCGCCGTCGCGGACCGCCCGGACTCCTGGCCGGACGTGATTGACGGGCTACGGCCGCATGTGCCCGGTCTCTGGCAACGGCTGCCGCTCCGGGACAAGCGCCTGTTCCTCCGCCACGTCGCCCGCTACTGGGAGGTCCACCGCCATCGCATGCCTCCCGCGACCGCCCGCCGGATTACCGAACTCCGGTGCGCCGGCCGGCTGTCCGTGCTCCAGGGCCGCATCACCGCAGTTACCGGGGACCGCGCAGGCCTGCGCGTCCGCATCGACCGGGCCGGGACCAGCGCCGAGCTCACCGCCGGCTGGCTGGTCAACGGCACCGGTCCCGCTTCGGACATAACCACCACCGCGGACCCGCTGCTGCAGGACCTCCTCAGTAGCGGGCTCGCCCGGCCGGACCCGCTGCGGCTCGGGATCGACGCCGACTCCCGCGGCGCCGTGCTCGACACGGCCGGCCGGTCCAGCAGCACCATCTTCACGCTCGGCCCGCCGCTGCGGGGGCACTTGTACGAGACGACCGCCATCCCGGAGATCCGTGACCAGGCCGCCGCGCTCGCCCGCCACCTGATGGCCGGCAGCCTGGCGCACCACCGCCCGGGCAGCGCCGCGTAGCCCCTGGGCACTGATCGCCTGCCGCCGCTGGCTCAGTTCTCGCTGTGGAACGCTTACCGGGCCGCTTGGGCGAGTTCAAGCAGGGCGTGCAGGTCCGTGGCCGCTTCCAGGGCGCCTACCCCAGCGAGCAAAACGATCGCGGCGGACGCGGCGAGCAGGATGGTCCGCCGCCGCGGGGGCGCCGTCAGCAGGGCGGCGACGCGCCGGGGTACCGGGCCGGCCCAGGCCACTGATACGCGCCGGGTGCGCGGCCTGACGATGCCCAGGGCGATTCCGGCCGTCCGCTGGCGACGGGGGCGGGCGAGCAATGCCACCTGGCCGATGGTCTCCGCCACCAGCCTGCGGTCGCCCGTGACAGCGGCAGCGTGCTCGTCAGCCCAGCGCTCCACGGTGTATTCCACCGAGCGGGAAATCGGAAGCAGCAGCGGGTTGGCCGCGGCCGCCAGGCGGGCCACGGCGACGAAGAGATGGTGCCGGCCGGCCAGGTGCGCCTGCTCGTGGGCGATCAGCGCGGCCCGGCGACGGCTGTCCAGGCTGTCGAGCAGATGACCCGAGACCACGATGCGACCGGGCCAGCCGGGCAGCGCGTAAGCCTCGATGAACGGGCCGGGCACGACGACGATGCCGTCGTCGGCTTCGAGCCCGGCGGCACGCCGGTATGACTCAGCCAGGGCGCGTGCCCGGTTGCGGAACATGACCGCGACGGCCACCACCGCACCGGCCAGCGCCAGCGCGGCAGCCGCCCCGGCGGGCGCGGAGATGGGATCACCGCGCCGCATGACTGCTTGCGAGTATTCCCCTAGCGCGGCGAGTACCGGCGCCCTGGCTGCGGCGAACGCGGCCAGCAGCGCCAGCGCGGCCGTGCTGCACCCGGCCAGTGCCACCGCGGCGGACGTGAGCAGCCAGGTCGCCTGGCGCGGCTCCAGCCGGGCCGCCAGCGGGCGGGCGGCTGCCCCGGCCAGTGCCGGGA
>OBLW0100002487.1_pt1 | contig 14883 bp, 12 predicted proteins | sample 1520161 | NCBI WGS metagenome assembly OBLW01 (sample SAMEA3539309, study PRJEB22396) | soil metagenome | biome: tundra; feature: field; material: soil | place: USA | collected 2010-05 | depth 0.15 m
GGCTTAGAGTGTGGCAACCACCCCCCGTACACGCTTTCAAATGGCCAATCTCCAGATGCCGCCGCGCAGCGGCGGCACAGCCGGTGCCGGGAAAAAGCGCTCGATGCTATATATCTTCGGCGGAACAAATATGCCGAAGACACCACCGATCATCACCCGACTCCCGGCTGTTCCCATGACCGTGGACGCTCTCATGCAGCGCCCGATGCCAGAGGTTCAGAATTACATGCTCGAAGTCGTTCCACTCCTCAGGTTGGGCCGGGACTACAAGAGCGGCTTTCTCGAAATGCTACAGAAAGCGCCGGGAAGTTTTTACGCCGTTGCGAATTTCAACCTCAAAAACTTGGAGCCGTCTTGGTGCCACCAGAGGTTCAACTTGTGGGACATGAAAATTGGGCGTCTCCTTCATGGAAAACATTGGTGCAGGACGCCAGATTCAGAACGCCCGAAGTGGATAGCGGTGCCGGAAAGGGCCAGCTACCTCCACTACAACATGATTTTGCAAATTCCCGTTCGCCACCAGGAAAACTTTTATCTTGGAGCTCCCGGCATCTGGCGCAAGGTAGTCCCTTCCGGCCAGTTCGATCTTCACATGGTAGGAGAACACACTGGAGAAACTGCCGCCGTTCGCAGCTACAGCGGGAAAACATTTCACCCACGATGGACCATTGATAACACCATCACGAGTTCGGAACTCAGGAGGAAACAATAAACGACACCGGCTCCGGGCTGTAGCGAGTGGCAATCGCCTGTAGCGAGACCCCGGAGACATTTTGACAACCACCAAACGGCGGCGAAATGACCGTGTTACTAGAACTTTGCCTAAATTGAGAAGAGACCAAAATGAACTTTATCGAATGGACCAAACAACAAGAGAACAACAACCCGATCGCGGCGTCGCCCGGAAGCTCATGAACGCGGAAAAGCTGTAACGCGAGCCTTCACTTTTCGGCGGAGTATTCCTTGTACATGTCCGCCAGTTGAGCGGCCGAGAACGTTCCGTCGTAAATCACTACCCGGTAGCGGAAGGTAAGCGTCTTCTTTTCGGGCAGCGTCCAGCTTCCGTCCTGCTTGTCGTCGGCCGTGAATTCGCGCGCGGCGAATGGGTTCGCCGCCAGTAGCCCGTAACCGCGGGCGTGCCAGGTGGTGGGGTGCCGGAAACTGGTGGGGTGCTCGAAAGCCACCACGCCCACCGTCTTGCCGGAGACCGTTCCGGAGTAGTCCACCCAGTCGGCCGGCTTGCCCCAGATCGCCGGTTCTCCCACCGCGCCGTGCGAGTTGAGCATGTGATCGTGCGGCGTGCTTAATTCCGCGTTCAGCCGGACCGCGAACGAGCCTTCCTTGGAATCTCCGAAAACAATGGGATCGCCCAGCGCGTAGAAGACGTACTCGCAGTCGATTGTGCGCGTGCGCTCGTCGCCCTTGAAAGTGTAGGTCTGGGTCTCTTCGCCCAGCACACGGTTGTTCGGGTCCTGCAGGCTGAAACGCGCGCGGATGGTGGCGGAATCGGGGCCGTCCTTGACGTCCTCCAGCTTGACCAACGCCATGTGGCCGTACGCCCGCGGCATGGGCGGCGCTGCCGATTTCTTGGCAGGCGTCGTGGTGGAGTAGGCGCTGCTGAAAACCGCCTCCGACCAGAAGTCCACGGCATCCGTATCGCCGTGGCCAAAGTACAACGGACGCTGGTGCGGCTCGAAGCCGGGGAGTTTGCGATCGGCCATCGACACGTCGTTGAACACCGGAAACGGCCTCGACACAACCACCCCGGAAGGCGTCTGCAACGGCATCAGGTAAGCTTTCGCCACGTCCTTGTGAAAGTAATACGTAGTGAACGCCTTGCCGCCGATCAGCACCTCGATCTGGTCGTCGCCGCGCTTCAACTCGACCGAGGCGCCCATCAAAGCTGCCGATGCCAGCCCAAGGGCCACCGTCACGCGTAACAGGCGTTCGAAGCTCTTAGCGTGCCCTTTCAAAATCATTGCGCCGCTCCTTTGGAACTAACATAGTAGCCGAATTACTTAGCTCCCGCCGCCCTTCAACGCACGCCCCACCATCGCCTGCGCCTCCTCCTGGATCCGCCGCAGGTGCTCCTCGCCCTGGAAGCTCTCGGCGTAGATTTTGTAGATCTCCTCGGTGCCGGAAGGCCGCGCGGCGAACCATCCACTCTCCGCCGCCACCTTGACGCCGCCGATCGGGCTGCCGTCTCCCGGCGCGTTCGTAAGGATTCGTTGAATCTTCTCCCCCGCCAGGTCCGCAACGTCGATGTCCTTCGGCGAAAGCTTGGCGAGAACCGCTTGCTGTTCGCGCGTCGCCGGCGCATCGATCCGGCCATACACCGGGCTGCCCATCTCCCGCGTGAGCCCTGCGTAAATTTCGCCCGGATCGCGCCCCATTCGCGCGGTGATCTCCGCCGAGAGCAGCGCCGCGATGATGCCGTCCTTATCCGTGGTCCACACGCTGCCGTTGCGTCGCAGAAACGAGGAGCCCGCGCTCTCTTCGCCCCCGAACCCCAGCGACCCCTTCAGCAGTCCATCCACGAACCACTTGAAACCGACCGGCGTCTCATACAGCGTCCGTCCCAGCTTCGCCGCCACCCGGTCGATCATGCCGCTGCTCACCACCGTCTTCCCCACCGCGGCGTTCTTGCTCCATTCCGGCCGGTTCGCAAAAAGATAGTGCACGCACACCGAGAGGTAGTGGTTCGGCGGCAACAGGCCTGAGCTTCTGGTGACCACCCCGTGCCGGTCGTGGTCCGTATCGCAAGCGAAAGCCACGTCGAACTTGTCCTTCAATCCAATCAGCCGCTGCATCGCGTACGGCGACGAAGGGTCCATGCGGATTCGGCCGTCCCAATCGACCGTCATGAAGCGAAACGTGGGATCCACGGCGTCGCTCACCACTGTCAGATTCAGCCCATACCGGGCGGCAATCGGCCCCCAATAGTGAACCCCGGCGCCGCCCAGCGGGTCCACGCCAAGCTTCAACCCGGAGCCTCGAATGGCCTCCATGTCGATGACGTTCGCCAGATCGTCGATATACGGCTTCAGGAAATCGCGCTGGCGCGTGGTTGCCGATTTGAGCGCTCGCTCGTACGGAATCCGTTTCATGCCGTCCGCGGCGCTCCCCAGCAACTCGTTCGCCTTGTCCTCGATCCACGCCGTGATCTCCTCCGCGGCCGGCCCTCCGTGCGGCGGGTTGTATTTGAAGCCGCCATCCTCGGGAGGGTTGTGCGAAGGCGTAATCACAATGCCGTCCGCCAGCCCGGAGCTGCGCCCCTGGTTGTACGTCAGAATCGCGTGAGAAATCACCGGGGTCGGCGTGTATTCGCCCCTCTCCGCCATCACGGTCTCCACGCCGTTCGCCGCCAGCACTTCCACCGCGCTGGCCAGCGCGGGCTCGGAGAGCGCATGCGTATCCATCCCGATGAACAGCGGCCCGTCAATCCCCTGCTGTTTGCGATACAGGCAAATCGCCTGCGTAATGGCGAGTATGTGCCCTTCGTTAAAGCTTTTATCGAACGAGGACCCGCGGTGGCCCGACGTGCCGAACGTCACGCGCTGCTCCGGTACCGCCGGGTCCGGCCGCTCCTCGTAGTACTCCGTGATCAGTTTGGCGACGTTAACAAGGATGGAAGCATCGGCCGCCTTGCCGGCCCGGGGGTTTACGTTAGCCATGCTTTCTATGATGATACTCCGCGGGCCTCCGCTGGCTGCTGCTGCGTCAGGCAATGTACGGTTCCAAACCCCAGCGCCAGATCCACCGCGTGAATGCCGACCACTTGGCGGTCCTTGAAAAGATCGCCGAGAATGCCCAGCGCCGCCCGGTCGTTCGGGTCGTTGAACGTCGGAACCAGCACCGCGGCATTCGAGATGTAGAAGTTCGCGTAGCTGGCCGGTAGCCGGCCGTCTTCGAAGAACAGCGGCGCCGGCATGGGCAGCGCCACCACCTCGGGCTTCCCGCCGTCCTCCAGCCGCAAGTCCTGGATGCGTTCCCAGTTCTCGCGCAGGGGCCGGTAGTTGACATCCTGCGGGTTGTCCTCGCGAATCAGCACCATGGTTCTCGAATCCACGAAGCGGCAGATGTCGTCGATGTGCCCATGCGTGTCGTCGCCGGTCACGCCGCCGGGCAGCCAGAAGATATTCGTCGCGCCCAGCCAGTCGCGCACGGCCGCCTCGAACCCCTCGCGGCCCAGGCCGGGGTTGCGCACCTGGGTAACGGAATCCAGATAACACTCTTCGGTGGTGAGCAGCGTGCCGCGTCCGTTCACTTCGATGCCGCCGCCTTCCAGCACGAACGGCCGCCCGCCCGCGCGCGCGCCGAAAAGCCGTTTCTTGAGCCGTTTCGCCGCGGCCTCCGGAACCCTCCGGTCTTTCTGCCAGTCGGGATACTTCGCCCACGCGTTGAAATGGAAATGCACGATGGCCGTTTCCAGCCGGTCGCTCACTGGCCGGCGCACAAAAACCGGCCCGCTGTCGCGAGTCCAGCCGCGGTTCGTCGGGTGTAGTATGAACTCCACGCTCGCCGGATCGGCGCCGGCGCGGGTCAAATAGCCGCGCGCCAGCTTCTCCTCCGCCCGGGAATCGACTAGCATGCGCACGGTTTCGCCCGGCGCGATCTTACGCACGATTTCGGCGTAGACCCAGCGGATCGTGTCGAGCTTATCCGGCCAGTCGGTCGGGTTGTGGGGCCAGCCCAGCCATGTGGCTTCGTGCGTTTCCCATTCCGCCGGCATGCGGAATCCGAGCGAGGCCGGCGTCCGTAAACTTCCCATGCCCTACAGTATCCTCTCAATGCGCGCCATGCACTCTTCTTTGGATAAGACCTCCGTATCCAGCGTCAGCCCGTCGCCGATATACACGTAATCGCGCACCATCTGCGCCACCAGTTCCTCCGTGAGGTCCAGGCGGATGGCGTCGGGGCCGCGTTCGCGAAACCGCCGCACCGCGGTTTCCGGCGTGACGCGGCACTCAATCCGCTTCAACTGGCCGCCGCCGATGCGTGCGACCTCCTCGCGATCCTCCCGGTGGCCGTAGGGCGCGTCCAGAATCGCGCTTGCGCCGGCCGCCAGCAGCAGCTCGGCCGCGAAGTGCATCGCCCGGTAGGCAACCTCGCGGTCCGCTCGCGTGTGCGCCGCGCCCGGCAGAATGCGCTGCCGAGTGGCGTCCATCGAGAGATGCGGCGTGCCCAGCCGGCGCGCCAGCTCCGCCGCCAGCGTGCTCTTGCCGGAACAGGGCGGGCCGGCGAAAACAATCAGCATGCCGCCCTACTCGATCGCTTTCTTCTTGCGGCACCAATCGATCAGCAGATCGCGCAAGATCCCGACATCGTCGCCAAATTCCAGGCCCGTGCTCCTCAACTGCGATGCGGCGCTTTGGTTGGCGGCGGTGAAGTCGGTCGCGGCCAGCGTATATTCGCGGTCGGGGTCGGGCTTCCGCCCGCCCAGAACCACCGCCGGCAGGTCGCTCCCCTTGACTTTGGCGATCACTACCCGATCGTCGAAGGGCATGATGTTCCAGATGTTCCGTTCCCGCAACTGTCCCTCGGGCAATCCGTCGCGCACGCCGCCCCCATTCATGAAGGCGAAATCGGCCCCGGTCTCGTCCCGCATGGCCTGCTCGATCAGCGCCTTCACCTCCGCGTGGCTGAACGTCTTCCTGGAGACCGCCAGGGGCCGGTCCACGCGCGCGGTGACTTCGTCCTCCCACCGTTTCACCTTGGGCGCCACGTCCGCCGCCGGTTCCATCTTCGAGTCGTCGATCGCGATGCGCTTCCACGTCCATGAAACCGGCGCCTTCTTTTCGGTATCGACCTTCAAATCCAGCCGTCCCAGCTCTTCGCCGTATGCCTTCACGCGCACCAGCACGCGCCCGTCGCACGTCATCTCATGCTCCAGGCCGTTGTGCAAGTGCCCCGTGACGATCACCGGAATCTCCGTCGCCGAGTCCAGGAATTCCCGTTCCTCCGGACCGGTGACATGCGCCAGCAGCACGATGAGGTCGGATTTGTCCTTCAACTCGGCCGCGTACCGCCGCGCCGTGGCGACCACCGGAACGGTATGCCACTCCTCCATCAGCTTGGGAGTCGAGAGGTTCTTCATGTCGTCGGTCAAGGCGCCGATCACCGCCACCCGCAGACCATTTACGTTGAGTATGATGTATGGCCGCGCGAAGAGGCGGTTGTCCGCCCCCACCACATTCGCGGAAACCATGGGATAGTTGGCGGTCTCGATGAACTTCCGCGCCTGCATCCATCCGTAATCGAAATCGTGGTTGCCGAGCGTGGCCGCATCGAAACCCAACAGGTTCGCCAGCTCGAAAACAGGCAGCCCGTGAAAGATGGTGGAGACCGGAGTGCCCTGCACCAGATCGCCCGCGTTCAGCAGAATGCATTCCGGGCAATTGGCGCGCTCGCGCCGGATGGCCGTAGCCAGGTACGCGAACCCGCCCATTCCCTGCTCCGACGGCGAAATGTGGCCGTGAATATCGTCAATGTGGAGAATGGTGAGCGGCCGGACCTCGCCCCCCGCCGATGCGCACAACAGCAGCACCAGCGCCAGCCAACTCCTCTTCCAGTTGAGCATCAGACGCCATTGTAGCGTGGGGCCAAGGTGGTGCAGGCGGTGCTCGCCTGCCCTGCCAACGCCCGATATTTGCGATGATGAGACTTCCCATGTTCTCCGGCGCCGACAAACAGGAATGGCTCGCCGCCGCGCGCGCCGCTATTGGGATCGAAGCGTCCGCCTTGGACCGGGCGGCCCTGCGACTCGATGGCGCACTGGTCCGTGCGGTGGACCTGATCCTGGCGCACCCGGGGAAAGTCGTCGTCACCGGCATCGGCAAATCCGGCCATGTCGCGCGCACGCTCGTCGCCACCCTGTGCAGCACCGGAACGGCTTCCGTGTTCCTGCACCCCGCCGAAGCGGTGCATGGCGACCTGGGGATCTACACGCGCGGCGATCCCACCCTGCTGATCTCCAAGAACGGAACCTCCGCCGAACTGCTGGCGCTGGCGCCGCTGCTGCGTGAGTTCCATTCCCCGCTGATCGGCATCCTGGGCAACGCCTCATCGCCGCTGGCCGCGCAGGTGGACGTGCTTCTTGACGCCTCCGTGGATCGCGAGGCCGACCCTCACAACCTGGCGCCCACCGCCAGCGCGGTGACGGCCCTCGCCCTGGGCCATGCGTTGGCCATCGCGCTGATGTGCGCTCGCAAATTCACGCCGGAGGAGTTCGGCCGGTTCCACCCCGGTGGCCAACTCGGGCGCAACTTAAACCTGAGCGTGGGTGAGGCCATGCACGGCGCCGGCGAGGCGGCTTTCGTAAACCCCGAAGCCTCGCTGAAAGAGGTCATCATCGCCATGACGCGCCATCCGCTGGGGGGCGCCTGCGTCACCCTCCCCGGCGGCGCCTTGGCCGGATTCATCACCGATGGCGACCTGCGCCGCGCCCTCACCAATCACGACGACATCCGTGCGCTTCGCGCGCAAGACGCCATGACCCGTTCGCCGGTGACCATCGGTCCGGACGCCACCCTCGGCGAGGCGCTGGAACTGATGGAGCGCCGCCCCTCGCAGATCTCCGTCCTCCCCGTGGTGGATGCCGCCGGCCGCGCGCTGGGCCTGATCCGCCTGCACGATATCTATCTAGGGTCGCACTGACCGCCCGCCCATAAATATGGGACAATGCGATTGATGAAGACGACCCTCGAGATTCCGGACGCGCTCTTCAGAAGAGCCAAGTCGGCTGCGGCTGAACAAGGGATTCCGCTGCGGGCGTTGGTATCGGCGGCGCTTGAGGAGAAGTTGTCCGCCAGGAAAACCGAGGACAAGCCTTGGATGAAGGCGTTCGGCAAGCTGCGCGACCTGCGGAAGGAAACCGCGAGGATCGACCGCATCATCGAAGAGGAGTTCGAGAAGATTGAGCCTGAGGACTGGCAGTGATCCTGGACACGAACGGGTTGTCGGCTCTGGCTGACGGTAATCCGGACCTGGAGCCACTCCTGCGGCGGGCGACCGAGACCGCAGTGCCGGCAATCGTCCTCGGCGAGTATAAATTCGGTATCCGGCAATCGCGCGACAGGGCACGTTATGAACAGTGGCTGCCGGTAGTGCTCGCAGGTTGCCGCATATTGCCTGTAGACGAGGGGACCGCCGAGCACTACGCGGCGATCCGTGACGAACTGAAGCGTAGCGGCCGTCCGATCCCCGCAAACGACTTGTGGATCGCGGCATTGGCGCGGCAGCACGCCTTGCCGCTGCTCAGCCGCGACCGCCATTTCGATTCCGTTCCAGGACTCACGCGCGTCGGCTGGTAGAACGCCGTCTGATTGGCCAACGCTGCAAGGCCCGCCGGCCATGAGCATTTCCCACATTCCCCCACAGGTACAATGGTCATGTGCCTCGCTTTCTGCTCCCGGCGGTCTTCACGCTGGCCGCCGCGGTTTCCGCGCAGACCGGATTCTTCCCGTTGAAAGACATCCAGCCCGGCATGCGCGGAGTCGGCAGGACTGTATTCTCCGGCAGCCGGATCGATGAGTTCCAGGTCGAAATCCTGGGCGTGCTGGATAACGCGGGGCCCAAACAGTCGCTCATCCTGGCGCGCCTTTCCGGCGGCCCGCTCGAACATACCGGGGTTATGCAGGGCATGAGCGGCAGTCCGGTGTATATCGGCGGACGGCTGGTTGGCGCGGTAGCCATGGCGTTTCCCTACGCCAAGGACCCTATCGCCGGAATTCGCCCCATTGAGGAAATGGTTCGCTCATCGGCGGCCACGCCGCCGGCGCAGCGCGCGGCGCTGGGCGATAGGGACATCCTGCATCTCTTTCCCAAACCAATGCCCGCCATGGCCGGCGATGAGCGCATGGTGAACATCGCCACGCCGGTGTCCTTCGGCGGCTTCAGCCGGGAGACCCTGGAGACCTTCGGCCCGCAGCTACGGTCGCTGGGCCTCGAACCGCGCCAGGGGGTCGTCAGCGGCGGAAACGTCGCGCCCGGGATGGGGAATCCCGCCGACCTGAAGCCCGGCGCCATGATCAGCGTCCAGCTAATGTCAGGCGATCTGAGCGTGGGCGCCGACGGAACCGTCACCTATATCGACGGCGCCCGCGTATACGCCTTCGGGCACAGCTTTCTGGGGATCGGCACGACTGCCCTGCCGTTCGCGCGTTCCGAGGTAATCGCCTTGCTGCCGGCCCTCAATTCGTCCTTCAAGGTTTCATCGGCCAAGGAATGGATGGGCGGCATTACCCAGGACCGCGACACGGCCATCTCCGGGGAGCTCGGCAAGCTTCCCACCCTGACGCCCATGTCGATTTCCGTCACGCGCAACGGCCAGCCCGTCGAGAGCTATCGCATGCGGATGGTGAACGATCCGCTGCTGTCTCCGTTGCTCATGCAGATGGCCGTCTCTTCGGTGATCGAAGCCACTGAGCGCACCGTGGGCGCCGCCAGCGTACGGATCACCGGCGAAATCCAGTTTCAGAACGCGCTTGCGCCCGTGAAAATCGCCAGTATTTCCTCCGCGGATAACGGCTCCACGGCGCAGTCCGCCATGGCCGCCGCGCTCCCTGCCGCTTACGCCATGCAAAGCGGCTTCAACGCGCTCGCCTTGAAGCAGGTGGACCTCCACATCGAAACCTACGACGTGAAGAGGGAACTGCAGATCGATGGCGTCACGGCGTCGCGGCGCGAGGCCCACCCCGGCGATACCATCCGGATCGACGTCTCGCTGGTGGGGGATAACGGCCAGGAAATCACGCGCCAGGTGGCGTACCAGGCGCCCACCGGCGCGGAGCCTGGCACAATTTACTTCACCGTGGCCGACGCCGCCACCACCAACCTGGCGGATTTCCACCAGGTACTGAACTCTCCGGAGCGCACTCCCGGGCAGGTGATCGCCATGTTGAACGGCCTTCATCCGAACAATAAGGCTTACGTGCGGGTATGGAGCGCCAGCCCCGCTTTCGATCTCGAAGGCGCCAACCTGCCGGATCCGCCGGCCTCCGTGGCCCTGATCCTCGGGGGCTTGCAGTCGACTACCGGCGGCATCACCCAGACCCGCAATTCGAAGATCGCTGAGATGGAGATCGACGCCGGCGGCATGGCAGTCACCGGGTCGAAGACCATCCAGGTGGAAATCAAGCCATGACGCTTTGTATCAGGGCACGGCTTGAGCCGTGCCATAAGAAACCATTGATTACCAGGGCTTTAGCCCCTGCTGCCACCACGCTCGTGGCGCTGGCTCTCGCACTCGCCCCGCTTGCATTCGCCAGCGGAACGGCCACCTGGGAGATGAACTCGTATGCCGATTTCATCAAAGGACGTTTCAGCGGCATCTCGCTGGGCCGCGACGGCCGCGTATCCCTGGCGCCCAAAGTCGACTCGGTATTCGCTTCCGACCAGCCTTCCATCTGGAGCATCGCCCGGGGCCCGGATGGTACGCTCTACGCCGCCACCGGCAACCGGGGCCGCGTTTACAAAATCGACGGCGCCGGCAAGTCCACTCTGCTGTGGACCGCGGAACAGCCCGAAGTCTTCGCCATCGCCGTGGACCGCAAAGGCGTGGTTTACGCCGGCACGTCGCCCGACGGCGCCGTGTACCGCATCGAAGACGGCAAGGCCACCGAGTATTTCGCCCCTCAGTCGCGCTATATCTGGTCGCTGGCCGTCGGGCCGGATGGCGCGCTATACGTGGGGACGGGCGACGAAGGCAAGATTTTCCGCGTCGATTCCTCCGGCAAGGGCGAGCTGTACTACGCTACCGGCCAGTCGCACATTACCGGACTGGTGTTGGATGCGCAGGGCCGGCTGCTGGCGGGCACCGAGCCGAACGGCATTCTGTACCGCATTTCCGCCAAGGACAAGGCGTTCGTGCTTTACGATTCCGGACTGCCCGAGATCCGCGCTATCGTTCCCATGCCGGATGGCACGGTTTACGCGGCCGCGCTCGGTGGTTCGGTCGCCCGGCGCGCTCAAGCCGCGGGCCAGGGTACGCAGAACGCCAATCCGGCGGGCACGGTCCCCACGGTCACCGCGACCGTCACCGTGGAGGCCCAAAGCAGCGAGATCAAGCCTCCCGATGCCACCAAGACGCAGACGCGGGCGGCGCCCGTCCCCGCCGTCCAGACGCCCGCCCAGAGCGCGCCCCTGACTGAAGCCAGCGGCGCCGATAAATCCGCGGTCTATCGCATTAACGCCGACAATACCGTCGATACCCTGTGGAGTTCCAAGGAGGAGAACGCCTACGACCTGCTGGCCGAAGAGAAGCAGTTGCTGTTCGCCACGGACCAGAACGGCCGGATTTATGGCTTGACTCCCGACCTCGCCGTCACCTTGATCACGGAGACCGGCGAGGGCGAGACTACCCGGCTGCTGTCCTCCGGGAATACCGTGCTGGCCGCCACCAGCGACATCGGACGCATCTTCCGGCTGGGCGAATCGCCGGGCCCGGCCGGAGAGTTGGAATCGCCGGTACGCGACGCCGGCGCCGTGGCGCGCTGGGGCAGCGTCACCTGGCGCGCCCAGACGCCCGCGGGGTGTTCGGTCGAGTTCCGCACGCGCACCGGCAATTCGGCCAAGCCCGACCAGACCTGGAGCGACTGGTCGGCCCCCCTGACCGACCCGGCCGGTTCGCGCATTCCGAGCCCCAACGCGCGTTACATCCAATGGAAGATGGCCATGACGGGGAGCGGCGGCCGAACGCCCATGGTGAACGGCGTTACGGTTGCGTACTTGCCGCAGAACTCGCCGCCGGTGGTGACCAGCGTCACTGTGTCCACGCAGCCCGCGGCCCCCCCGCAGTCCACCAAGCCATCTTCGGACGCCTCTTCCGTGACCGTCTCGGCCAGCGCCGATACCGGTTCGCAGGCGTCCACCCAGGTGCTGTCGCATTCGTCCAGCTCGCAGATCGCCGTGACCTGGCAGGCGGACGACCCGGATGGCGACCGCCTGGTGTACGACCTCTCGTTCCGCGGCGAGGACCAGACCCAGTGGATTCCGCTCAAGCGGGGCACGCACGACAGCTTTGTCTCCTTCGACGGCGACATGTTCGCCGACGGGAAATACTTCTTTCGCGTGGTGGCGTCCGACCGCGAGTCCAACCCTCCTTCGAGCGCGCGCGAGGCGCAGGCCACCAGCGCCGCGGTGCTCATCGACAACACGCCGCCCACCGCAACCTTGGGCGCGGTGCGGCGCGAGGGCGCCACGGCCCACATCGAATTCGAAGCCGCCGACAACGCTTCCGCGCTGCGGCATTGCGAATACTCGCTGGACGCCTCCGCCTGGGTTCCCATCGAGCCGGCCGGCGGGATTGTGGATGGGCTGCGCCAGAGATTCACGCTGGACCTGAAGGGCCTGACGCCCGGTGAGCACCTGTTGGTGATCCGTGTGGCCGATAGCGCCGGCAATACTGGTGTGGCGAAAGCCGTGCTGCCATGACGGCGGCGCTCGCCATGCGGCCATGAGACTGGATCCGCGGACCTTCGGGTTTCTGTTGCGGCGAAGCATCATGGCCGCCTTCGACGACAACTGCTTTGGCATCGCCAAAGGGGCTGCCTATTCCGGGCTCGTTTCCTTTTTCCCAGTCCTTGCCTCGGCCGCCGCCGTCCTGGTTCAGACCGGCGTTCCGTTCGTTTCAGGGGCCCTGGAGGGGTGGCTCTATGCGATCGTTCCTTCCGACGCGGGGGACTTGGTGGTACAGCAGTTCCGCGCCGCCGGCAAGCGTTCCGTGGGGCTCCTGACGGTGGCCAGCCTGATCTCGCTGTGGGCGGCTTCGAGCGTGATCAAGAGCCTGATAGAAGGTTTCCACGCGGCCTACCGCGTGCCGCGGAACCGTGGATTTTTTCACGAGAGCGGAGTCGCCGTTTTGCTGGCTCTGGTCTCGGCCGTCCCGGTGGCGGTGGCTACCTTGCTCATCGTGTTCGGCAGCGTGCTGGAACGTGCGGTCATGGCCTCGGTGCAAGTCGATCCGGCGCTGCATTCGTGGTCCTGGTTCTGGCCATTGCTGAGCCTTGTCGCGCGTTACGCACTGGCGCTGGGGGCCGCGGTGTGCGTGGCTGCGTGCCTCTTGTATTTCGGACCCTACCGGCCGCGGCGCTGGCATTACGTCTGGCCGGGCGCGCTGCTGGCCGCGGCTCTATGGGTCCTCACCACCATGAGCTTCGGCTGGTACGTACGCCACATGGCGCACTACAACGTGATTTACGGTTCGGTGGGCGCCGGCATCGCGCTGCTGGTCTGGATGTACCTCTTGGCCGCCAGCGCGCTCATCGGCTGCGAGTTCAACGCCGCCTACGAGCACACCGACGCCGCGCCTCTGTAGGTGGGGCAGGTGGGGCAGGCGGCGCCGCCTGCCGATCCCTGCAAGGCCGAGGTCCATTCGCTACAATCGGTACGAGTGAGGAGCGCCGCTTTCATTTTCGTGGTTGCGTCCTTTGCGCGGGCCGCGGATACGCCCGCCACGCTGGTTTCCGGCGACGAAGCCGAGCCGATTCACAGCGCGGTGACCCGCCAGGAGGCCTGGACGCAGGACCCCGTCCGCCGGCTGCGCCTGGACGCCGAAAGGTATTTGAAGGAAGGCGTCTGGACCGTCACGGCCGACCGGCCGAAGGCGATCGACCTGGATCCGCACGAGTACTACAGCGAGTCTCCCGCTTACTGGCCCGACGCCGCGAATCCCGCCGGCCCTTACCTGCGGCGCAGCGGACAGCCGAATCCCTCGGTTTTCACTGCCAATCGCGCCGCGCTCGGCTCCATGTGCGACACGGTTTTCGCTCTGGGGACCGCGGCCTATCTCTTGGACGACCCGCGCTACGCGTCGCACGCCGTACGCGTCATCCAGACTTGGTTCATCTTGCCGAAGACGCGCATGGATCCGAACATGCAACACGCCGGGACCATTCCCGGAAGCCGGAATGGGGCAGCCTTCACCTCCGGCGGCGTCTCCGAAGGCCGTCCCCTGATTCGCGCCATTCAAGGCATGGAGTTCCTCGCCAAGAGCGGCGCATGGGACCCAAAGGAGGAGGCCGCGACGCGCAAGTGGTTCGAGGACTACCTGCGCTGGCTCACGCCAACCGGCCCGCCGCCTGCAGACCGGCCGGCCGACAATCCCATCTGGCGGCTGGCGCTCGAAGCCGCGGTGGCCACCTTCACGGAAGACGCGGCGGCCCAGCGCAGGGTCTTCGATTCCTATCGTGGCCCCGCCCTTCCCCGTCCGCCGCGCGCCGCGCCTGGAGCGGCGGTCAATCCGCCGGCGCAGGCGCTGGCCACCAACCTGGAGGCCCGCGCCATGATCTGCCGCATCGCGCAGTTGCACGGCGTGGACCTATGGAGCGTGCCGGTCAGGAGCGGCGGCGCGATCGCCACTGCCATCGATTCCCTGGAGGCCAGCCTGGCCGACCCAAAACAGTGGACCAAGGAGCAGTCCGCGGGATTTCAAAGCAACGGCGTCTACTTGATGGCGTTTGCCGGCATGGGGTTGAACAAGCCGGACTACGTCGCGGAGTTTCACAAGCTGGAACGGCCCGAAAACGCCTGGCTGGCGCTGGTGGACTTGCTCGTGGAGCGCTGGGAAGCGGCGGCGCACCAGACCCGGCACTAAAGCGAGTCACCGATTTTTAAAATAATTTTCATCCCATCTTTTCAGGCAGTTCGACGCGTCCGCAACCCTATCGCCCATTTCGCCCCTGCTACTCTGAAATCGGGATGAGGCTTGTGCTCATCTCACTTGTTGGCCAACAAGCGTTGTTTTTTAAGGTGGTACTGAACTTCCTGTAGGTTCCTGCGGGATACTTCACGGCGGACCCGTAACCATTCGTCGTCGCCGGCAGGGAGAAGTTAGGTTCGAACCTATTACACCCGGTGGTGATCGGATAGCGGTGATTGCCGCCC
>OBLW0100002492.1_pt1 | contig 14868 bp, 12 predicted proteins | sample 1520161 | NCBI WGS metagenome assembly OBLW01 (sample SAMEA3539309, study PRJEB22396) | soil metagenome | biome: tundra; feature: field; material: soil | place: USA | collected 2010-05 | depth 0.15 m
GCACCCTTTTAAGCCGTTCGCGGACCGCCTCGGTGACGGCTTCGGTTAAGCTCTCCCCGGTGAGTCGGGCTAGTTGTTGCGCGAGTTTGTGCGCGTCTTTGTTTTTGATGTTCAGGCTCATATGCGGTAGATACTCTACCTCGTAATTCTACCATTCTACCACGGAGGGGCAAAACCACCAGCCCGCTGGAGGAAACGGGGCGTTCCCTATTTCCTCCATTCCTACCCGGAAACTAGCCCTAGCCGAGCCCCTTTTTTAAACCACTTGCATCGCCGCCGCATCGTTCCGGTCGCGCTCCGGCCTTGCAAAAAGGCCGATGCCGGGTACAATGATCCGCTCGCCGAAGTCAGCAAGAAAATCTGTTCTATCTCTTCGACCCAGGAGGTCAACTATGAGAAGAATCACAGGGGCGACACTCGCCCTGGTTGTAGGCCTATCCGGAATTGCCGTTGCGCAAGACAAGCCCATGAGCCACATGCCGCCCAAAGTGCTCGCCATCATCCGCGAGTACACCAAGCCGGGCAAGGCTGGAACTCTGCATGAAAAGACGGAGAGCGGTTTTATTCAGGCGCTAACTGCCGCGAAATGGCCAACTCACTATATAGCGGTCGAATCGCTTTCGGGAAAGAACCGGGCGTTGTTTCTCACCGGCTACGAATCGTTCGACGCCTGGGAAAAAGACACGCTCGCCGGGCAAAAAAATAAGACGATGTCGGCGGCTCTCGACAAAGCCTGGAATGCCGATGGCGAACTGCTGAGCGAGACCGATAGCGGCGCTTTCATCTTTCGCGAAGAATACAGCCTGCGTCCTGAAGTCGATATTGCTCACGCGCGCTATTTCGAGATCTCCCGTTTCCAGATCAAGCCGGGGCACGACAAAGATTGGGACGACATCGTGAAACTAGTCACCGCTGCATACCAGAAAATTCCTGACGCGCACTGGGCGACCTACCAGGCGGTTTATGGAAATCCAGACGGTACCTACATCGTCTTCAATCCGATGAAGTCGCTGGCGGAAGTCGACAAGAATTTCCTGACGAACAAGGATTTTGAAACGGCGATGGGTGCCGATGGCATGAAGAAACTCGCCGAATTATCGGCAGCGGCGATTCAGACGAGCCAGACGAACCTGTTCGCGTTCAATCCGCGCATGAGCTACGCGGCAGACGATTGGGTCAAAGCCGATCCAGAGTTCTGGAAGGTGAAAGGAACCGCCCCAGCAGCAGGCAAGAAGGCGGCGGAGAAGCCAGCCGAGAATCACTAGCGAACGGCGCGTCAGGATTAAAGACCCGCTCCGCGGCTTCGCCGTGTGGGCGGGTTTGTTTTTTGTTACTCGCGTGGCGAGAGCACTCAGCAGGTTGGTCTTCAGCATCCAAGGTTCCGAAATTGCTGCCGCGCTGTCCAACCCGTCAATCGTGGTTTATCCTAACCTCTCTCAGGGGACCAACGTGAACCAAAGACTGTTGTGTTTTATCCTCGCCGTGCTTTGTCTTTTTCCATCCGCACTCTTGGCCCAGTACGACCGGTCGATGTACGGGGACCTTCACTGGCGCCTGATCGGCCCCTTCCGCGGAGGTCGCACCGTGGCCATTTCCGGCGTTCCGGGCCAACCGAACGTTTTCTACATGGCCCCAAATAACGGAGGAGTCTGGAAGACAACCGACTTCGGCCGAACCTGGAATCCAATCTTCGATCGTCAACCAGATAATCCCGAGCGTTCGGGATCGATCGGAGCGCTAGCCATAGCGCCTTCGAATCCGAGCACGATCTATGTCGGAAGCGGCGAAGGCTTGCGCCGCCCCGATCTTTCGGTCGGCGACGGAATGTACAAATCCACCGATGCTGGAAACACCTGGAAGCATCTAGGTCTGCGCGATGCGCAGCAAATCGCATCCATCATCGTCGATCCCAAAGATCCCAACCGCCTCTTCGTCGCCGTTCAGGGACATCCGTACGGTCCGAATCAAGACCGTGGCATTTTTCGTTCTCTCGATGGCGGACAGACCTTCCAGAAAGTTTTTTACAAAGACGAAAACGTCGGCGGCATGGATCTGGTTTTCGATCCGCGCAACTCGCAGGTGATTTACGCCAGCATGTGGTCCTCGCGGCGTCCGCCGTGGACGACCGGCGGAGGCTACGATGGTCCCGGAAGCGGCCTCTACAAATCAACCGACGGCGGCGATCACTGGAGCCAACTCACCAAAGGATTGCCCGGCGAAGCCGAAGGCGTCGGCCGCATTGGCCCCACGGTAGCGCCAAGCGACCCCAACCGCATGTATGCCTGGGTCAATGCGAAAAAGGGCAGCGGCATCTACCGCTCCGACGACGCCGGCGAAAGCTGGCAGCAGGTGAACGACGAGGAGCGTATCTACGGGCGCGGCGATGATTTTGGCTGCGTGCGCGTCGATCCGCGAAATAAAGATGAGATTTATGTCGCCAACACCTCGACCTATCGTTCTACCGATGGGGGGAAAAATTTCACCGCCATAAAAGGTGCTCCCGGAGGCGACGACTACCACACGATCTGGATCAATCCCGAAAACCCCGACATCATCGCCATCGCTCTCGACCAGGGCGCGACCATCAGCGTGAATGGCGGCCAGACCTGGAGTTCCTGGTACAACCAGCCCACCGCGCAGTTCTATCACGTCATCACCGACAACGAGTTTCCCTACTGGGTCTATGGCGGACAGCAGGAAAGCGGCTCGATCGGCACCGCCAGCCGCAGCGACTTCGGCGAAATCACTTTTCGCGACTGGACCACCGTTGGCGTGGAAGAATACGGTTACGTAGCGCCCGATCCGCTGCATCCCAATCTGATTTATGGCGGCAAGGCGACGGTGTTCGACCGCAACACCGGGCAGACGCGCGATGTCTCGCCGGTCGTTCTGCGTACCGGGAAATATCGTTTCAACCGCACCGCGCCGCTGATTTTTTCCCCGGCTGATCCGCATATTCTTTATCTGGCGTCGAACGTCCTGTTTTCTACTCGCGATGGAGGCAACAGCTGGCAGATCATCAGCCCAGACCTGACTCGCGAAGATCCCGGAGTTCCCGCGACGCTCGGGCCGTTTGTCGCAGACGATCCGGCCAAAGGCAAGCATCGTGGAGTGATCTATTCGATTGCTCCATCACCGAAAGATGTAAATCTGATTTGGGCCGGAACCGACGATGGAGTGATCCAAGTGACCCGCGACGGCGGCAAGAACTGGCAGAACGTAACCCCGCCCGAATTGACGCCCTGGAGCAAACTGGCGCAGATGGATGCGTCACATTTCGATACATCGACCGTATACGCCGCGGTCAACCGATTTCGCCTCGACGATCTCCATCCCTATATCTATCGCACCCACGATGCCGGGAAGACCTGGCAAAAAATCGTAACCGGCTTGCCCGAGAACGAACCCGTCAATACGGTAAGAGAAGATCCCGAGCGCAAAGGATTACTTTTTGCCGGAACCGAACGGAGCGTCTATGTATCGTGGGATGACGGCGATCACTGGCAGTCATTGCAGATGAATCTGCCGCCCACTTCCATCCGCGATCTGGTGATTCACAATGACGATATCGTCGTTGGAACCCATGGCCGGTCGTTTTGGATATTGGATAACATCACTCCGCTGCGGCAGCTCAACCTTGACGTTTCGAATGCTGCGGCGCATCTCTTTGCGCCGCAGCTTACCTACCGTGTGCGCCGCAACAACAACACCGACACGCCCCTGCCTCCCGAAGAACCCGCCGGACAAAATCCTCCCGACGGCGCGATGATCGATTACTGGTTAAACACCGAAGCATCTGGGCCGATCTCTTTGGAGATTGTCGATTCGGCATCAGGACAAGTCGTCCGCCATTTTTCCAGCGCCGATAAGCCGGAAAATGTCGACCCGAAAGAATTAGACGTCCCGATGTACTGGGTGCGTCCCGCGCGAACCCTGTCGGCTGCGCCCGGCATGCATCGCTTTATTTGGGATCTCACTTACCCTCCGCCCGACGTTCTCGATCGCGAGTACCCGATCTCCGCTATCTACCACGACACGCCGCGCTATCCCCTGGGCGCTAGCGTATTGCCCGGACGATACAAAGTGGTGCTCGCCGCAGGGGGCCAGACCTACGCGCAGACTCTCGAGATAAAAATGGATCTGCGGGTGAAGCTTTCGTTGGAAGAGCTGCGCCGCCATTTCGAACTCGACCGGAAGATCGCCGAAGCGCTTCACCAGGACTACGAAGCCCTGCAACAAGTGCGCAGTCTAAGAGCGCACTTGAGAGCTCTGACCAATCAGCAGGAGGCAATCAAGAAGGCAAGCGCCGATCTGGAAGCGAAAGCCGCGCCCATCGAGGGTGAGGCCGGAGGCTATGGCGCTCGCTATTTAAGCACGCCCGAAGGCCGCAGTCTGTCCCGGCTGAATAGCGGTTTAAACGCATTGGTCAGCGGTCTCGATTCCTCTGACGACCCGCCCACATCGCTGCAAGTCGAGATGTTCGGAGAACTCGATAAAGCGCTGCGCGAGCAGTTGTCCGCCTGGAATCAACTCAAGTCGAAAGAAATCCCGGCGCTCAACGACGAACTCAAGAAAGCAGGCGCCCCATTGATCGATCCGCTGAAGCCGGTGCCGGAGGCATCCGCCGCGCAGAAGAACACTACGCAGGACCGGGACAAGAACGAAGAATAGACCTAGCGACGCGCACTCCTGTCGGTAAAACGCCGTATGAGCAACGAAGAACAAAGGGCGCGTTGGGATCTGAAGTACGAGCAAGGCCTGCCATCGCTGACCGAGCCCGATCCGTTTTTTATTTTCGCCTATGAGACCTTCGTAAAGCCATCATTTCCAAACGGTGGTGAAGCGCTGGATTTGGCTGGTGGGCTAGGCCGGCACGCGCTATGGCTCGCTAGCCGGAACTGGCGTGTTACCGTCGTCGATGTTTCTGACGTGGCGATGGACAAGCTGCGCCACGCTGCTGCCGATCTCAATGTTCAAAGCAATCTAAGTCTACTGATCGGAGACGCCGCCGATTATGATTTTGCTTCCGGCAAGGTTGATCTGATCGTCCTGTTTTATCACTTCGACCGTATTGTCTTTCCCAAGATCGTCTCGAAGTTAACGCCAGGCGGCCTGCTTCTCTCGAAGATGAGCTTGCGATGGGAAATTGGCCAAACGCCGGCCGACGGCAGCGCCGACCCGCTGAAGCGAGACGAACTGCCCTCACTCGTTCGGGAACTGCAAGTTCTGCATCACTTGGAACGGCCGGTGCGCAATCGAGGCGTCGCCGAGTTTGTTGGAAGGAAGTGAGTAAATAAATTCGACTGATCGCATCGCGCCCTGCCTATCCGCTCAGCATAAAAAACAAGGGCAGCACGATCGAAATCGTGCTGCCCTCAACCCTGAGGCACATCCCTAGAAGTGAAACCCAAGCTGAGCCGTCAGCGCCCGCGGCGTCACATAGTGAGTCCCGCTGAACGTGGAAATGAAGTTATACAGCGCAGTTTTGTTGGCAATGTTCACGGCGGTGAGTGTCAGACTCCATTTGTAGCGTTCGCTTTTGAATAGGTTGTCGTCGCCCACCGCAACATCGAACAGGTTGCGCGAGGCGATGCGCGGCGGGTTGTGATCGTCGTTCTCGGTTCCGGGCGCCGGAATCTGAAGAAGTGAAGATCCATATTGCGATGCCGGGCACAGGTTAGTACCCAGGCTGGAGCTTAGCGGAACTCCCACTGGATTTCCTGCCGTGGGCAGCGACGGACGGACTGATCCACAAAACAGTCCCGCCTGCACCTGCTGATCCGCGCTCAGGCCGGACGTATCGACAACCGAATCGCTGCCTGCCGGCCCGTTTGCGCAATTACCTCCCGCGCACGGCGCCGGTCCCGCGACCAATCCGCTGTCGTAACGCCAGTTGAAACCCACCCACGGGCCAACTTTCCACGGTTGATATTGCACGTGCCCAGTCAGGTTGAATTTTTCGTCGTGATCGATACGGAATGGCCCGGAGGCGGCCGGAACCGCGCCCGCTCCGCCAATCTGTGGAGTGAAAAAGCGCGCCGCCACGCTCGAGAACACCACCAGTCCGGTGAACCCGTGCAGGTTGGGCACGCTCACTCGGCCCGCATATCCGGGGATTTTGGAACGGTCCCACTCGATCGGGAACGTGATCGGCGTGGCGCCGAGCACGCTGAAGTCATAGGCGTTGTGCGTGTACTTCCAGATATATTCACCGGAAAAAACTAGATACTTTCCAAAAGCCTGCTGTAGTCCGGCGTGGAACTCATTCCGCCAGCCCGGACTAAACGGGGTAATGTTCGATCCTGTGCAGGCAAGGAGCGGATTCAACACCGGGTTACCGCAGCCCTGATTCGAAAGCACCAGATTTTCATTAAAAGGAGTCTCCATGGTTCGCGCGTAAGAAACGCGAAGAACCGTGTTGGTCCGCTTGATGTTATAAGCGATGCCCAGGCGAGGCTCGGCTTCCTTGTGAGTCGTAAGGCCGTTGTAAAAATCGCCCCGGAATCCGAGATTCAAAGCCCAGTTTCCCTTGGTGATTGAGTCTTGAATGTACAGAGCGAGTTCCTTAACGTCGGTATGGCCGTTGAAAGTGAAGAGGCCGCTCGTGGTCGCGCCGTTTGGGCACAGATCGTTGGGAGATGGCGTGGGACGGGTAAGGTCGTAGCACCCCAGCAAAGGATTGAATGCAGCGATGTTCGGATTGTTTACGCCGTCATTTTGCAAGAGGCCAAGCCCGGCGCATTGCGACGGATCGTTGGGGTTCGATGGGCTGCTGCCAAACCAAACGGGATTGCCGCTCGTGTCCAGACAGGGCGCATTCAGCGTCGGATCGACGATCCCAAAGGGGTCCTTCTCGTCGAGGAAGGTCTGTTCGTAGGTGGCTCCCACCTTAATGTTGTTGATGCCCTTGACGTACGAAACATCCGAGCGAAGGCCGGAATTTAAGAGCGTGCGCCGCTGGCTCACGGTTTCGCTCTGCAGACCGGGCGCTCCCAGATCGGCGAAGGGATTGGCGCTGGGATAGTAGTTATAGGCATCCCGGCGCACAAACGCGCCCAGCGTAAACACGGTTTCGGGATTGATCAATCGAGTCCAGGTCGGCGCAATATTAAAAGTCTTGATCTGCGACCGCTGGTCCGACGGTCCCACGACATTGCCATAAGGATCGAGCCCGCCATTATCGACGACCACGCCGTTCCACGGCGTCCCCAATTGCGAGTCGTAGGAGTTCGGCGTTTGAAACCAGGAGCGCGTAAATCCGAAATTGAAATGAAGCGAGTCCGCCGTCGAGAGCTGATAATCCACCCGGTCAAACAGGTTTTCTTCGTTGCCCTTGTCGTGCAGCACGGCAAACTCCGGCCCGTCAAGAAACCGGCCGCTGTTGAGGCCGCCGACCGAGATAAAGTTCCCCCACTTTGCTCCTCCGTAAGCGAGATCGGCTTGCACATTCGATGTTCCAAACGATCCGTACGAAGCGGTCACGCTGCCATGAGGCGTAGTTACGCCCTGGCCCGAGCGGGTGGTCGCGACAATCACAACGCTCGTCTTCCCGCCATATTCAGCGGGCGGCGCTCCGGATATGACTTCCATCGATTGAACGGATTCGAGTGGAATCTGGTTGGAGAAAACTTTGCTCTGTTGATCGGTAATCGGCTGGCCGTCCACGGAGAAAGAGTTCTCTGCATGATCGCCGAGTCCGTGAAACAGTCCGTTGGAGTCAGCTGCAATTCCCGGCGTGGTAAGAGTGACCAGAGAACTCAGTGACGAGGAAGCGCTTTCCAGCGGGAGTTTGTCGAAAAGATTCTTGTCGATGTCCGAGTGAAAGGTGGGATCGTTCTCCACCAGGTCTCCGCCCGCCTCGACCGTGACCGTGTCGGCGCTGCCGGCCACCGTCAAATTCACCTTCACAGCCACGCCGACGACCGAGCGGATTTCCACATCCTGGGCGTATTGCCCAAACCCGGCCGCCGAAACCGTCATGTGATACGGGTTAAATGGCACATTCGGAAAGCTGAAATTTCCTTTACTGTCGGTGGTGGTTGTCCGGTCATAGCCGCTGACCACGTTATGAATTTCGACCGTCGCATTCGCCACGACAGCGCCCGAAGGGTCCACTACAGTACCGCTAATCGAACTACCACCCGACTGCGCATTTGCAACCCCAACCAACACCACCGCCGCGGCCAAAGCCGCCAGCAAACTTGTATGAAATAAACGCATGATTCCTCCAAAAAGAGGTTCTGGAGCGAGTTCGATCCAATGGAGGAACGAAGCACGCAGCCGTTAAAAATATTTGTTGAATCGGGCGCGGAATCAGAGCGCGAAAGCTGGAGGCGGACGAATGAACTGGGTAGAGGCAGGGCGGAAGATGGTGGAGGCTTCTACAACCGAAATCGCGAGCGCGGCGGTCGCCAAGACCGGAATGGACTCAACCGTTTGAGTATTGAGTCCAACGTGGGCGGTCGCGCAGATCGAACAGGTGTGGTGCGAAGTAGACGAGTTATCGGAGTGCGAGTGGGTGGCTTGCACCGTCCCGATCACGCACACGAGGGCAATGCAAAGCAGGCAGACGATTCTGCCCAACCCGCTCCGATTTGCCTCAATTCTGATCAAGGTGCTCCCGGCGAATCTCGAAAAACCGCGCCAGCTTGGGTCTTGGACGATTTTACCGTTAGATGGTCATCGCGGGAATATGGTTACGGGAAAGTGACAAAAAAGATGCTTACCGGGGTAATCTGATTACTTGGCCCGCGCCTCGTCTCCGCTCATGGTGGTGGTCCACTTCGCGCCATCGTCAGACCGCTGCACCTCAAAATGTATCTTGTCGTTGCCGGAAAAAACGTTGACGGTACGATGGTAGATTTTTTTCCCACTGTCGTTTTCCTCGCTGGAGTAGACCCAGCGATCGCCAACAATCTCAAGGTTGCCCCAACCGCCGGAGCCGCTTCGTTCCATCCACAGGGCCTGGTTGCGGTAGGCATAGCCCCCATTCTCCAACGGACCAACGGGCAGAAAGACGACCAGGGCAGTGTTCTTGCCATTCACGACTTGATCGCAGGCGAAGAACTCTCCCACCTTCGCGCAATGATTTTCCAGATGAACAGGATCAGCAGCTCTGTCCGAACTCGCCATAATCACGTCCCACTTCCCGTCATAAAGTCGCAGCGGAGCGTAAGGGTCGTTCGCGAGATCGGCGGCATTGGCCGCAACCGCTGTAACGGGTGTCCACAAAGTAAAAAGGCTCAATATCAGCGCGGGAACCATGTCCAGTCTCCGTTTCTCTCGGTTGTATTTCGAGCCGTCGCCCGGGGCGAACCAGCCAAAACACTATCACCGCCGTGGGCAATCCCGGACAATTATTCGATCGCGGCCACTCGTCCCGATGCAGCGCCACCTGCGTCCTAGTTCATAATCCCGTTGCGCCCATCCGTTCGGGCCCAGCGGAGTCAGACCCAGGGAGAACTTATGTCAGGACAAGTAATTTTGTACTTCGATGATCAGGCGGACGCGTTGCGTTTTGCCCTGGCCGCCGGCTCGGTAATGGCAGGAGAGAAAGCTTGGGTCACCGACGATCTGGTGCATGAGACCGCGCGCATCACCCGCATCCGCCTCGACGCCGCCAAGAATCCCGAGCGCGTAGCCTGACTGCCGCTGTGGCGCGGAGACTCCTGTCCGCGAATAGTCCGCACCGGAAATACCCATCGTAAAAGCCGGCAAGGTTAAGCCGGAACGCTCGCCCAGCCCTAAACCGCGTGAATTAGAATGTCCGCTATGCCCACCGCTGAACAGACCTCAGCCTCCTCAACCAACGCGCTCGACCTCGCCTGGGTCCGCTTGCAGTTCCCGGCGCTAGCCCAATCTGTGGACGGACACCCCGCGGTTTTCCTCGACGGCCCCGGCGGTACGCAAGTGCCGCAGCGTGTAATCGATGCCATGGCAGAATACCTGGCGCGCAACAATGCCAATACCGGCGGCGCTTACCCTACGAGTCGCAACACCGATCGCATGATCGCGGAAGCGCGCTCGGCAATGGCCGATTTTTTGAATTGCGACTCGGATGAAATTGTCTTTGGCCAGAACATGACCACTCTGACCTTCGCGATCAGCCGCGCCCTCGGTCGTGAACTCGGCCCGGGCGACGAAATTGTTCTCACCCTCCTCGACCACGACGCAAACTTTTCGCCGTGGAAAGCGCTGGAAGAAAAAGGCGTCACCGTCCGTGCGGCGAAGTTTAACGAAGACGACTGCACGCTCGATATGGACGACCTCGCCGCCAAAATCGGACCGCGCACGAAACTGGTAGCCGTCGGCTACGCCTCCAATGCCGTCGGGACAATCAACAACGTGGCCGAAGTTGTGCGCCTGGCGCGTCAAGCCGGAGCGCTCAGTTATATCGATGCCGTTCACTACGCTCCTCATGGTCTGATCGACGTGCGCGCCCTCAACTGCGATTACCTCGTCTGTTCGACCTACAAATTCTTCGGTCCGCACATGGGCGTTCTCTACGGCAAGCGCGAACACCTGAAGAAGTCGCGACCCTATAAAGTAAGGCCCAGCAGCGACAACATTCCGAGCCGTTGGGAAACTGGAACGCTGAACCACGAGTGCATTGCCGGAATTAAAGCCTGTGTCGATTACTGGGAAGACCTGGGCCGCCACGCGAATCCCGCTGTGAGGACTCGCCGCGCCGCGATCTTAGCCGCGCACGAAGCCGTTCACAAACACGAACGCAAAATGATGGAGACGATGATCCAGGGCTTGCTTGCGATTCCGGGATTGAAGCTTTACGGCATCAGCGATCCGCCGCGCTTCGACCATCGCTGCGCAACTTTCGTGATTCGCATCGAAGGCCACACACCGCTAGAGCTGGCAACGAAGCTCGGAGCGCGCGGCTTCTTCACCTGGGATGGAAACTACTACGCGTTGAATCTCACCGAACAATTGGATGTCGAGCGGCTCGGAGGATTTCTGCGCATCGGGTTGGTGCACTACAACACGATGGAGGAAGTGGAACGGTTGCTGGAAGCGCTGCGCCAGATTGTAGGTGATCAAAAAGAATAGCCACCGAATTTGTCATCCTGAGCGAAGCGAAGGACCTGCTGTTCGCCGCGGAAACACTGGTCCTTCGCTTCGCTCAGGATGACAAGGTTTATGATTGAGGCGCGAGCTACTTAGGTTGGAAATTTCTCCACGCCATTCCCGCGTCCGATTAACGCCAGCTTCGCCAGTCCTATAAAGAGCCCGTGCTCAACGATGCCGGGAGTGTTGCTCAGAATGAGCGCCAGTCCGGCTGGGTCTGCGATCCGTCCAAAGCTGCAATCGAGAATCTGATTGCCGTTATCGGTAACGTACGGACTACCGTCGCCGCGTGTCCGCAGCCTGGGCGTCGCGCCAAGCGATGCAATTTTCTTCTCCATCACAGTGCGCGCAAAAGAAATAATCTCGACCGGCAAAGGAAATTTACCCAGCACCGGAACCATCTTCCCCGAGTCCGCGACCACGACCATCTTCTTCGACGCGGACGCGACCACTTTCTCACGCAGCAGCGCGCCGCCTCCGCCTTTGATCAGGTTCAGCGCGGGATCCACCTCGTCGGCGCCGTCAATCGTGATGTCGATTTCGGGGTGTTCGTCGAGCGTGGTCAGACGAATATCGGCCGCGCGCGCCAATCCAGCAGTCTGTTCGGAAGTCGGAATGCCGATGATTTTCAGGCCCGCTTTCACGCGCTCGCCGAGGGCCACGATCGCAAAGTAAGCGGTCGAGCCGGTGCCTAGGCCGACGACGTCGCCATCGCGCACCAGTTCCGCGGCGGCACGTCCGGCAGCTTCTTTTTCTGTTTCATTCGCCATGGTCAATCGTTTCGTTCGCTCATTTGTTGGCAATTTCAATGTATGCGAGATAGCCGGCCAGCACCAATCCAAAAAGACCAAGCAGGTAGGACACGAGGTCGATCACAAATCCAGCAGGTTCGAAGTTCTCCGAATCGATTTGGACCTGAGCCTTCTTGTAGCGGCTGAGACCGGCAAATATTAGCCCGACCCCGCCCACTGCCGAAATAATTCCGAGCCAGGTCGTGAAGCCGGGAGTGACCGTTTTGTAGCCCTGGATCTTCATGAATTCGCGCAATGCGAGCGAGAAGCGACCGATGGCGAAACCAAACACGATGGTCGCGATCCCGGTTCTGAGCCAGGCGAGGAAAGTGCGCTCGTTCGCGAGATGATCGCGCGCACGATTGGGATTGGAGTTGTCCGCCATGTATCGAGACGAGCAGCAAGTTTAGCAGCCCGCGCTACTCCGCCGCCTTCTGAATCAGCGCCCCAATTCCCGAAATGTTCTTGAGCAATTCCGTGGGGAAGCCGTGCCGCTCCTGCAAATACTCCGGCGAATTATAAGAGAGCCAGACCTGGCCTTGCTCGTCTTGCCACGCCAGCGCTTTCAACGGAAGGTCGATGGCCAGCCTGGGCGTCGCCACCATCAAAGGCGTACCAGCCTTAGGGCTGCCGAAGATCTGCAACTGCGTCGGTCGCATCGAGAGACCGGCCTTTGTAGCCTCTCCGCTGTGGTCAATTAGAGCAAATATCGTGATGCCTTTTTCTTTCAGGATCGATTGGAGCTTTGCCAAAGTTTCTGGAACGGAGTAGCGACTGGGGACATCAACGATTCCGAGGTTCATGCGCGGTGCCTCCAGTGGAGCATGATAAACCTTGTGGATCGGGCCGCAAATCGAGCCAGTAAACAATTCAGACTGGGATCCCACGATTAAGTTGAATCATCTTGCCCAAGATTTCTTTGAGCAACTTCGCGGCGACGGTCGCTGTAATCTGCGAATGATCCTGCGCCGGATTCATTTCGACGATGTCGGCGCCCGCTATCTTTCCGCTGATGGCCTGAATATGCGCCAGCGCTTCGCGGGTTGACATGCCTCCCGGTTCGCGATGCGATGTGCCCGGAGCAAAGGCGGGATCGAGCGCGTCCATATCGAACGAAATGTAAATCGGGCCGTCCACCTTCATGCGATCCAGAGCCGGCAAGTTTCGCATCTCGATCACTTCGACCCCAAACTTCGCCGCCTGCTCCCGCTGATGTCCGGTTAAGGTCCGAATGCCGATGGAGATCAAACGCTTGGCCGAGCCCTCTTCCATGATGCGCGCGAAGGGGCAAGCGTGCGAAAGCCGGTTGCCTTCCAGTTCATCGTAGAGATCCGGGTGCGCGTCGAAGTGAAGGATCGTCAGGCCCGGCACCCGCTTACCAAAGGCGCGAACGATCGGCAGCGTTATCGAGTGATCTCCACCCAGCGAAACCGGACGCAATCCATGATCGAGCAACTCGCCGATTTTCTTCTCGATCGCGTGGAACGGCTCTTCAAAGGTGAACTTTAAGTCGCCGGCATCGCAATACATCCCTTCGGCGCTCAGATCGATGCCCGTCTCCGTCCAGGGGTTCGACGAAAAGGAATTGAAGGCCACGCGGATGATCGGCGGCGCTCCCGCCGCCCCGCGCAACCAGGAAGAGTTGGCATCAAATGGGATGCCGAGAAGGACTGGGGTTCCGGGCTTCGCACAATCGGGAGGGCGGGTCATAGGAATAGGCCTCTAGCCTGAGGATATCGGCGGCCAACGAATCTTGCTGTGATCGGCGACACACAAGCCTTCCGCACCTTTGGTTTGGGTGAATCGGCCACACACACCGCTTCATCCGTTATCCTATAGAGACCTATTATGCCTACCTCAACTCGGAATATTACCGGCCGCGCAACCCCTGCCATCATTGAAAACGGAGAGCGGGAGCGCGTGTTTACGCTCTTTCGTCAATTTGGCTATCTGGAAGCGGAACTGAATCCGCTCGGTCTTCTCCCTCCGCAGCCCCATCCCGACCTCGAAATTGATAACGAGTATGCGCGCGAAGCCCGCCGCATCTATTGCGGAACGGTGGGCGTGGAATTCATGCACATCGCCGATCCCGCCCGCCGGCGCTGGATTCAGGAGCGCATCGAGGGCGAGCCAATCGAGGTCGATCGCGGGCGCGCCTTTGAGATGCTGATGCGCGCCGACCTTTTTGAGCAGACGCTCCAACAACGCTATCTCGGCAACAAGCGGTTTTCGCTCGAGGGCAATACATCGTTGCTATCAGCGGTCGATCAGATCCTTGATGTCGCGGGAGAACGCGGCGCCGTGGAACTCGTAATGGGCATGAGTCATCGTGGTCGCCTCAACGTTGTCATCCACATTGCGAATCGCGCGGCGGAAGAGGTCTTTGCCGAGTTTGAAGATGTCGATCCGCGCAGCGTGCTCGGCTCCGGGGACGTGAAATACCACATGGGAGCGACCGGCGAATATGTGACGAAGAGCGGTAAGAAGATACATATCCACTTGGCGTCGAATCCGAGCCATCTCGAGGCGGTCGATCCCGTCACCATCGGGCGCACCCGCGCCAAGCAGGATCGTGCTGGCACAGGCGGCGAGAAGAAATATCTGCCCCTGCTGGTTCACGGTGATGCGGCTTTTGCGGGACAAGGAATCACCGCGGAAACCATGAATTTCGCCGACCTCAGCGGCTACACCGTCGGTGGAACCGTCCATATCATCGCCAACAACCTGATCGGCTTCACCACCAACGCGCGCGAAGAATACTCCTCGCGCTTCTCGGCGCAACTGGGCCGCCGGCAATCGATTCCGATTTTTCACGTCAATGCGGAAGACGTGGATGCGGTGATGCGCATCGCCCGCATCGCCACCGAGTATCGCTACCAGTTCGGCACCGACGTGATTGTCGACCTGATCGGCTACCGCCGCCACGGCCATAGCGAAGTGGACGATCCCACCGTGACCCAGCCGCTGATGTACAAGGCGATCAAAGAGCATCCGCCGC
>OBLW0100002494.1_pt1 | contig 14864 bp, 10 predicted proteins | sample 1520161 | NCBI WGS metagenome assembly OBLW01 (sample SAMEA3539309, study PRJEB22396) | soil metagenome | biome: tundra; feature: field; material: soil | place: USA | collected 2010-05 | depth 0.15 m
CCGACCCGATACCCTGCTTTTTCAGGTGCGCCTGCAAACCGTCGCGCTGCTCGCAGCGGATGGCGAACTGGTTGTAGACGTGACGTGTCTGATACGCCACCGGCGTTGCGGGGATCGCTGGAACGGCCAGTTTGGCGAACTGCTGGCGGTATTGCTCCGCGTTCCGCTGCCTTCCGGCCGTCCACCCGTCCAGGTACCGCAGCTTCACTCTCAGCACCGCCGCTTGCAGCGCATCCAGGCGCGAATTGACACCGATCCACTGGTGGAAATACTTGCCCGTGCGCCCGTGGACACGTAGCGCCATCAGCCTCTCGGCCAGAGCCGCATCGTCCGTCGTCAGGATCCCGCCGTCGCCGTATCCGCCCAGGTTCTTGCTCGGGAAAAAGCTGAAAGCGCCAATCCGTCCGATACTGCCGGCCCGGCGGCCTTTATACTCGGAACCGATCGCCTGCGCGGCGTCTTCGATCACCTCAATCCCGCGCTCGCCCGCCATCTTCATGATGGGGTCCATCTCGGCACAGCCGCCAAACAAGTGTACCGGAATGATCGCTCGAACCTTGGGATGCGCCGCCAGGACGCTTTCCATCAGGCTCGCGTCCAGGTTGAACGTGTCTTCTTCGACGTCCACAAAAACCGGCACCGCGCCCACGCGCGAAATCGCTCCGGCCGTCGCAAAAAACGTGTAGGGCGTGGTCAGGACTTCATCGCCCGCATGGACATCGAGCGCCATCAAAGCCAGCATCAGCGCGTCCGAGCCGGAAGCGCACCCGATGGCGTGCTTCGTGCCGCTGTAGGAAGCGATCTCCGCCTCCAGATTCTTCACCTCCTCGCCCAGGATGAACTTTTGCGAGTCCACCACTCGCACGATCGCCGCCAGGACCTCGTCGCGGATTTGCCTGTGCTGTGCCCCCAGGTCCAGCAAAGGAATCTGCTTTTCGCTCACTATGTTCACCGGTTCTTCTCCCCTATCCCCCGGCAGGCGTAACCTGTTCTCCGGATTTCGTGTATTTTGCGCCGCACGCCGCGCACTGGGCTCGCCCTGCGGCGCTAAATTCCAGGCCGATGCCGCACGCGCACATCCAGCCCCGCACCCGCCCGGGATTTCCGTAGACCAGGGCGTAATCCGGCACGTCGCGCGTCACCACCGAGCCCGCACCCACAAATGCGTACCGGCCGATCGTCGTCCCGCAAACTACCGTGCAGTTGGCGCCCAGTGAGGCCCCTCGCCGAACCAGCGTGGTCTGGTATTCGTCCTTCCGGATCACATGGCTTCGCGGGTTCACCACGTTGGTAAAAACCATCGATGGTCCGCAGAAGACGTCGTCCTCCAGAATGCACCCCGTATACACGGACACGTTGTTTTGGATCTTGACATTACTGCCGATCGCGACTTCCGGCGAGATCACCACGTTCTGGCCGATGTTACAGCCGGCGCCGATGCGCGAGTTCTTCATTACATGCGAAAAATGCCAGATTTTTGTGCCCGGCCCAATCGCGCATGGTTCATCGACGTAGCTCGATTCGTGTACGAAATAGTCGTTATCCGCCATTCTTCCCTCGGCCGTCACCGCACCGCCACCGTCACCGTATTGCTCGGCGTCCCGTTAATCACAATCCGCAGCGGTACGTTGCCGGCGGCCAACCCGGTAGGCAGGACCACGTTAATCTGCCACAACCCGATGAACCCCGGCGCCAGTCCGGAGTACTTCACATCTCCAAAACCGCTGCTGCCGATGGCCACGCACATCGAAGGCTGGCTGTTCAAACACGTCGTGCCACTGGTCGTCGGTACCGCCACCGTGTTGGAGAGCGGCGAACCCGACGCTGCCGTCCCATCGGTCACCGCTGGACTCACCTGCCCCTGTCCCGTGCCGTAAATCTGAATCGTCGATCCTCCCGGCGCCGGGTTCGAAGCCGAATTGATCGTGCCGTCCTGGTTGACGATCGCCGCCTGCCCGGTCCCCGCCTGGCTCGCCGTGAAGATCCCCGGCGCGGCCGCCGCGACCAGCAGGCTCCCGCCCGCCACCAACTCCCCGGTATCGGCCGTGCGCACCGCGATCCGCACCGCGCCGAGCGGTGCGTTCGAGGGCACCTGGAAGTTCGCCTGCGCGGACCCAATGTAAGAGATCGGCGCCTGCAGATCGTCGTTGATCAGGAGTTGCCGGTTGGCCGCGGTCTTCGGCCACGTCGTCGACGACACGCTGGCGGCGCCGCCCGTCAACCCCCCTCCGAACAGCGTCGCCAGCGATCCCTGTGCCACCGGCACTCCTGCCTGGTACGTCGCCGCATTCACCACCGACGCAGCTTTTAGAAATTGCGCCACCCGGTTGTTGCCTGCGTCCCCCACATACAGCGTGTCCTGCCGGTCCACGTAAACCCCTACCGGCGCATACAGCCCTTCGGGCGTCGCCAACCCATCCGGCGAATCGTAGTTCGCCGCCGAGCCGGTCGACGACTGCTGTCCCAGCACGCTCGTCGGCGTGCCGCCGGAGAGCGCCAGAAACACCAGCGAGGGATACATCAGTACCCGGTTGTTGCCGTTGTCGGCGACATAGATATTGCCGCTGCTATCCAAACCCACACCGGTGGGCGTCTTAAGGTTCCCGCTGCCGGCCGTGCCGAAGCTCGCCTGCCCAATCACGAACGCTGCCGCCATGCCTGCCACCGGTGCGTTCTGCGTGTTGGGAAAAACCATGACCCGGTTGGCCCCGGTATCCGCCACGTACAGATTACCCGCCGGATCCACCGCGATCCCCACGGGCGTGGCCAGCGTCTGCGCGGAAACCTGCGTCGGACGCACAGCCGTCGTCATGCCCGGTTGCCCGTACACCCGCACCGCCGCCGCCCCGTTCCCTGCCCCAGCGGGAAACTCCAGCACGCGATTGTTTCCGCTGTCCGCCACGAAGAGATCCCCATTGGGCCCGATCCCGAGTAAACCGGGGCTGTTCAGCGACGTGGCGTTCACCGACGCCGACAGCGAGCTGCTGAAATCCAACTGTCCGATCACCGCATCCGGCGAGATTCGTCCACTCTGGTTAACCGGCCTCGGGTAGCGCAGCACTCGGTTATTCCCCGTGTCCGACACATAAAGTGTCCCGTCAGCCGGATTGACCGCAATTCCTTCCGGGGACGAAAGAGATGTTCTCGAAGGGTTGGAGGACCCCTGGCTATCCACGTTCGCCGCTCCGGTCCGCAGGTTCGGCTGGCCGATCGCCAGGTCCGCCGGATCGCCGTTGCGGAATCCGGCCGAGTCTTTCCATACCAGCACGCGATTGTTCCCGGTGTCGGAGACGTACAACGCGAACGGCGGCGAGGAGTAGTCAATCGCCATATGGTACGGAAGGTTGAGGCTCGCCGGCTTGATCTGGTTGGGGCCGTTGGATACAAAGTCGCTTTGTCCCCACACGCGGCTTGCCGATTTTGCGTTGGCAGCAAACTGCACGACCCGGTTGTTCGTGGTATCTGCCACCATGACGTTGCCGTTCTGGTCCACCTTCACATCGGACGGCCCCGACAGCGAATTTGGGGAGGCTAGCGGGAACGCTCCCGTATTAGCCGTGGTGGTGGCGAAGTCCGTTTGCCCGAGCACAACCTTGGCGGCGCCCACCGCGCTTGTGCCCGCCGGAAACACCAGGACCCGGTTGTCGGCCGGCGCGGAGACGTATAGGTTGCCGCTGCCATCCACGGCCAGACCGCCAGGCACCGCAATCGTCGAGTTGGATGCCTGTGCCGCCGCACCCCGCGTGGCGAAGTTGCTTTGCCCCCATACGGCGCTCGCCGTCGCATTCGCGCCCGACGGCCCCAATGGCGCCGCAAACTTCAGCACACGGGAGTTCCTGCCGTCTGCCACGTATAGATTGTTTTGCGAATCGAATGCCAGCCCCGTAGGCGTGTCGAAACCCGATCCGGAAACCTTGCCACCCGCGTTGGCGCCGCTACTCAAAAAATCTCGCTGCCCAATGACCGTGTCCGCGGCGGGTGGTGTCGTCTGGCTGTTCAGCACCGCCGCGCTGAACCGCACGACGCGCTGGTTTCCGCTGTCCGCAACCCATAGATTGCCCGCCGCGTCGAAAGCTACCGCACGAGGCTGGTTGAGCCCCGTGCTGGAAGCGGCCGACGCGGAAAGATTGCTGAAATTCGGCTGGCCATAGACTGCATCGGGTTCAATCCGGCCCGGGTTCGCAAACGGAGACGGAAATCGGACCACACGGTTGTTGCTGAAATCCGCCACGTACAAATTGCCGCTGAGCGGATCTACCGCCAGGCCCACCGGCGCGCTGAGGCCCTTGACGCCGATCCCCAACGGGCTCGAATACTGCGGCCCCGGCTGTCCCAGAACCAGCCCCGGGGCGTCGCCCATCTGATACGAAGCCATATCCGCCCACGCCAGTACGCGCGAATTCCGCGTATCCGCAATATAAAGGTGCGTCTGGCCGCCGCGCGCATCCAGCGCCATGCCGGACGGCTGGGATAATTCCACCCCCTGCACCAGATTCACGCCGTTCTGCCGGAGGTCCGGCTGCCCCAGCACACGGTAAGCCGACGCCGACAATTGGGCGTGTATGGCGCCGCTGGACGCCATCGCAATGAGAAACGCTTTCCTTAGGGTCGCCATCGGACTAATGGTTGGGCACCACGATGGTGTCGCCGGGCAGCAACGGTAGGTTTAGTTCCATGTGTTCGCCTCTTAGCACCGCATCGTAATCGAAGGGGAGCTTATATTGCCTCCCGTTTTCATTGCGCAGCACATAGATCTTCTTGCGCTTCGCATAATCGCTCAGCCCGCCGGCCTCGCTGATGGCCTGCATGATGGTCATCCGGTACGTAAAGGAGATAGGACCTTCCTTCTTGACTCCGCCGCCGACGAAGAATATCTTCTTGCTGTTGATCTGGCTGACGATCACGGTCACATCCGCCGCCCGGATCTGTTTTGACAGCACCTCGGTAATGGTCCTTTCGGCTTCGGCCGGGGTCAGCCCCGCCACGCGAATATCTTTGATCAGCGGCATCGAAATCATGCCGTCGGGACGCACCACGCCGCTCGGGACCGAAGCGGCCGGCTCGCCCCAAACCGAGAGCTGCAGAACATCGCCTTCGCCGATTCGATACTCGTCGGGAACGCCCCGGTTGGCAACCGCGGGCTTGACACTGCCCACGGCCTCGGGCTCCGTGCCGCCGGGCTTCCGGGCCGCAACGTTTGCCGGCGCGGTGGGTGTAGCCGTGACCGGCGCCGGCTTTTCTTCGTCGGCGGCGGTCTTGGGCGCCGCCGGCACCAAGGAAGTCGCTGGCTGCGAACCATCCTTACCAGCCAGGTCTTTTGGAACCGCGCGGACATACTCTATCGCCTCTTTGACCAGCGGTTCCGCCCAGCCGGCCTTTACGGCATTCTGCTGGATCTGGGCATCGTCCAGACCCGCTTTCCTGGCATCCAGGACATATTGTGTCATTTCTCTAGGCAGCGACTTCTGCTGCTCTTGAGCAGGCAGATCGACCGCATTGAAAGCTAAACTGAATGCGAACAAAACTGATCTAAGCATGAGTGCTCTGAATCCGCCTCTAAGTTGGATTCCCTTTAGTATGTCCATTCTGCACTTTCGGGACCAACCGGCAAAGCAGCGGATTCCTGGATTTTCCCTCAACCCGCACCTTCTTCGGCGGTCATGTTCCCAGTCCCGCCGCTACGCGCCAAACAATTTGGGAATAAGTCGCAATCTTTGGCAACAGTGCCGGTTTATCCTTGCCCTCTGCCTGGAAAGCGGGAAAACTTCACTGAAACGCGCTCCCATCTCTTGCTGCCAAGCCGGCAGCATCTGTTTCCACGGTGAATTGCGCGCGACCCAATGCACGGACGACAAATTGCTTATGTATGTGCACTGTATAAATAGGCCACAATGAACATTCTTCTGAAATACGGGACGAAATCGCTTGCGCTAGGGCTTTCTTTTCTCGCCGCTTTTCCGCCGTTACCTGCGCAGACTCTCCCTACCGAACTCAATATTGTCGTCGTGGAAGGCGAAGGCGCTACCAATAACGTCCGCGAGCGCGTCGCTCGCGAGCCTGCCGTCCGCGTGGAAGATGAGAATCATAAGCCGATCCCTGGCGCCGCGGTGGTATTTACTTTGCCCACCGAGGGTGCTACCGGCGAGTTCTCTAATGGCGGAAAGAGCCTCACCATGATAACCGACAGCCAGGGCAGGGCGGCCGCCCAAAGCCTCCGGTTGAACCAGGTCGCCGGCAAAATGCCGATTCACGTGAACGCTTCCTATCGCGGGCTGACCGCAAGAACATCCATCACCCAGTTCTCCGTGCTGCCCCCGGGCGCCAAGGCCAGCTCCGGTGGTGGCGGTCATCGAGGCCTGATTGCCGTCCTCGTCGTTCTTGGCGCGGCGGCGGCCGGCGGCGGCGCTTATTTTGCCACTCACAAGAACCCTAACTCCGGCACGGTCGCGGTCGCAGCGGCCGCTGTCGCCCCCATCGGCATCGTCCCGGGCACGGGTACCATTATCGGAGGCCACTAAGCCATGCGCTTTCTTCACATTTCGTTCCTGGTTTCCGCCACTCTCCTCGCCACGGCGCTGTCGGCGCAGAACCCGCTGACAATCGTCAATAGCAGTTTCCCGCCCGGTGCGGTCGGCCAGCAATACGCGCAGGCATTGAGCGCCACGGGCGGAACACAGCCCTATACGTGGTCGGCGGCCGGCCAGATTCCACCTGGCCTGGTGGTCAACTCCGTCGGCACGATCGCCGGTGTTCCCCGGACCGGCGGAACTTACTCTCTAACCTTGAACGTGGTGGATGCCCGTCAGACCTCGGTCTCCAAGGGACTATCCATCGTCATCACCGGCCCCGGCGCCGTCCCTCTTACCGTTACCACCACCACCCTGCCCTCTGCCGCCGTTGGACAGAGTTACAGCCAAACGCTGGCCGCCACGGGGGGAACACCGCCGTACCAATGGGCCGCCGGCGCCGGCTTCCCTACCGTCCTGACACTGGATGCTTCCACCGGCACGGTTTCCGGCACACCCACCGCCGCCGGAAACTTCAGCTTCCTGGTGCAGGTGACCGACTCCGCGAAAGCCTCCTCGACCGGCACGCTAAGCCTGACAATCAACAGCTCGCCGCTCAGTATCACCACGCAGGGGCCGATCTTTAGCGGCACGGTGGGAGTGCCCTACGTCCAGATGTTCCAGGCATCCGGCGGCAATCCGCCGTATGCCTGGGCGGTCTCCTCCGGAAACGCCGGCGGCTTGACTCTCGATCCCGCCTCCGGCGATCTCCAGGGAACACCGCAAACCGCCGGCACATTCAGTTTCACCATTCGGGCTACCGATCGATCGGCTGCCACGGCAACGCAATCGTTTTCGCTCCTCATCAACCCACCCACGCTGACGGTCACGGCCGCTTCGTCATTGCCGGCCGGCACAGTAGGCGCCCCCTACAGTCAGAAACTCCCGGTAGTTGCCAATGGCGGAACCCCGCCCTATACCTGGTCCCTGATCGCTGGAGCAGTTCCGGGACTAAGCTTCGATCCCTCGAGCCTGACGATCGGCGGCACACCGTCTACAGCCGGCGCGTTCAACTTTACCATTCAGGCCACCGATTCCGCCAACCTCACCGCCGCCCGATCGCTCAGCCTCACAGTGAACCCGGCATCTCTTTCCCTCACGACGGCCCGGCAATTGCCCGATGCCACGTTGAACCAGCCGTATACGCAATCGATCGCCGCTTCCGGAGGCCAGCCGCCCTATCGCTGGTCCACCAGCGGCCTGCCCGCTGGACTCACCATCAATTCCACTACCGGGCAGATCGCCGGCACACCCACCGCCGCCGGAAGCTTTGGCATTGCCATCACCGTCAGCGACAGCGCGCTGGCGAACTTGTCCGACCGGTTCACCCTGGCGGTAAATCTGCCATCGGGACCGGCGGTGACCATCTCCGGGCTGCCGGACACAACCGCGCCGGCGCAACAGTACACCTTGCTCGTCGCAACCGGCTCAGCCTACGCCGCTCCCATTACCGGGCAGGCGATTCTCAGTTTTTCTCCCGATACCGGGCCAGCCGACCGGACCATGCAGTTTTCCACCGGCGGCACGACCGCCGCTTTCGATATTCCCACCGGCAGCACCACCGCCAGTGCGCCGCTCGCCATCCAGACGGGGACGGTTTCCGGCACGATCACCATATCGCTGCGGCTGGCAGCTGGCGGCATCGACATCACCCCCATCCCGGCGCCCACGATTACGGCCCAGGTGGCGCGGGCCGCTCCGTTCATCCGGGATGTTCAGGTGAATCGAAATGGCAGTACGATCAACATCGTGGTGACCGGTTTCTCCACTTCCCGTGAGGTCACACAGGCGCTTTTCGCGTTCAACGCGGCTTCCGGCCAAACCCTCGCGCCTTCGGCCTCATCGATCGCGGTGGATGCCAGCACCCTCTTCGGCAACTGGTTCCTGGATCCATCCAACAGCCAGTTCGGCAGCGTTTTCATTTTCACCCAGCCATTTACCGTGCAAGGCGATGCCACCGCCGTCATTCCGGCGTCGGTAACTCTCACCAACCGTACAGGCTCGGCTACGGCGAACATCGTCCAGTAGCGTAATCCCGCAGGGGGTGGCCCGCCGAGGCGCTGCCGCCCTCTTTCGGTGCGGCCTGGATAAAATGGTAATCTTCTATCTGGCAGGCCAGGCCGAAGGCGCCGTCGGCTCCCTGGGGTTCCACCCGCATCACCCGTGCCTTGCATTCGAGTCTCAGCTCCAACTGCTTTCCATTCGGATCGTGAGTTGGGATGCTGAGGGCGCAGATGAGCCGCTCCCCGGGCGTGAACGCTACACCGGTAACACAGTAGAATCCGCTGCTGCTCAAATCCCGGGTGAGGCTCTCCACTGCGTCCGCCCCGTCGTTGCGGAACAACAATACGGACCAATGCAAGTTGTTGCGTGTTCTTTTCCGGCGCTCGGGTGGGAGCGGATGCTCCAGCTCGGCAGGCTTACTCGTGCCGCCGTTGACTGCGGGCCGTTCCAGAGGTTTGGCGGGCATAGGTTTCGGTACCATGCGCCGGTTGCACTTTGGCTGCCATCGTTCCCCTGGGCTTATACGCCAACTCAGTTCCAGAGAAGTACAACAATTTGCAACAAATGTAAAGTTTTTTCTTCTGTGCCTGTTCCCTTGAAAACAGTACTCGACATTAGTACTATGTTCTCTGATTCGCCCTTGACTGGCCCCTCCATCTCCCCTTATGCTTTGACGTACGGTGCACGAACCGGCCTAGGCGCGCCCCGAAGCGGAAGCCGCTGTAAACCAGGGATCCGAAAGATGTACGTAAGACTAATTTCCGAAGATCGCGACTTGTACAAACTTTGCCGGGAGAGCTTCGCCGAAATCCCCGGCCCCGAATGGCACATCTCCGCGGTCGCCAACCAGGAAGACGTCGAGGGCTTCGACTTGTGGCTGTGGGACTATCACCCGGCTATGGTGCTGCCGGAGTACACCACGCACAGCCCCTCCAAGCATCTGTTCCTGGTCCATCGCAAAGATCTGGCCGGCTTTCGCAGTTGCGCCTCCGCCGACGCCCACATTCTGCTGAAGCCCGTGACCCGCGCGACGCTGGCGGCGTTTCTGGAACTCGCCGTTTCGGTTCACGACGATCGGACCTCCCTTGCCGATTCGCTACGCGCCGATCGCGACGAGATTCTACAGTGCCTGATCCAGACCAATCTGAAACTGCAGGAGTACGATCAGGACCGCACCACGTTCCTGGCGCGCGCCGTCCACGATTTCCGGGCGCCGCTCACCGCCATCAGCGGGTATTGCGGACTGCTCCTCGGCGAGCCGCTGGGCCCCTTGACGGAAAGCCAGCGCGAAGTCCTGCGCCGCATGCAGCACAGCACAAAACGGCTCTCGCGCATGGCTACCGCCATGTTCCACTTGAGCATCGGACGCCACGTAAAGCGGCAATTGGACTTGCAGCGCGGTGACATCCGGGAGTGCCTGGAACAGGCGCTGCACGAGATTGCGCCGCTGGCCGACGACAAAGCGATCGAGATCACCACCGATCTCGCCCCCTGCGATTCTCTCCTCTATTTTGAAGCGGGCCAAATCGAACAGGTGCTCATTAACCTGCTGGACAACGCCTGCAAGTTCGCCCCCAGAGCCGGTATCGTCGAACTTCGCGGGTATCCGTACTTTTGGGAACGCCGCGCCACGAAATCATCCATTCCGCCAGCCGCGGAGCGCCGGCGTCACACCGTTCTGCAACCGAACGCGTACCGCATCGATATCCGCGATTCCGGCAACGCCATCCCGGCGGCGCATATCGACCACATCTTTGAGGAGTACACATCCTATGCCGGGCGCGACCGCTCCGGAGGGGGGCTTGGCCTGGCCATCAGCAGACTGATCGTCGACCAGCACAACGGCCGCGTCTGGGCTGAAAATACCGGATTTGGGCCCATGTTTTCCATCGTTCTCCCCGCGCACGTGGCGGAGGCGATTCACGCAGTGAAGCAACTACAAGAAACAGCTTGAGAGCTGTGAAGGAGAAGGAAACCCATGCAGACTTCAAAGAATGGGCGCACGATATTGGTTGGCGAGGATGAAATGGAGGTTCGGGGATACTTCGAGATGGCCCTGAAGTGTTTGGGCTATCCCGTCGAGTTGGCCCAGGACGGTGACGAGGTGTTATCGTGCCTGCAGTCTTCCACGTCGGGCATTGCCGCCGTACTGTTGGATATCATGATGCCCAACCGTGACGGCATCGATACTCTGCGTGAAATCCGCCGCATCGATCCCAACCTTCCGGTGATTATCATTTCGGGGGATTCTTCCACTTTGAACGTCGTCACCGCCATGAAGAGCGGCGCCACGGACTTCCTCTGCAAGCCCGTCGCCCACGATGATTTGAGGAAAGCGGTGACGCGCGCCCTGGAGGTCAAGGGAGCGGACTACGTGGCACCCCAGCGGACCATGGTCCCGACCAAGGCCTTCCTCGGCAGGAATTTCCGAATGAAGGAGATTCACGCGTTAGTGGGGCAGATCGGCTGGTCCGAGGCTCCGGTCCTGATCCAGGGCGAAACCGGCACTGGCAAAGAGGTGATAGCCCGCGAACTGCACGCGCAGTCCCCCCGCTGCAACAAGCCCTTCATCAAGCTCAATTGCGCTGCGCTGCCCGCCGAACTGGTCGAAAGCGAGCTCTTCGGCTATGAGCGCGGCGCGTTCACCGGCGCGTTCCAAAGAAAGGCCGGCATGTTCGAACTGGCCGACGGCGGCACCATGCTGCTCGACGAGATCGGTGACATGGACGTGCAGCTTCAGGCTAAACTGCTTCAGGTGCTGCAAGACCACGAGTTCCAGCGTATTGGCGGCAAAGAAACTATCAAAGTGGACGTACGCGTCATTGCCGCCACTCACCGCGACCTGGAACAGGCGATTGCCGACCGCACCTTCCGTGAAGACCTGTACTACCGGCTGAACGTCGTCAATCTGGTCCTTCCCCCGCTCCGCGAGCGCGCCGAAGACATACTGCCTCTGGCTGAGTTCCTCGTCAAGAAACACGCCACGGACGGTATTCCAGTGCCCATCATCAGCGCGGAACTCAGACAAGCCATGATGGCCCATCGCTGGCCAGGCAACGTCCGCGAACTGGAGAACTTCGTGCGCAAACTCCACGTGTTTCGGGATCCGGATCTGCTGACGCGCGATTTGCATGAAAAAGCGATGCGCAGACCGCTGGCGCTGGCGGCTCCCGCCGAGGTTCATGCCGCGCCTGCCGCACAGGCCGGGGAGACGACGATTCTGGAGCAAGTCACCAGGGTCAAGCAAATGGCCGAGACGGACGCCATTCTGGCCGCCCTGAATTCCGTCCGCTGGAACCGCAAGCAGGCAGCCGCCATGCTGAAAATCGACTACAAGGCGCTGCTCTACAAAATGAAGAAGCTCGGCGTCGAGGATAAAGTCCCGCGCGACTTCGTTCCCTTGGAGACGCCACCGAAAGTCATGACCGCCGGCGGCGCCTGATTTTGCGTTGGCACCCGGCGCTCGCCGGGTGCCTCACCATGAGGCATCTCCAAAATCGCGGAAAGCCCGTCTCTGGCCGGCCTCGGCATTTCTGTTTGGAGTGCCAGAAGTTCTGTCAGCCGCCTGAAGGATTAGGCTAATGTTCCAGACTTTTTCCTGCCCGCTTCAACCTCTGACGGAAGATTCTTCTTGTAACCAGGTGGCAAGTGCCGGATAACAGACAGTAATCTCCCGGCGCATCGATCGCTAAGCTGTTGGCAACCAATCTGTAAGTGAAAAATATGTTGAAAACGGTTCTCATCGTTGCCGACGATTTGGGGTTTGCTTTCTGGCTCGGACAGGCACTGGATCGGGCCGGGTGCCAAACCTGGCCTGCCCGGAGCGTCGCCGCCGCCGAATCTCTCGTGGCCGAGCTGAAGCTCAGCGTTGACTTGCTGGTCATCGCCGCTTCGCTTTGCCAGGCGCCCGTGTTCGCTACTCGTCTAAGCCGGGCGACGGAGGATTTCAAAGTGATCGCCGTCTACGATGAGTGGAGCGACGCTATGGGACCGTTCCCCGGGGCCAGCGCCGTGCACCAAAAACCCCAAACCATTAATACCGCTACGAGGCTCGAATGGGTTCGGCTGGTTTTGCGTCTCCTGGGAGCCACAGCGGGAACGCCCTGAGGCAGCCAGCCTTCACAACCTGCCACGTTTTCGGCGGTATCTTCAGTATCCGCCGAGTGGGTCGAAAACGTCCGCCGCCCACTCACAAAACGCAGCAGAGGTCAAATAACGAAGGGCTGCACCGAAGAGGATTGCCAGGAGGATGAAACGCCGTATTCCCTGCGTGCCGTTCTCGGAACGAAGATCCCGCCTATCCGTCAACAGATCGAGAGTATCCGTTTCAGAGGGCATCGCGGCGAAGACTAATCCATCCAGATGTTCCTCTGCGCGGAGGACCAAATCCGCGCCGATAGAAGGGAATTCGCCAGCCGAGACCAATGTCACTAACGACAACGACGGGTCGAACATCCGGTCCGGCGCAACGGATTGACTGGCAGGGATGGTATCGGCGCTCAATGGCAGGGCACACGCCAAAATCGTCAAGGCGAATGGCAAGAGCCGGCTTACTTCCCCGATATGTCTACGAAGACTCCCTAGCACGGTATGAGTTGCAGCAATTTAAACACCAAACACTCGTCTTCAGGAGAACAAAGACTCTGGCGATCCGCCCACTTCCCACACTTCTTCACATAACGCAAAAGGTGCGGAATCCGAGCCCTCGCGGGATCTTCCGCAAACCCGGCCTGGACGGCCGGCTATAGGCGAATGATGTTTGCCGCGACCACGCCACGCAGAGCATTGCGGGTATCTATGACCAGCGCGGCCCGTTCTACGATCCGGGTGTAATCGACCTTGGAATGGTCGGTGACGATCACGGTTGCATCCGCTTGCGCAACGGACCCCAGTTCGTCAGCCGAGGTCAGGATACCGTCATCCATCCGGATCGACGGCACGTAGGGGTCGCTGAATGTGACCTTGGCGCCGCGGCGCTGCAGCAGGTGGATGATATCGAGCGCCGGTGATTCGCGCACGTCGTCGATATCGCGTTTATAGGCCACGCCAAGGATGTGGATGTGCGAGCCCTTTACGGCCTTGCCGCGGTCGTTCAGGGCATTCTGCACCTTCTCGACGACAAAGTGCGGCATCTGTCCGTTGATGTAGCCGGCAAGCTCGATGAAGCGAGCCTCGATTCCCGCCTGCTTCGATTTCCAGGAAAGGTAGAAGGGGTCGATCGGAATACAATGGCCGCCCAGCCCCGGTCCGGGATAGAACGGCATGAATCCAAATGGCTTAGTCGCCGCCGCGTCGATCACTTCCCATATATTGATCGACATCCGGTCGCACATCATCGCCAACTCGTTCACCAGGCCGATGTTGATCATGCGAAACGTATTCTCCAGCAGTTTCACCATCTCGGCGACCTGCGTCGAACTGACCGGCACTACGTTTTCCAGCGCCTGTGCATAGAACTGCGCGCCGAGTTGCGTGCAGGCCTGGGTTACGCCGCCGACCACCTTCGGGATATTGCGGGTCTGGAACTTGGGATTGCCGGGATCCACACGTTCGGGAGAGAAGCATAGGAAGAAATCGCGCCCCACCTGCATCCCGGTGCTGGACAGCATCGGCAACACGAGTTCATCGGTGGTTCCGGGGTAGGTGGTCGACTCCAGAATCGCCAGCATCCCCGGATGGACGAACTTGGCAATCTCCTGGCACGCCGACACGATAAAGCTCATATCCGGGTCTTTGGTCTTGCGCAGAGGCGTGGGCACGCAGATGTTAATCGTATCGAGATCGGCGATGACGCTGAAGTCCGTCGTGGCCCGGAGTTTGCCAGCCTCCACCAGTCTGGCGACGTCCTCTGGGGCAACGTCCTGGACGTAGGAGTCACCGGCATTGAGGCGCTCCACCTTGGAGTCGATCACGTCGATACCTGTAACCGAAAACCCCGCCTTGGCGAATTCGACCGCCAGCGGAAGCCCGACATAGCCGAGCCCGATAATACCCACGCGCGCGGTCTTATCGACGATTCTCTCGGCAAGTTGCGCGGCGGCGGTGAGCGTCGCAGTTCCTGTAGTCATAGTCTCCAATACCATGCAATTCAGTTGCCGTATGCGGCCGCCACCTGCCGCGTTTGGAACTGCCGGAAGGCTTCGTGGTACATTCGTTACGGCGTACCATGTCGACTCGGCCATAGCCGGCCCCGGTGGCGTTCGGAGTCATCGCCGTAATACTATGAAATAGAAAGGCTTGGGCCCTTAGCTCAGCGGTTAGAGCAGCGGACTCATAATCCGTCGGTCGCTGGTT
>OBLW0100002495.1_pt1 | contig 14862 bp, 11 predicted proteins | sample 1520161 | NCBI WGS metagenome assembly OBLW01 (sample SAMEA3539309, study PRJEB22396) | soil metagenome | biome: tundra; feature: field; material: soil | place: USA | collected 2010-05 | depth 0.15 m
GAGCAGGCGCGCATCGATATCGATTCCGGCAAAGACCATCTTTCGATTCGCACCAAGTATCCCGACCACGATCTCACTTTCAACTGGGGCTCGCACAATAATCCCGCCAGCGTCGAATACACGCTTACGGTGCCGCGCACCGCACGCCTGGACGAAATCAAACTGATCAATGGGTCCCTCGATGTCACCGGCGTAACCGGTGAGGTGCATGCTTCCTGCATCAACGGCACACTGGAAGCCCACAATCTTTCCGGCCGAGCCGATCTCTCCACCATCAACGGTCATTTGGACGCCAAGTTTGATCAGCTTCGCGGCTCATCCCTCGAACTAAAGTCTGTGAACGGCTCCGTCGAGTTGACGATTCCTTCGGACTCCAAGGCAGAAATCGAGGCCAGCACAGTTTCCGGCCGGATCGACAATGACTTTGGCCTGCACGTGAATCATCACAGCTTCGTAGGCCACGACCTGCGCGGGGAACTTGGCAACGGTGGGCCGCGCATCAAACTCTCAAACGTGAATGGCCGGATTGAAATCCGTCATGCCTCCGATGGCCGCGCCTTGAGCCCCGCAAAAGACTTGAGCCATCGCGACAAAGACGACGATGACGACAGCGAGATTTAGAGATTAGTGGAGGCGAGTTAGTAGATCGTGTATCCCGGCGCCGGTGTCCGCAGATCGGGCTTCGTCGCCATCAGCAACAACGCTCCCTCGCGCTTGAACGCCCGCAGATCGTCCAGACTATCAAACGATTTTGTCTTGTAGTCGCCCGGCGTGGGCGTGTCGTCGGGTATGCGGCAGGTCTCCACATTTTCGAAGGCGTGTTTCTTGAGTAGATCCAAATATTCTTCCTGCGAGCGTACGTGGACCGGCACTTTTAACTTATCCACCCACTGCAGGGAATATTGATTATCTCTATATAGATTTATCAGGATAAATAATTTTCCCCGAGGTGCCATCACGCGAAACAGCTCCATCAGTGCGCGGTCCTGATCAGGGTAATAGTAAAATGATTCGACCGACAACACTTTGTCAAAGAAGTTCTCTTCCCACGGAATCTGCTGCGCCGAACCCCAGACATAGAGCACGTTATCGAAATCCTTCGAGGCGGCGCGCGCCTCGCGAATCATCTCGTCGGCAACGTCGAGACCAACCACCTGACCGAATCCATCCGGCCCTTCGCCCACCAGCCGCGCCAGCAATCGCGTCGCCCACCCCGAGCCACATCCCAGGTCCAACACGCGCTCCCCGGGACGCAGGTTCATTCGGCGAATCGTCTTCGCTGTAATGTCGAGATGGTGGCTCTCCATCTTCGGGCCTTCGCCAGCCGCGGCCCAGCGGTTGAATTCTTGTTGGAGTTTCTCGTCGGGAGTTAGGGATTTGTCAGGCATAGAGCGTTAAAACGCGACCCCCCCCCTGCGACGATGCTGCTTGGCACTTGTCACGAAGCCTCTAATGTCCAGTTCTAGGTTCTCGAAATACTTCTCCAGGTGGGCGCGACCGAAGAATCGGGTAGGGCGTCGATTCATCCCCACGGACGGCAACCTGCGCACCGCACACTCTGCGTGCGCGGATCTGTCAGGTGCCACTCGGCCTGGTTTACCTCGCTCTTCATTCTAGCCGCGCCTTACCTCCGGAATACAACTTCAGGAGCTCGGTTTCTATAACTTCATCTTCTACCATAAAGGAGAAAGATCATTAAACATCCTATTTAGGATATGGGATTGTATAGGATGTCACATGATGAAAAGGGTTGTACTCGATACCTCGGTGGTAGTGGCGGCCTTGCGGACGCGGGCGGCTGCAGGAAACGCGGTACTCCGGCTGGTGGCAAATCGGCGGCTTGTCCCGTTGGCTACTCCCCCGCTCTTTTTGGAATATGAGGATGTGCTGAAGCGTCCGGAGCAGCGCATTGCGCACGGCTTAACATTGGAGACGGTTGACGAGTTCTTGGTGGAACTCGCGGCATTGGTCGAACCGGCAGAGGTACGTTTTCTCTGGCGGCCGCAGGTTCGGGACCCGAGCGACGAAATGGTTCTCGAGGCCACGATCAATGGCCGAGCGGATGCTTTGGTGACATACAAAATCCGAGACTTTGCAGTGGCAGGTGAGCGATTCGCAGTTTTAGTCCTTCGCCCTCCTGAGTTGTCAAAGATGGCGAAACGATGAGCAAAGCTGCCTATCCCTTAAAGCTCCCCCTCTCGATCAAGAAGGCGGCCTCCCCCTCTCGATCAAGAAGGCGGCGCAGCGTTTGGCACAGGAGGACGGAGTCTCCCTGAACCAATGGATCGCTTCGGCAGTGGCGGAAAAGGTTGGAGTAATGGAAACCGCGGCAGAGTTTTTCAAGAAACGCGCAGGCGATAAGACCGGCGACCGGCTCATGGAGTTTCTTCACACGCACCCCATGTTCCTCCTGAACCTGAAGACATGAGGTGACCTGGACCTGCACAACTGTAAGCTCGGCTTATCTGCCCGGTGGGGCGGTCGGATGTCTTCCGTTGTGTGCTAAAGTTCTCTCCTCATGGCGACACGTCCTCCGAATTTTCCGCCTCAATCGAACCCCGGATCGCTCTACTGCCCAAACTGCGCCAAAGAAGTAAACGATCCTCTAACCTGCGGCGATTGTTCCGCCGTCATCTGCCGCAGCTGCGGCACGCCGCTCGAATCGCCGGACGAACTCGGGATGGGATAATGGAAACTCCCGCCGCGCCCACGATCGAAACGCCCGCCGTAAACTCCCCACCCACATTGGTTCGCGGACTCAGCCTGCTCGATTCCGTTCTCTTGCTGGTCAGCGGCATTATTGGCTCCTCGATTTTCCTCACCGCCAAAGATATTGCGGGCCCGCTGCCCCAGCCCGTGCTGTTTTTGCTGGTGTGGGTGATCGGCGGCGTAATTTCGCTTTTTGGCTGCGTCGCCTTCGCCGAACTGGGCTCCATGTTCCCCGAATCCGGCGGCCAATATGTTTATCTCCGCGAGGCTTATGGCGATCTCGTCGCCTTTCTCTACGGTTGGATGCTATTCGCGGTCGCCAACGGCGGCACGATTGCCGCTCTCTCCGTTGCTTCCGCCGCCTACACAGGACAAGTCTTCCCCATCGTCTCGCAGGAGCACGTTGTGCTGCAGTTCGCGAGCATCACCATCACTCGCGCGCACATATTCGGTCTGATCTTGATTGCCCTCGTTACTTATGTGAACGTCGTGGGCCTGCGCTGGGGAACACTTCTTCAAAATCTTTCCACATGGACAAAATTCGCCGCTATGGCGAGCTTTGTGATTCTGGGATTCGCCGTCGGCAAAGGCGACTGGTCTCACTTTCACTCCGACGGGGTTGGTCTCACCATGGGGCTGCATCCCACTCAGTTGATTTCCGCGATGGGCATCGCACTCATCGCAGTGTTCTGGGCTTACGACGGATGGGTTTACATCACATGGGTGGCGGGCGAGGTCAAAGAACCGCGTCGCAATGTGCCATTGGCCATGGTGATGGGCGTGATTGTGGTCGGCGTGATCTACATGGCGATGAATGTGACCTACCTGTACGCGCTGCCGCTAAGCGAAATCGCCAAGCATGAAACCATCGCCCACGCCGCCGCCGCTGCGCTGTTTTCTCCTCATGCCGCTGTGTGGCTGTCGCTCATGATTGCGGTCTCATGCTTCAGCGCCGCCGCCACATGCACACTCTCCGGCGCTCGCGTCTATCTTGCGATGGCGCAGGACGGTGTCTTCTTCCAGCGCATGGCGGTCATCCATCCCAAATGGCGCACGCCCGCCTTTAGCCTGATTGGACAAGGCATCTGGGCCGCACTCCTCACGGTCAGTGGCCGCTACGATCAGCTCTACACCTACGTCATCTATGGCATGGTGCTCTCCTACACGTTGACCGTGATTGGAATGTTTCTGCTGCGCTGGAAGCGTCCAGATATTCCGCGTCCCTACCGCTGCACCGGATATCCATGGCTCCCCGCGATCTATGTGTTAGTCGGAACGGCTTGGACGCTGAACACAATAATCACGCGCCCAACCCAAGCCTTCTGGGGCACTGCGATCGTGCTGGTCGGCGTGCCAGGATATTTGTACTGGAAGCGCAGCAGCCGGAAAGCCGCAGTGGAGTAGAAAATGTTTGAACGCTACACTGAGAAGGCTAGACGCGTTATCTTCTTCGGGCGTTACGAAGCCTGCCAGTACGGCTCGCCGGAAATTGACACTGAGCATCTGCTCCTGGGTCTATTGCGAGAGGATAAGGCCCTGCATCGTTGGCTTCCGAAAACAGATCCCGAGTCGGTCCGCCGCCGCGTCGATGACGAGCATTCGCCAGAGCGTCCGTCGATTTCAACCAAGGTTGATTTACCTCTCAGTGCCGCCGCTAAGCGCGTTCTGAAATTCGCAGCAGATGAGGCGGAACGGTTGGTCCACAGACACATCGGAACCGAGCACTTGTTCCTGGGACTGCTTGATGAGGAGAAAGGCTTTGCTGCGCAGCTTTTACGTGAAGGCGGAGCCGATGCCGACGGCATCCGAATGCAACTAACCGCGTCCGGAGCGAAGCAATCGATGCCTAGAATTTATGAATCCATTCGCACTCGAAGCGTTGGCTCAGTCTCGGGAGGCGCCATCGAACTCCATGGCGTCCGGCGCAATGCCGACCGTATCCGAGACGCAGTGCAGAGATGCCGTATGTACAACTGGCACTGGGACAAGCACTTCTGGACCAACGTTGACATCGTTATCGCAAGAAAGACCGGTAGAGTTTCGTTCGACTTGCGTCTCGTGGCTGACGCGCTGAACTTCGAATTCGTTAAGGGCGGCTGGAGAAAAGATCGCTGCCTTATATGCAGCTGGGAGCTATTCGAGTCCGCGAGCGACGACGACCACGGTATCGGCTACACAAACGGCCGGGACTGGCTGTGCACGGAGTGCTACGCGAAGTTCTGGGAGCGCCCGGATTTCTTTGCATCCTCGTATTCCGACATCACATAGTCCCCGCAAATGCACTGCTTGGTTCATCTGTCTTAACCATGCTGCGAAATCGCAAGCTGTGGCAAGATAGGCGGACGAAAGGCGGCCCATCTTGTCGAAGAAACTATTCGTCGCGGTAGCTTCGTTGACTCTTGCCATCTCCGGCTGCGGTGGTGGAGGTCATGCAACCATCTCCGTCGCCGCCCCGCCGCCCCCGCAGACTTTGCAGTTGCTGGCGAATCAACCGCCGGACTCGGCGGGACTGGGTTTCCTACTCACCGACGGCTCGGTGATGTTTCAGGGCAATCGCTTGTTCGACTGGTTCAAGCTCACACCTGACAACTCCGGAAGTTACCTTAAAGGTACGTGGTCGCAACTGGCCAACCTGCCGGCCGGATATGCTCCCGCCGACTTTGCTTCCGCTGTACTGGCTGACGGTCGCGTCGTGATCGTCGGCGGCGAATACAACTTTGGCAGTTTTGTCCTCACCAACGAAGGAACGATCTACGATCCGGTAGCTAATACTTGGGCTGACCTCGCGCCCCCGACTGGCTGGGACTATATCGGAGATTCGCCCTCCGCCGTACTTCCCAACGGACAACTCTTGATAGGAAGGAAACTCGATACGCTCATGGCCGAATTGGATCCCAGCACTCTTCAGTGGACGGCGATGGCATCCACGGGCAAGAGCGATTTCGACGCCGAAGAAGGTTGGACTCTTTTGCCAGACGGATCAATCTTGACCTTCGATGTCAAGAATGCTCCGAACTCCGAGAGATATATTCCCTCGATGCAAACATGGTTTTCGGCGGGTAGCACGATTGTGGATTTGCACTCGCCAGGCGGCGGGCCGTGTCTTTCCTATGGCGGCGGCTGCTACAATCCGCCCGGCGAGGTTGGTCCCGCAATGCTTCGCCCTGACGGAACCGTCTTCGCCACCGGCTCGCGCTCCACTGCCGGACCCGGGCACACCGCCATCTACACTCCTCCGGTTATTTCCACCGACCCCGGCACTTGGACTGCAGGTCCCGATTTCCCAGGAAACGATAACGCGGGAGACTCGTTTGCTGTTCTGTTACCGAGCGGCAACGTGTTGGTGCTAGGGAACTCTGGAACGCTTTACGAGTTCGATGGCAAGACACTGACTGCCAGCGGACAGGTTCCTTCCGGCAGTAGTTTGCTGGTGCTACCTACTGGCGAGGTGATCGTTGCCGGTGCCACTGTTCAGCTGTATACGTCTGCGGGGCAGCCTTCGCGGTCGTGGGCTCCTACCATCTCGGCATTTCCTGCGAGCGTGCTGCGGGGTTCCAGTTATGCCATCTCCGGCACACAATTCAACGGCCTGTCCCAAGCTGCGGCATTTGGAGATGAGGAGCAGGCTGCGACAAATTATCCTCTCGTGCGGATTACAAATCAGTCCACCGGCCACGTTTTCTATGCGAGAACCCACGATCACAGCACCATGGCGGTAGCCACCGGAAGCGCTGTCGTTTCGACAAACTTCGATGTTCCTTCGGGAATGGAAACCGGAGCAAGTTCCGTCGAAATCGTCGCCAACGGAATGGCCTCGCCCAGCGTTCGTCTAACCGTCAACTAGTCCATAGGTCGATCAGGAAAGATTGCTGGACCTGCAAGATTCCGTCGAATATTGCACGGCCAAAAAAAGCACCCCGAGAAAACTCAGGGTGCGTTAGTAACTGCCAGTTCCGCGATGAGCCCGCTACTGAGGTTTCTTCTGCTCCTCCTGCTTTTTTTTCTCCTCAGGCGTTTGCGGCTTAGGCTGCTGCTTTGGCGGAGCTGGAGCAGGCTTTGCTGCTGCCGGAGGAGGAGTGTGCTGCTGCGGACGCTCACTTGGCGCAGGGGTTTGCCGAGGGGCCGGCTGAGCCGCAGGTGGACGATCATTCCGTGCCGGCGGAGGAGTCGAATGAGTGGGCTCCGGCCGATTATTGGGCTGCGCAGCGGGTGGCCGATTGGGAGTCGCCTCCGGCTTGTTCGGTTGCGCCGTAGGTGGCCGATTATTGGGCTGAGTGGGTGCAGGTCGATTATTCGGTTGTGCCGCGGGCGGACGATTGTTGCGCGCGGGCGGTTCGGCCGGTGGATTGGGAGTTGCTTCCGGACGATTGTTGGGCTGAGTTGGTTGTGGACGGTTATTTGGCTGCGCCGGCGCTGGCCGATCTGATTCCGCCGGACGCTCATTCGCAGCTGCAGGCGGGGTTCCCGGCCGATTTCCTGGCGGAGTTCCCGGTTGGTTCGCAGGGGACGCAGATGCAGGTTGTCCCGGTCGCCCGGAATTTGCCGGATGACCGGTGGTCGGAGTCGCAGGTTTTCCCGGCGGCGCCTGCTTTACCATCGGATGGGACGCCGCGGTATTGGCTGGACGCAGACTCTGCACTTCATGCTTCGCTAACGGTTGTCCAGGATGTGCGGCCAGTGCTTGCTGCTGTTTGGCAAAAGGCACTGGTGGCGGAGGCGGCGTTTTCTTGGCAAAGACTTGCCGGCTCGCAACTGCCGCGGGGGGCGCAGTCACGTGGCCAGCGGTCGAAGCTTTCGCCCCGAGAACGCTTTCGCGCGTTGGAGCCACAGCAACGCTCCCACTCACCGGTGCCGATGCGATCTGCTGTGGACTTACTTGAACTCTCGCTTTCGCCACCGGCTGCGCGCTGGTGAACGCGTGCTGCGGAACCACCATCACCGCACCTTGGACGCTGCGATTTGCGTAGGTCACATTCGTGATGTTCGTGGTGTTGTGAACGATAGTTGTGTTGTAGACGTTCGTTATCTGGGTGACGTTCACGGTCGTATTACTGACATTGACGCGATTCACATAGCCTTCGCTCACGTGATACGAGGGCACATAAACTTCCCGCGGACCGAGCGGAAACCAGCCTACGTTGCCGCCGAAGCCGCCGGGGCCTCCGCCAATGAACACCACCAGTGCAGGGGCGTAGACGGCGTGCACGGCCACGGGACCCGCCACCCATCCCCAGCGTCCGCTGACGCTAACCCAACGGCCGTAGTGGAACGGAGCGTAGCCCCAAGAAGAGTCGTCGACCCAAGTCCATCCCCAGGGCGAGATCCAATCCCAGTGTCCTTCGTGATAAGGAGCCCAGCCCTCATCGACGTGGTTGGGGAACCAGACGTGTCCGTAGTTGGAGTCGTCGCGCCAGTCGCCGTTGTCGTCAAGATCGTCGTAGCCAACTACATCGGGCGCGAGGTAATGCGAGGAGCGGGAATAATCGTGGCGATGATCGCGGGTTTCAGACCAACTGTCAAACTGATCAGCGTTGCCGATCTGCTCTACGTCGGCGTTCAGGGAATCGGTGCCGCTGAACGTGCCGGCCTGTCCGGCGTGTAGTGTGTAGGTCTGACCGTTGCCTGTAGCCTGGCCCTCGCCTTCCCGGATGGTGACGACGGTGTTGCTGCCATCTTCGCTGGCATCGAATCGGTAGTGTCCGGGCTGCGAGACGGTGAATGCCAAGTTTGGCGTGTCGACTTCGAAGTCGTCATTGTTCTCCAGGTTGCGCACGGTGATGCTAATTGAACCGGATGTGAGCTGGATCTGAACCGTGTTGTCATCGAGGTTCAGGAAGGAGAATCCGGTCTCGGGGGCGAGGCGGATGACGGCCGAACCGAGTTGCACTTCGGCGCGCGAGTCCTTGTCGGCCCAGAGTTTGTCGCCGGTGGTCATAGGACGATTGTCGACCGCTCCGACCCAATCCTCTTCTCCCGCGGGCTGGAAGGAAACGGAACCTTCCATGTAGCCGAGGCGAGCGACGCGACTCGGCGGATCTTCCTGATCCTGATCTTGAGCGGATGATTGCTTCGGTATTGTAATGGTCATGAGCACGAGCAAAGCGCTGAACCAGCTGAACTTTTTTAGTTTCAGTTTTGTTCTCATAGACGGTTTATCTCTCCCAAGCTTTTGCTTCGAGTTTTGCACGAACCTGTCCTCGCCAACCCGATGCTGGCGGAATTTCGCGCCAACTTTGGATGCCGGCAAGGGCCGCTGCAGCCAGAATCTTCTAAAGCGTGCTTGCAGCGCCACGGGTTACAGCGATGAAATGGGGAACAGGGTCGGCACGCTCAATGCGACTAAAGATAGCAGGTTGGGATGATAGTGCCTATTTGGGACTGTGGATATCTGGGTAGAAATAGTTTCCGCACAAGCCGCCATTTCTACTCCTGCTCTGTGGGCATTCGCCAACGAGGGAGCTCCCAGAGAACGGGTGGGTGAGACTGGCGTCTCATCATGAGACGGCAGTCTCGCGCAGAAGATTCTGCAGCGCCAGTTCTGATGCTAACTCACTGAAAAATCTAGCGCCTGAGTGCTAATCCTTCCGTTCCTTATGATGGTCTCGGTCGTGCTCCTGATTCTGGCATAACCGCGTGTTCTGGCTCCCCAAGGCTCTTCCTAACCGGGAAGAGGGGGAGCCCAACCGCACTTGGGAGTTCTGTCGGAGGGTATAGCAGGTTCTTCTACTGCGCTTGCATTTTCCCCTGTCGGACCGGGAACTGTAGTCGGAATGGGATTGAATTTTTTGGCAAGGGGTACCATCGCTTGGGGCAAAGCGGGACAGCGAAAGGGCGGGCGAGGGAGGCTAGTACGGTGGCCGATCTGGCGCGTTTTTTCCCGGAGGCGACGCCGGTGCGGATTCCCGTGCAGTTGACGCGCAGCAGTCTTGCCAGTGAAAGCCAGAAAGTGGGCGCGGTTGGCTTGCTGGGGAGTGTCGCGCCGGAGGGTATTGAGCCTGGGAGCGTGGCGCCTGCAACTGCAATCCCAGAGAGCACCGTGATTGAATTCGGGACATCGCGGGAAGTCCTGTTTGCCTGCACCATGGCGCTTGAGTTTGCCGACGTGTTGCGGCTGCGCAATTCCGACGGCTCCCTGGATACGGAAGCCTCGGTAGTGGCGGTGCAGTATCACCCTGGGGCGACGGTCGTGGCGGCGCGCTTTCTTAAAGCAGTTCCGAACTGGATCGTGAAATCATGACAGCACCTTCATCCTCATCCCCGCAGCCTGAATCGGCTGCTCCAGATTTTGCGGCGCAGTGGTCGAGTGCGCGCCGCCTTCATCCTATTTACGCTGAAGTGGCGCGCGAGTTTGTAATTGACGCCCCGACTTTCGCAGCGCTCGAGGAGCCGGTGGACGGGCCGGATCGCGAGACGGTGGAGCATGCGCAGAAGTGGCTGCACGACATGGATGAACGCATCCAGGTACACCAGCTGCGGCAGTTCCTGCAGACCAGTTCGCTGGTTGACAACGACGGCCTGGTCGCGTTGTTACAGCACTTTCTCGGAAAAACCGCGCACACTGATTCCTCTCGCGACAAAATTGATTTCCTGCTGGTGCAATATTTCAGCCAGCTTGCGCCAAGCGAGCTTGACGACAACGCGGCAGACCTCGCTTACGTCGCGCAAGGACTGGAGCCGGTGTTGGGCAAGGTGGAATTAAAGGCTCCGGTGTGGTTGAACGCGCTGGATCGCGTGCTGGATTCCGCGCGGCGCTGCCGGTCGCTCGACGAATTACTGCACGGCGGGGTGCTTGAGCAGGGACGCAAGGCCAAGGCGCAGGCGGGCGATTTATTTTATTTGCCGATTGCGCTGGTGGCGTTCACTCGCTTTGGATATCTCATGCGCCGCGTGTTCTTTCGCCTGATGCTCACCGATCTCAACAACATTCTGGACGGGCTGACCGAGTTAGAAGAACAAGGCGTAGAGACAATTGACTGTCGGCGGGCGCAATTCTCGGCGAAGGAGCCCATTGTCAGGCTGCGCATGATTTGCCAATCGTGGAAGGTGATGTTCCAGGCGGAGTATTCCTCAGGGCAGCCGCTGCGGATGCTGGTGGATCTGCGGGCGTCGGTGGACGCCGCTCTCGGCCGGGGTAGCGAAGCTGAAGGTGGAGAGAAGGCTGCGGAGGCGACTGCCGCCGCAAAGGCCGCGCCATCGAGGGCTGTAGCGGCAAAGAATGCTGCGCGGGCCGCGGGGGCGAGTGAAACGTCAGCGCCGGCAGATGCTGCACCGGAAGCGCCGGCGAAGCCGAAGGCCAAGTTCGCTGTGGCGAATGGGGATGCTCCCGAATTTGAAGTCTCGGGTACCGCGGCGGAGTGGAATCAGGATGAGGATTCACCGCCGGGGCGGAAGAAATAAGCTGAGTCAGAGATGCAGGCCCCCGCGGCGGGCGGGGGAATCCGAACATAAGGAAGCGTGAAGTGGATCGTCCGACTGTACTGGTTATCTCCGACGATGTTGGGTTCTCGCGAAGTCTGACCGCACGCTGGCAGACTGAACGCCACGTGCCCACGTTTACAGTACTCAGCGGAGATTTGTGGCCGCGCACGATCGAGGATTTCGAAGTTGCCATCGTTGGTCCGCTGCGTCGCGAGTTGTTGTCCATCATTATTGAACCGCTGCACTCGACGTTACAGCCGCTGTTTTGTGTGTGTGAGGATGCGCCGACGGCGAAACTGGTACGCGAAGGCTGGCCGCGGGCCTCGGTGCTGCGGTGCGATGAAAATTGGCTGGATGTGTTAATCCCGGCCGCGGGTCAAGCCGTGCACAGGGCCGCCGCCGAAGCGCGCGCGCGCGCTGCTGAACAGCAATGCGCGGCTCTGGAACGGGAGGCGATGCTGGGCCGATACATGCTGGAAATGCGGCATGGTTTGAACAACGCGCTAACCTCGCTGTTGGGAAATTCGGATCTGCTGCTGCTGGAGCCGGGCAGTTTCTCGGCTCAGGCGCGCGGACAGATTGAAACCATTCGCAACATGACGTTGCGCATCCACGAGACGATGCAGCGTTTTTCGTCGTTGGAAAAAGAGATGAACGTTGTGGCTCTGCAGGCGGAACGGGATTCCGACAAAAGCCGTCTGGCGGCCGCTGCGGGCGCATGAAACCGGGGACGTTGTTGCCGGGAAGTGGCCGTAAATTGGATGGTCGGGAAAGTGCCGGGACAATAAATTCATTTTCTCCTGGCAATGTAATGGTTTGATCGTTGTAGGTGGGCAAGTTTTCGCCCCGCGCCGGGAAAGGCACTATGCATAAGTCAATTGCGACCAGCACCATCCTGGAACACGAACTCTCGGAGTTGCGCCTGCTGGTCGAACGCCAGACGGGAGTCGTCCTGGACTGTCCCACTGGCGCGCTGGCGGCGCGCGTCGCTGATTTCATCGAGGCGCAGGAATTGGATTCATCCACCACGCTGATGGAGCGGTTGCGTTCTCCTGAGCAGGATCCTTCGATCCTGCCGGCGCTGCTGGACGGGCTGGTGAATACCAATACAGGATTTTTTCGTCATCCGGGCGCGCTCAATGCTTTGACGCGGCAGGTGCTACCACAACTATGCACTCGCAAATCCGCGGATAGCCCGGGGCCGATCCGCTTATGGAGCGCAGGCTGCGCCACGGGAGAAGAGACTTACTCCATCGCGATGGCAGTATGTGACGCGATGAATCCTGTAAACGCGAATGTGACGAATAACGGCAACGGATCAGGCAACGGCGCCGGCAAGATTGCACGAAACGGAGGCATCACCGACAGTTTTTCAGGCACAGGGGCACAACCGGCTCCGAAGCTGAGTTCGGGATGCTCGATTCACATCGTCGGTAGCGACTTGCTGCCGCGCAACATTGCAGCCGCGGATCGAGGCGTGTACCAACAGTCGGCGCTGGAGGGCCTTCCGCCCACGACGATTCGCAACTATTTTTCGAAGATCGGCACACCCGTGGTGGCATCGATTGCGGTTCAAGACGACGCCGAGTTCGATACCGACTTTGCCGGTAAGTCTCAAGCGGTCGTTAGCGCGCACCTGCTGGTGAAGCCGCGCCTTCGCAGCCTGGTCACATTCAACTGCATGAACCTTGCGCGCCCCGGCTACATCGGTCGTTTTGACTGCATTTTCTGTATGGATGTCCTGCCGCATTTCTCGCGTGTCCAACGACTCGCGATACTCGAGCGCCTGCATCTCTACCTTGAACCCGGTGGATATCTTTTTCTGAGCCAAACCGAAAGGCTTTTGGCCTCGAATCTGAATTTTCGCTCGGAAACCTTCGACGGCTACACTTTCCACCGGAAGCCGCTGGCGGCCAGTGCGGCTTACGGACGGTAAGAAGCTTAGCGCAGTGGTCGCAGAGGATCGCGGTCGTCCCACATTTCAAGCGAACAAGAACTCCTTCGTCCTTAACTCCTTAATCGTGTCCCTCAGCTTCGCCGCCTTCTCGAACTCAAACCGCTTGGCCGCCTCGCGCATGTCGCTCTCGAGTTTCACGATGTAGCCATCCAGTTCTTCCTGCGATTTGAATTCTGGCATGCCTTCGACTTCGCCGCCCGTCAGGTCGGTGTAATCGGCGGCGATGATTCCGGCCAGTGTCATATCGAGTGGTCGGACGATCGATTCCGGAGTGATTCCGTTTTCCAGGTTGTATGCGGTCTGGATTTCGCGGCGCCGCAAGGTTTCATCGATAGCGCGCTTCATGGAGTCGGTCATGCGGTCAGCGTAAAGAATCGCGCGGCCGCGCAGATGGCGGGCGCACCGGCCGATGGTCTGGATCAACGACCCCCAGGAGCGAAGGAAGCCTTCTTTATCCGCATCGAGAATCGCCACCAGCGATACTTCCGGCAAGTCGAGGCCCTCGCGCAGAAGATTGATGCCGATCAATACATCGAACTCGCCTTTGCGCAAATCGCGCAGGATCTTCACTCGCTCGAGCGTCTCGATTTCCGAATGCATATAACGGCATTTCACGCCCACTTCGGCATAATACTCAGCGAGGTCTTCGGCCATGCGCTTGGTTAGCGTTGTGACCAGGACGCGTTCGCCCTGCTCCACGCGGGCTCGAATCTCATGCAAAAGGTCGTCGATCTGACCTTTTACCGGGCGCACTTCGACCGCGGGATCAATTAAGCCCGTGGGCCGGATGATCTGCTCCACCACTACGCCCGCCGATTTCGTCAACTCATACGGACCGGGAGTCGCCGAGACATAAACGAGTTGATTCGTACGGTGGTCAAATTCCTCGAACGTTAGCGGACGGTTGTCCAGCGCCGAGGGCAGCCGGAAGCCATACTCAACTAGCGTTTCCTTGCGCGAACGGTCCCCGGCATACATGCCGCGCAACTGCGGAATGGTCTGATGCGATTCATCGACGAACATCAGATAGTCGCGTGGAAAATAATCCAGTAGGGTTGGCGGAGGTTCGCCTGGCATGCGTCCGGTGAAATGCCGCGAGTAATTTTCGATTCCGTGGCAGTAGCCCATGACCTTGATCATTTCCAAGTCAAACTTCACGCGCTGATGAATGCGCTGCGATTCGACCACGCGCCCTTGCTTCTCCAGTTCTACTTCCCACCAGGAGAGTTCTTTCTTGATCGATTCCACCGCCGACGCTCGAGTTTCCTCCTTCATGACATAATGCGTCTTTGGATAAATCGGCAGCCGCATATACTTCTGCTTCACCGTGCCAAACAGGGGATCAATCTGCGCCAGCGACTCCACCTGATCTCCCCACAATTCGATGCGGTAAGCCATGTCGTCATAAGTAGGGAAGACTTCGATTACGTCGCCGCGCACGCGAAATGTTCCGCGGCGGAACTCGCCGTTGGTGCGCTCGTAAAGGATGTCGACCAGCTTGCGCGTGATGTCTTCGCGCGTGATCTTCTGACCTTTTTCCAGAAACAGCATCATGCCGTAGTAAGCCTCGGGTGAGCCCAGGCCGTAGATGCAGCTCACCGACGCCACAATCAGAGCATCGCGGCGCTCAAATAAAGATCGGGTCGCCGAGAGGCGCAGCTTATCGAGTTCATCATTGATGGTCGCTTCCTTTTCGATGAAGAGGTCGGCGGCAGGAACGTAGGCCTCGGGCTGGTAGTAGTCGTAATAAGAAACGAAATACTCGACCGCGTTGTGCG
>OBLW0100002496.1_pt1 | contig 14861 bp, 14 predicted proteins | sample 1520161 | NCBI WGS metagenome assembly OBLW01 (sample SAMEA3539309, study PRJEB22396) | soil metagenome | biome: tundra; feature: field; material: soil | place: USA | collected 2010-05 | depth 0.15 m
CGACTCGATGAGCATTGACCTGTCAGGCAGAAACTTTGCCAAAATCATCGCTAAGAATTCGGGAGTTTCCTGTGCGCCGTCGCTTGGCTCTGGACTAAAAGCGGTTTGCTCCGTTAGCTTGGTCGCGAATGAACAACGGCAATTCCCCGGCAGCGCCGGAAACATCGGCTGACACGATCCAATGTCCCGCTTGCCGCGGGGAGATCAGGTCGTCGGTAAAGCGCTGTCCGCATTGCGGCCGGCCGACGGCCGGGGCGCACAGTTTTTTCTACTACGCGTTCTGGGTCGCGTTGTCGCTGGTGGTGGCGGCGTTGATTGCCTGCATTTTTTACGTGGGGTTTCTGCTGTTGAACCGGATGCTTTGAGAGGCGTTGCGAGTTGTCAATAATAAGAACCCCTTTACGACCCCTTTATGCATCAAGAGAATCCGTGTGTAAACGGGTATTGATACAAAAAGGGTTGCCGGCCTTGAAAGTATTTGAAGTGAATTGCTCGCGTTGACGCTCTGGACATTTCCGCTCTGCTTGTCTGCCCGGCTTCGTTTTTTTTTCATTCACCATCAGACGGTTACGCCAATGTTGATAAGTAACGCTTGACCGGATATAGACTGAGTATTTAAAACTGTTTTGAGAAGTGCGGCAAGAGCTTTCCGGAACTGATGGGCAAATCGGAGAACGCTTCCTTGAGAACCACTATTGTTTCAATCGGAAGAACAAATTGCCAGGCAGCAAAGCGATGTTGGCGCTTTGGTTCGTGCCGTTACTGGCGGAATTGGCGTTTCAGCACCAGGATACCCAAATCGAAGCAGAGCAAAACGATGGTGCCCGGTTCTGGAACGGCTATCACTTGAACCATGAAGTCTTGAGAATAGGATGTTTGTGATTTTGCCCATCCGCCGGGACCGCCAAACCATGAATAGGCGGGGCTGCTTCCAATTGAGGGAGGATTTGCTCCAACCAGCCCTACCGCTACTGGATGTTCGTTTGACCCCTGAAGCGTCCAAGTGAATACATCCGGCACCAGCACGTTTGGCACATCAAAGGAAATCAACTGCACGGCTCCGGATAAAGGGACATTGTTAAAGAGAGCACTTTGCCATAACAAGGAACCCGGGGCGCCCGCGAGTCCGTTATTGGCATAGAGACGTGCGACGAAATCCGCAGTCCCGGCGTATCCTTGCATGGATACACCGATTTGCAGTTGCGTGACAAATCTGGCGTCACCTGCGGCATGAACTTCATCCCCATCCTCCAGTGCGGTAAAAGTTAGAGATCCGTTTGGTGAGGTATCTTGGTAGATGATGGTGCCGGCTCGCGTGGTGGAAATGCCGGCCACGATAAATGCAGTCAACAAAAGTAAAACATTTTGCCGCTTCATACGGGTTGATGGTGATGTTGTTAGCTTGGGCCGCCAGGCATACGGAGCTTCATCCACGCTTGGATTCGGTGACCCGATTTCTGATTTAATTCACACTCTGATTAGTTAAATCATAGCTTAAGAACCATCATTGTCCAGACGAAGTTATGCACACCCGCGCCTTACGGCAGGAACCGAGGCAACGAGGCCTGCAGAACCGGCGTAAGGAGGCCGGGAGAATTCGCTTCACAAGCCGGTCTTTATCTCATTTTGATGCCGCCTGCGGGAAAAAGATGTGTTCTCTTTCATGTGACATCTTTTCAGCTTTATCAGTACCAGGCACGCCGGCCCGAGCAGCCATAGACTCGACGGTTCCGGCACGGGCGCGACGTAGGTTTGGAAGCCATAGTCAACCTGGTAACTTTGCTTGTACCAGCCGGTAAGATTGTTATTTTCCCACGCATCTCCGGGGGGATACCGGTCAATATTCACGGACTGGGTGAGGATCCAATCGTAATAGCAGCCGGAATTCCAGGGTTGCGCACTGGTCAGGGTAAGGGAGAAAAAATTGCCCTGGCTGATGACGGGCGGGGCGCTGAAGTAAATGGGCATCAGGTAACGGGAGTCATATCCGGCCTGGTCGAGGTGCGGCAGATCGGCGGGGTGCAAGGTGACGGTCGCCAGCGTCACGCCAACCGGAGTGTTTAAAGAGGCCAACCGCGACACCGTGAATGTCAGATCATTGGTAGCCTGGCTCAGGTCCCCAAAGGCAACCAGTTGCAAGTCAACCTCCATAAGCCGGCCGCTTTTCCCCGCCGTGAAAGTTTGTGACAATTGATTCCAGGAATTAACGCTCTGGCCGGCGAAACCGCCGCTCGTGTCGACGACATTTGCCTGATCGATCTGCGGCCCTTGTCCGTTTGAGCGGGGAGCAAACGCGAGCGCAACGAATAATAGAACGCTGAGGGTTTTCATATTTTTGTCCGAGTGGCCCGACGTGCTCTCAGGCCAATGGGTATAGCCGCGCCCTGCACGGCTGGCTTTGATGACTTTTCTTCTGATTCAGTTCGCTTGCTGATTGGTTTGAATTATAACTTATGTGTCTTTCCTGTCCACACCAAGTTATGCACAGCCCTCCCATCGTCCTTCTCCGTGTCGCTCTGCGTCCTCTGCGCCTCTGCGTTATTTTGTTTGACCGCGCGGCGAAGCTTACGCGGTGAATAACTTTTGCTTGATGGAAACGAGCGGGGATATTAACTTCGCATTCAGTCGGTAAATCAGACGGAAAACCTAATAACTAAGAAAGCTCACAGTGAAAACTAATCATTTTCTCTCAATTACTCCATTGGTATGTATGCCTGTAAACTGCGCCATCAACGATCAGAGCGTTCGAGGCGATTCCCCAGTGAGCAAGCATGCCTTTTTTCCCTGGGCGGCGGTGTTGGCAGCGACCTTTCTCTTCGCGATCCAGCAGCAAACGCTTGCCCAATCCACCACCTATTCGATTGGTTCGCTACCCGGCTGGGATGGCCACAACGGGATGACCGGAGTCTCGGATGCAGGTACTAGCAACGGCTTGGCCAGCACCACGTCAGTCGGCGAAACTTTCCGTATCAACAACGGAAACGCGTTCGTCACCAGCATTGCTTTTCCGGTGATAGCCACTGCCCCGCTTTATTCGTACAGCCCGAGCGACTTCCAAGTGGGTGTGATTGCCTGGAACGGCACGCGGCCCACGGGTCCGCTGCTGTATTTGAGCGATCATCTGGTCGGTTATGGCGCCGTTTGGCAAAACTTTGTCGTCACTCCGAACAACCTGATTCTGAATCAAGGCCAACAATATCTCCTTTTCTTCACCGGCATTAACTTCCTTGACGGCCTCACCAGTGTAGCGTCAATGGGTTACGTTCCCGGAGATCCGTACCCTGACGGGAAGGAATTCTTTTTGGGCTGGGGTGGCGGGGGAATTGGGATCAACGATTTGTTCGTGCATGATTGGACCGCTCAGAATTTAGATATGGCTTTTGCGGTCAATTACCAGATCGTTCCCGAGCCGGCTGCCACTGTGCTGTTAGGTCTTGGTTCAGCGTTATTGATATTTAGTCGCAAGATTTTACCAGGTTAACCGTCGGTTCGGGTGATAATCTGTAGATGCTCCCCAACGTCTTTCTCCGCGTCGCTCTGCGTCGTCTGCGTTATTTTGTTTGACCGCGTGGCGAAGCTTTACGCGGTGAATAACTTTTGCTTGATGGAAACGAGCGGCGATATTAAAAACGCTCTTTGAAGTGCAGCAATGGCTTCCTGGAACAGAACCGTTCAGAACCAAGTTTTCAACAGGGCCAGTATGCAACGGATTAAATTGGGTCTCACCGCACACGCCTCAAATTTCATCAGCGCCGTCTTCGGCACGGTTATAATGCTTGCATTTCTGGCGTGCGCGCAGGCGCAACCCACCAATCTCGCCGTCACGGTTTGTCACGCGCCCAGTCTCAACGGCAACGGACTGATTGAAGGTTCGTTGCAGCAACTGCTCGGCGAAAACGTGACGCTCAACGGCGGTTGCACGGTTTGCAATGGGCCTAATACTCAATGCGAGGACTGGAGCGTCCTCCGGGCTTCGGTGGCGTTGGCGCGGTTGGCTTGGGCGTCGGCACCGGTTTTTTCAACCAGCCCCAGCATGGCATCCGTCAATGAACCGGCATAGTAGTAGGCGATGACGTCCCGAATGCCGCTTTGCAGCGGATAATGTGCGTCCGTGTCCGCCATGCCATTGATCAAATCCTGCTCTTTTAGGGCGCGCAACGACCGCATTTCCAATTCAAGGGCTTCAACGGTGTTGTTTTGAAAGACATTTTTATCCAGGGCCGTATTGACGCCCACGACACCGGTCGCAATCGCGGAAAGAATCGTTTTCGCTTCCTCACCTCCAACAGCGGTGGAAGCCGCGGTCAAACCCAGCGTGACAATGTCCGCGGTGGTATTCTTCAAAACTTTCTCCGAATGCAACTGGGCCTCGTATTCGTGATAATTGAAATCAATCACCGCCATCAAATCGTTGAGAATGGCATTCCTGACTTTCACCTTCTCCGCTGGCGTCGCTTTGTCGTAAACCCTCAAATAATAATTGGTGGCACGGGCGACTGTGTAATTGAAAGACGGCAATCGGGTGGCGCTGATTAGTGCAGGTTTGGGACTTCCAGTTGTGGAACAACCCACAAAACACAGGCTCAGTATGCAACCGGCCACGACAGTTGAGATGATATTCAATTGTGATTTCATTGTTCCCCTTTTCCCTGGATGGTTTTAAAAAGGCCCGCTGGAACAAGAAAACCCAGCGGGCTGATTGTAAATGCAATGCGAGTTTCTCCCCACAATTGCGTTGCCTGCCACGTTCTACGTGGCCATGTGGGAAACGGGGTCACTCCAATCGCTGTAACCCGTGGCACCGCCCACCGCGCGCGCCTGCACCGTGTAAGTCATGCCGGGTGTAAGATTCGGCAGGATAACACGACGGGCCTGTGTGGAATCCACCGTCGGCAGCGATACGGTGTTACCGTTATTGCCCGTGCTTGCGCGCACCTGATAGGAACGCGCGTTATCCACCGGTTGCATACGCACTGTCAACTGGGTGGTTGCATCATTGTTGATGCCCACGATGGTCGGAACGTCCAACTGCCCTTGCGCCCGGTTTGTGCTGGTGGCCTCGTAACCGGAGGAGAGCAGCAGGGGCAGATCATGGCTGGCTACTCGAAGCACGCCGAAGTCACCGTGCCCTCGCTGGATGATACCCCGGCCTCAAGTAGTGGACACTGCCATGGTTGAACTAATTCATTTGGAAAAGTCCGCGTAAAGTTGCACAGGATGTGGACGCGTAGGATTGATGAATTCCTCAAATGTAACGATTATTTGTGACACTTCGTAAATTCCATTTCGCAGTTCAGTCACATTGAATTCATTTTCGGCAGTAACATCGCGTTTTGATAATCTTTCATGCAGGGACATTGCTGCTACGCGTAAGCTTGCCATTGACTCAACGCAAGCCATTACAAATTCCACACTTTGGCGACAATTCTTTGCAAATAATGCGAGCGATTGAGGCAATTCGGTGATCAAGCCAACCGGGGGAGATTTAAACAATGAAGTGAGAAATTCAACGACATGCTCAGAGGGCGTCGCAGCAGCAAAGTAAGCTCGAACTGCCGCCTTTTGTACGCGTTCATCTTGCTTGTAATCACTGATAAGCTTACGTATCTCACTAGCAACTTTTGGCTTTAGATTCTTGGACAAAGAACGCACTGCGTCTAGTAATGCGCAAATTTCCACCACATAGTCCGTTGTCAATCGGACACCATCCTTGGTCCGGCTCAATATCTCCCTTTCTATGATACCTACAATTTCAGGTTGCAAGACCTGCGATCTACCAAGCGCCGCAAATACTGCTTCAAATTCGGAAGAAGTAATAGATGATAAATCAAGATCAACAAGTGGCTTGATCGCCGTAATATCCGCCATGAAGCAGCCTAAAAGTTGTATGCTTGCCTTGCGTACATCAGACGTGCCAGTTTGTACTAATTTTGCGATTAATCTGAGATTACCAACAACAAACAGCAATCTAGTATTTTGACTGGACCTCAAAGTTCTCAACGCGGTCGTCAACTCTTGGTGGTCCCCAGGATTGGACAATAATTCCATCAGCTTGCGATAGGCCAAATCGTTACCAGCATTCGTAGCCGGTATTAATTGGATGCCAATTAGCCGGTCACGTTGAATAGCAGAATTCATCAATTGGTCAATGGTGTCTTGTCGAACCGTCTTGCCGGTGAACTCATGGCCCATTGCTGACTCGGATATGCCGAGGGGCTGGTCCTGGGGACGCGCAAGGAACTGCTGGTCGCCGCCGACCAGCCAAAAAAGAAGAAGGGCATGACCGCCGAGTCCATTGCCAAAATGGAGCAGGAAATGGTGACGCTGGAAAGTGGCATGAAAGCGATCACAGAAAATTACAAAGAAAACATGTTCACACTGCAAACCGCGCACACCTACATCAAAGTCCTGCTGAAGAACACGCGGGTGGCCAAGTATTTGAAGGCGAAGCACGCTGAAATCAACGCAGAATTTCAAAACATGGCGGCGGCGGAAGCAGTTTGAGAATTCTTTTCGGTGGACTGAACGGATGATACGCGTTGCATCGAGCCGGTGCGGATTGACCGGGACTTTTTCGAGCGGCAATGGTGGGGGGATTCTTGACTTGCCAAAAATAAGAGGTCTTGAAGGGCAATGAGTATGTCGTCGGGCTTCACGCGCCACCAGTTTGCGCCGGAAATTTGGCAGCGTCAATTCCGTGGTTGGACTGCCATTGTCTCAGGTTGTCTGTTAAACTGCGGCTAAAAATCATGTGTGCACGTTATTCCGCTGCGAAAGATTTAGCCGAATTTGCCAAGTTCTTTAATTTCGTCTGCCGCATCGCCTTTTTCGCGCCGCGTTACAACATCGCCCCGCGCCAGCAAGCCCCCGTCATCGTCCTCGACCATTTCCAGCCGACCTTGAAACTCATGCGCTGGGGCCTCATTCCGTCCTGGGCCAAGGACGAAAGTATCGGCGACAAGCTGATTAACGCGCGGGCGGAAACTGTTTTTGAGAAACCGAGCTTTCGCAAGCCGATGGAACGGCAACGCTGCCTGATTCCCGCCGATGGATTCTACGAATGGCAGGCCGAAGGTCGGCTTCCCACCACGGCTCGCGTAGACTCTCGCCCCACCGGCAAAACACCGTTCCGGTTCACGATGCGGGACAATTCGTTTTTTTGTTTTGCCGGGATTTACGAGAAATGGATTCGCCCGCCCAAGGAAGGCGAGTTTGAATTTGGCGATTTGGACGAGCCGCCGCCCAGCCGCGTGGTGGAGACATTTTCCATCATCACCACAACGGCCAATGCAATGGTCGCGGCGATTCACGACCGGATGCCGGTGATTGTGCATCCCGACCATTGGTTGTGGTGGATTGACGAGCGGCGCGACGGGGAGGCGGTAAAATTCATGCTCCGGCCTTATCCAGCCGAGGACATGGATTGTTATCGCGTCTCCAAACTGGTAAATAACGCCCGGAACGATTCGCCGGACTGCATCAAACCGGCATAGGTAATGAGTTTAAATGTGTAAACAGTAATCTCCCGCCGCGAGCGCGCTTGGGCCAGTTGACAGAACAACATGGCCACAAACGGTTCCCAACTGGAGAAACCCCTGGCCCGATGTTCGGTTTTGAGCTCCCGCACATGACGGGCAAAATCTGGACGTTGAAATAGTGAGAGGATTTGGCTAAACAGACTTCCGGTTCGAATCATTGGGATCTCCGTTGATGATGGGTTGTGGTTCCAATTTCACCCTCATCTCATCAAAGACGGAGATCCTTTTCTCCCCTTTTTTAAATCTGTTTTGGACACCAGTGAACTCCTTTTCCGGTAACGGGCCGTCGCCGCCGTGCCATAATTCAAACCGAGACGGCATTCCGCCGCTTGTTTTGGGCTTAAAACTGCGCCGGTTCAACGGGAGTTCGCAGAATAAAAAAGCCCCGGCAAAGGCGCCTTGGCAGGCGCGGTTGCCGGGGGTGTAAGTTACAAGTCTTTAATGCAAGGAGCTGGTCCGGTAAAAGCCCATGCTCTGCGAGGGAGTGAATGTGAATGTAATCACGCCACTGATACCGGCCGTGTTGGTGACCACGGGTGTCCAAGTTATCGGCGCGTTCAGACTCGGCGTTTTCAGAAGAACATATTGAGCATACGGTATGCCCTGATAGCCGACTTGATAAACGCCGCCGTTAAGCGTCGGACTCGACAGGATGTTGAACCCGGGTCCGCTGCCTACCACGCTCACGGTGACTGTCGCCGTGGCAAAACCGCCCCGGCCATCACCGACCGTATAGGTGAACGTATCCGTGCCAGTGAAACCATTGCTCGAAGTATAGGTGACGTTGGTGCCATCGGTGGTCACCGTGCCGCTGTGCGGCGTCGGGCTTTGCACCGCCGTCACGGTCATCGTATCACCGTCCGGGTCAGTCGGGGGAGATGCGCCGCCGATGATCTTCAGGGTGGAGGGCAGACCGCTGGCCGCACCCATGACCCTACTATAGGCCACTGGCGGTTGATTGTTGAGGACTACCGTAACGGTAACTATCGCCGTGGAGAAACCGCCGTAGCCATCGCCGACCGTATAGTTGAACGTATCAGTGCCAATGAAGGAACCGCTCGAAGTATAGGTGACGTTGGTGCCGTCGGTGGTCACCGTGCCACTATTCGGCGTCGGGCTTTGCACCGCCGTTATGGTCAACGGATCACCGTCCGCGTCGGTGGGGGCAGATGCGCCGCCGATGATATTCAAGGTAGAGGGATGACCGCCAATCGCGCTCATGGCAATCGGGCTGGCCACCGGCGGTGTATTGGTTCCCACGAGGAACACCAGCCCGCCCACCTCGCCTTCGGTATTCGTTCCGGACGTTGTGATCGGACCTTGCCAATAACCACTGACCGTGCCGCTTGAATCAACCAGGGTCGCTCCAATCCGGGTAAAATTCGTCAAGGACGGAGTATTAGTGCCAGGATCCACGGTGTTAGCGATTTGAGTATTGGTGCCGCCGAAGAAGACGTTCCCTGCCTCGCGAGCGCCATTCCAGGCATAGATCGCATACAGTGTGACTTTCAAGGTTGGTTGCAGCCCGCTCAACGTGAAGGTGGCGGGGTCGTTGTTCGCCGACGATTTGTAAAATCCAGTGGTCGTCAGCGGCTTGTTGGTGTCTCCGGTATTATACATGCTAACATTGCTAATACTCAATGAATAGATGCTGCCCGCCACGTTGGGGTAGTTGTAATTGGCAACCGCCGACAATGATCCCCCGCCCTGAACCAAGGTGAAACCGTCGGGGGCGGGTGGAATATTATTGCCACTCGGCGCAAGGTCCAAATTCAGGGCCAAATTCGGAATCGCGGTGACATTGACCGTCCGCGAGACAGTGCCGGTATTATTGTTGGCCGTTACTGCCGTATAGGTCACGGTGTAAGTGCCGATCGTGGTCGTATCCACCGGGTTGTTGGAACTCACGGTCAGGCTGCCTTGGGCGCAAATATCATACGCGGTCGCTCCGGCGTCCACATACGTGCCGTTCACCACGATGTTCACCGGGTTTGCGCCGTTGAGCGCCATCATCGGCAGGGCCACATCCACGACTCCAAGAACTGTCGCAATATTCGTCGCGCTGCCGAAGCTGTTTCGGACGACCACCGTGTAATTGCCCGCGCTGACCGGGGTCGGATCCACCAAGGTGTAGGTGGCATTGGTTGCCCCGACAATCAGGTTGGTGTGTATGTCATACCACTGGTAGGTGAAGGGCGTGCCACCAGATGCCGTTGCCGTAAAGGTCACGTTGCTGCCGCATTGGGGCGTGATGGACGCCGGTGAAACGACCAGGGAATGGATGGGAATGGATTGAATCGAAAAGATCATGCCGCCCACATCACCTTCGTGTGTGGCACCGCCGGGGCCGGTCCAAGTTCCGGTGACCACGCCATTGCTGGCAATCGCCGTCCCAATATACTGGAAGTCGGCCGGGGTTCCGCTGCTGTTAGTAGTGCTGCCGGCGGTCACGAGCGTGCTTTGCCCGCCATAATTGAACAACGGTGCATCCGGCAAGCCATTCCAGCCATAGACCGCATAGACAGCCACCGCCTGGCCCGCAGGCACACCGCTCAGGGTGAATTGGGCGGGAGTGGGCGAGTAGCTGCTGAAACCATTGATTGAAATTGAATTGTCATCAAGGGTTGCCAGGCTCCAGGATCTTATATTGGTGAAGGTCAACGTCAGATTGGGGTTATTGCCGTCCGGGTTGGGGAACGAAGTGCCGCCATAAATATTGCCGACCAGATCACCATACAACAGCAGGGTGAATCCAGCCGGGGGAGTTACGCCGAATTCGTCGGTCTGTGGCGCATAATCCAGGTCCAGATTAACATCCGCCACCACGACGGACGGGTCAACGACAACTACTGACCGCGTCAACTGGCCCGGATTGCCGTTGCCGGTCGTGGCCGAATAAGTGATGATATATTCACCCGCCACAGCGGTGTTGACGCTGCCATTGGTGGTTACGGTCAAACTGTTGCCGGGGCAGGTGTCATAAGCGGTCGCGCCCGGGTCGGTCCAGGCCGCGTTGAGCGCAAGCAGCATCTGGCCATTTCCGTTCATGGTCATGAGCGGCGGGGTGACATCAGTGGTCAGAATCACCGCTTGGTTCGTGGAGATGAAGCCGGGGCCGCTCGCAATGATGGTATAGTTGCCACTGCCAGACGGATGCATATTGTTCAAAACGAGCGTCGCGCTGGTGGCGCCGGAAATCGGATTGGTTAAATTGTTATACCATTGAAAGCTGGTGGCCCCTGCCGCCACCGCCGTAATGCTGGCCGAACCAAGGCAATTGTTGGTGATGCCGGCTGGCACAAGCGTAATGTTATGACTCATGGGGGTGACAATGTTGAAGATCATCCCGCCAATTTGTCCCTGCACAAGCGGCGTTATACCGGTCCAAGTGCCGCGCACAGTGCCTGAGGCATCGGCATACGCTGTACCGACATTATCGAACGTCGCAGCCGAAGGAGCGGTGATATCGGTGCCCACGTTGAGAGTATTGGTGGCACCACCGTAGGTGATCACCGCGGCATGAGGGGCGCCATCCCAAGCCCAGCACGCATAAAGCGTTATCTGACTTCCGGGCACCAGTCCGGCCACATAAAAGCCGACGGTCGTGCCGACGTTCGCGACGACGTCGTTACGGAAACCGTCGGTGTCTATCGCATTCGTGTCCCCGCCGCCTTTGTATGTGTTGCCGATGTTGGTGAAACCGACCGTATAGTTGCCGCCGGCATCGCTCACAACTGGATAGGTTATGTTGGCCGCAGAATAATTGAGCCGGTTGAACCCGGCTGGCGTGTTCACGCCGTCAGCGCTTTTGGCAAGATCCAGATTAACATTCTCGCCGTTCACCACAATGACCGTGCGGGTGGCGGTATTCGTGATGCCATCCGCAATGGCCTTGTAAGTAAGAATATTCGTGCCGGTGATGGTTGTATTCACAGTCCCGGTGGTGGTGACTGTCACCGGGCTGCCGGAGCAGCTATCCACTGCGGTCACCGAATCGGCAAACAAGCCATTGATCGTCAAGATCATCGGATTAGCTCCATTCACCGTGATGACGGGATGGCAGGGCGTGCTGATGGCAAAAATAAATCCGCCAAGCTGGCCTTCACCCGTGGTATTGCCGGTCCAAGTTAGGCTTATTGTGCCATCTGCCGCCACCGTGGCCGTGCCCACATACGTCATGTTGTTCGTGCTTGGGTTGAGCAAGACGCCACCAGCGGTAACGAGAATTGGAGTGCCACCCACAGACGGACAAGTAATTTTACCCGCCGACCCGGCCCCATCCCAGGCGTAAACGGAATAGACGGCGACCGTGGTGGGCGCCGCAGGCGACGGAAATACCGGCAATCCGCTCAAGACAAGACCGGCTTTTTTATTGGCAGGAGATAACCACCCGTCTGACGAAAGGTTGGTTTTACCGAAATAGTTGCCGCCATAGCAACCGATATTGGTCAAGGTCAGCGTATAACCAGTGCCACCGACATTGGAATAAACATAGTTGGCTCCTCCGGTGCCGTTGGCGACCAACGCGATGAAGCCGGCTGGGGTGGTGTCCCCATCGCCGGAACTTGTGCAGTCGATGTTGAGAAATGTTGTTAATGCTTGGCCAAACGCGGTGGTGGACAACAAGCCCAACCCGCAAATCGCACAGGCGAGGGTAAGTTTCATCATCAAGTAAATCAAAAGGTTGGCAGGGGTTTTTCTGATTGTGGTTTTCATTTGTCGTATGTTGCTCTTCGTTCTTTCCAATAGGGTTTCCAGGCGCTTTCCGTATTCGAATAAATACGGGCACCATTGGACTGCTTGGAAGCAAGCTTTTTACACTACGGAGGCAAGTTATGTCAATTACAAAATTGCACAATCGTAAATAAATATACTACAACTACACAATTTTCTTAAAAATCAAGGAAGAACCCCGATGATAATTAGATTTCATTGGTAATTTGCCGTTGTCAGCGATAATTTAAGTTTAACCAGCGGGATGCGATACGGCTGCGAACATCTGGCCAACACCCCGGATTACAACATTTCTCCAACGTCCCAACCAACATGGCACAAAATAAACTCAACCTGCAATCCCAATGTCTCAAGGCGCGTTGTTGACGGTGCCATGACCTGATTCTACCAGACGGTACTTTGAGCCAACCAAGCCAGGTCAGGGTTGTTGACGAGGTTCAAAGTCGGGAGGGCATTATAGGTAACCTGGCGGACGACTTCAGGGGTTTGCCACTTGTGGATGGTCGAGTGCCCGTCTGCAAACGATATTCCACAGGCGCCACCATGCTCGATGCCCGGACACTCAATCAAAGTGCCGGTTCCGTTGGTGTAGCTAAAACTGGCATAGAATATACCATCATCAATAGTGTCAGGATGTTCGTCCATAAACACCCAAGTATCCGACGGGCCTGGCCTCATAAAGTCAGCCATTTTTTTCGCCCAGAAAGGCGTGCCGCTCGCCGAACCAAGAAGACCCGCAGTCCATTTGGTGCCGTCTCCCACGGCGGCGTTCATGACCACGCTGTGCGACCGCGCCGTCCAACCACGAGCGCTTTGTGGCACACTAACGTAGTTGGCAGCGGGGCAGGCAAAAATTTGAGTGGACTTGCCAATATACCTGCCTAGAAGCGAGAATCTATCATCTATAAGGTATGCAGTGTTGGTGTTCTGCTGCTCTGCCTTCCAATTCAGAAAAGGATAGCCAGTAATCCAAGATGGGGTGCTTGGGGTGCCTGGGGGGTTGCCTGGGGTGGTGTAGGATTTCCCATTATCGGAGTTGATGGCCAACAAATCGCCATTGTCTCCTGCATACATGATCCAAGCCATGCCGAGTTGCTTGTTATTGCTCATGCACATGGTCGCCACGGCTCTTATTTTGGCCCGGTTCAAGACCGGCAGCAGCAGCGCCGCCAGAATGGCGATGATGGCGATGACCACCAGGAGTTCAATCAGCGTGAATCCCCCGCAAAGCATCCGCCATGATCCGCATTTTTCATGCGTTCGTGAACGGCTTTGACACCGGTCAAGCGTGGGAAAAATTGGCTTGAGACATGGCATTAATTGCAAATAGGGCTTCGTTTTATGTAGCCGATTTTATTACAGGCCAATTTTTTTGTCAATTTATACTTCGCAAAAAAGAGGTCAAACGGGCGCAACTTGACACTGCCCCCGTTCGGAGTAGGCAATGGGTTTAAATGTGTAAACACTAATCTCCCGCCGCGAGCGCGCCTGGGCCAGTTGACAGAACAACATGGCCACAAACGGTTCCCAACTGGAGAAACCCCTGGCCCGATGTTCGGTTTTGAGCTCCCGCACATGACGGGCAAAATCTGGACGTTGAAATAGTGAGAGGATTTGGCTAAACAGACTTCCGGTTCGAATCATTGGGATCTCCGTTGATGATGGGTTGTGGTTCCAATTTCACCCTCATCTCATCAAAGACGGATATCCTTTTCTCCCCTTTTTCAATTCCTGTTTTGGACCCTAGTGGCAAATCGGATGAAAAACAGAAAAACTTGCAGCTTGACACCCCAAGACAAGATCGCTTAATATAGTGACCGGTAATTACATGGCCCGGTAATGGACACGACCAAGAAATCTTTCTTAACTGCGCAGCGTCAAAAACCAATGCCTTATCAATAGTATCAGCAATCAAAGCAGCGGACAAAAGTTTTGCCCAATGGCTGTCCCAAGAAAGGTCTAATATGAATAACTCAACGAGCATTCTCCGATTCAACTCAGAACTTTTCACTCGTCCGTCCGCGGTGCTGGCCTTCCTGGTCGCCTGGCTTCTGCTGGCCACGCTCCCGGCACACGCGACGATCCGAGTGTGGCTGAACCCGGTCAGTGGCGGTTGGTCAGAGGCCACTAACTGGAGCGGCGGGGCGGTGCCCGTTTCCAGCGACGATGCCTACATCACCAACAATGGGACATTCACAGTCACGAACGACGCGGGCGCCTCGTTCGCCACGCTGACGCTCGGTGGGGTTAGTGGCACGCAATCCTTGAACTGGTCATCCGGCTCGCTCAGTGGTTCAACGACCATTGGCACCAACGGAGTGGTGAACCTGGTGGGGGCGGGGACGAAGAGTCTTTACGGGGCCATCACCAATTACGGGCAGGTGGTCTGGACGAGCGGGAGCGGGGCGACGTGGTACTGAGTATGGCAGCAGTGGGGCGCGGCTGGAGAACCGGCCGGGCGGGCTGCTGGATGTGCAGTTGGATGGCAACTTCGTGGCTGGAAGTGGTACGCCCGTGATTAACAACGCGGGGACGTTCCGCAAGTCGGGGGGCAGCAGCACGCTGACGATAGGTTCGGCGTTTGTGTTC
>OBLW0100002497.1_pt1 | contig 14853 bp, 9 predicted proteins | sample 1520161 | NCBI WGS metagenome assembly OBLW01 (sample SAMEA3539309, study PRJEB22396) | soil metagenome | biome: tundra; feature: field; material: soil | place: USA | collected 2010-05 | depth 0.15 m
CGGAATCCAATCTGCGCAACTTTCCTCGAAATCACGAATCCGCCGATTTGACCGCGGTGCACGCATGGATTACGTCCTGGCGCCACGCTTTCGAGCAGACGGCATTTGCGGTAAACCCACTGACCTTCGCGGCCCCGCCATTCCTCGCGTCGCCCAGCGAACACTGGAGAACGGGTTCGACGTGTTGACTCCAGATCGCTGGAAATCGGCCCCATTGCGCGTCACAACGGTACGTTTGCATTCAAGCCCAAAGACTGCGATCAGGCCCTCCGAAATCCTTCAAGGAGGATTTTAACTTCATTTCGTTATGGCAGTGATGATCCTTCATTTTTCTCCTGATTTGAAGTCCGAGTTACGCTTGTCATTGTACGACAATGCGGTGCAGTTTTATCAAGTGTGACGCCGTGGGCGGACCATTACTTCATCGGACAGTTCTCAAGTCAGGATGGCCGATGAACCAGGTCATCCAATCCCTGTCTTCCCGGGCGGCCGCCAGCGACCGTGCCCGGGCACTGAGCCAGCTTCGGCAAAACATTTCCCTCATTGGTCTGTATTACACCCATGCTTCCTCGGCCTCTCCTGTTGTCGCTCGGTTTGCTCGTTGCCGCGTGCCGGTGTGCGGCCGCCGACGAACTCACCACTGCCCGCGACCTCCTTCAGGCGAGGAAATACACCGAAGCCAAGACCCTTCTCGCCCGAATCGTCGCGGCGAATCCCAAGAACCCCGAGGCTTGCCACTACCTCGGGCTCGCGTGCAAGGTCCCCCGCAACGTGCTCGCCTATGAGGAGGCACTTAAGTGGCTGGGCCAGGCCGTCGAAATCGCCCCCAACAACGCCGGCTGCCTCGCCGACTACGGGGGCACGTCGATGGAATTTTCGGCCATGATCCGCGCCACGAGCCTAACCCGCGCCATCAGCTGTGCCATCAACGGTCGCGACGCGATGGAGAAGTCGCTGACGCTCGACCCCGAAAACCTCAACGCCCGGGAGGGCCTGTTTCGATTCTACACCCTGGCCCCCTGGCCGTTCGGCAGCAGTTCAAAGGCCGCCGCGCAACTCGATGAGATCCGGAGACGCGATCCCGTCCGCGGTCTGGGACTTGGCGTGCAGGCCAGGATTCGGACGAAGGACTACGCCGCTGCGTTCAACCTGTGCGAGGACGCCACGGCCGGGAACCCGGACAACTATCTTGCCCTTTCCCTCTATGGGTACGTCGCTGCAATCAGCGACCAGCGTCTCGAACGCGGCCTAACTTGTCTCCAAGAGGCGTCCGACTTGACTTCGCCGGCCCAAACCGTCTTCAGCAAGGGCACCGTTTGGTTTTACCTGGGGAATATTCAGGAAAGGCTCAAACGCATGGCGGAAGCCCGCGATGCGTACAAGACGGCGGTGAACCTCGAACCAAACAACAAGCTCGCCGCCGCCGCGCTCGCCCGACTGTCCCGTTTGAACCCCTAGCCGACTTTCTCCCCTCGCCTCAACCGCCCGCGAAATGCCCCAAACGGTTGTCAACACATCAGGGAACAAGTGTTCCCTGATGTGTTGACAGAGCGAGGGCAATTCGGGCGTCCTTACTCAAAGGGGCACTTTCCCTTCATTTCCTTATGCAGTGAACTTTCTGCATATTATTGAAATACGCATACCGCCAAGCGGTGATGTGATTGTGAAAGTGGAGGTAGGTAAACACCCCATAGCTCCCGCACTGCTCGGGCTTGCCATCGCTGTAGAGCAACCGGAAATCTTTATTTCCCGGCCAATCCTTCCCCATCCTGTGAATGCCAATCTTCCCCGCGCCGCTTTCGTTCCCTGGATCAACGAGGATGATACAGTCATGCAGGATGATCTGGCGTGGTCCGTGCCGGCTCGCGCCGATCAGGCGAGCGATGCATGCTTGCCTACAGATTTGAACCAGCTGCGCGAAACCACCCGGGCGGCGATCCTGCCGCTTCGTGCCCCCGATCCTTTGCCCGCGGCGTAATCGCCGCGGTGCCAATCCGCGGGCAACACCGCAGCTAAGGAACGACGGCCGGCACCGGATTCTGTGGCGCCCGACCCGGTCGAATTGCGAGGTTTTCCGTCACGACGTAAACAACCATCGCAAGCAGCATGAAGAATGCGGCCGCCCAAAAGAACGGGCTGTGATGCATCCGCTTCCAGTACGGACGATGCGCGGGGTTTGGCCCGCCGTGCTGATGGAACTGGGGATCATTCATAGGGTGGTGATTCGCGGCCGGCGACCCGGTTGCGATGGCGGCAAGCCGCACGATGCGGACGATTCCCTGTCCATGGAATTGTGCCAGACACCGTTTGATGCGATCAGGGCGTCGGATTCTTTCGGCCCCCAACTGTGGCGCTTGTACATGCGGACCCGGTTGTGTTTCTTGAGGACCGGATCGACCACCGCCCAGGCGGCCTCAACCGCGTCCTCCCGGGTGAAAAGCGCTCCATCGCCCGCCATCGCATCGCCCAGGAGCCGCTGGTAAGGGGATTCTTCTCCCGAATGTTCCTCGACCAGGAAAAGCTCCCGCTGGTCGCCGACGAATTCCTTGCCCACCCGCTTGACGCGGGCTGCGATGGCAATCGCGGAAGCCGGGGAAAGCTGGAACCGCAGATAATTGGCCGGGCCGGTTGTCGGCGCCGAGTCGGCGAAGAGCCTTTGCGGGGGCGGCTTCAACCCGATCACAATCTCGGTCGCGGTTTCGGCCAGATATTTGCCGGAGCGCAGGTACCAAGGCACGCCCGCCCAACGCCACGAGTCGATGAAAAGCCGCATCGCGCAGAAGGTCTCGACATCGGAGTTCTTCGCCACGCCCGGCTCGCGCCGGTAGCCGGCATACTGGCCCCGCACAACGTCGTCCGGCCTCAGCGGGCGCATGGCGTCAAAGACCTTGGCTTTCTCATTATGCACGGCTCCAAAGTGCCTGGTCGCAGGCGCTTCCATGGCAAGCAGCGCGACGATCTGAAAGAGGTGGTTCTCGATCACGTCGCGCAGACACCCGGCGGTTTCATAAAACGCGCCGCGGTTCCCCACCCCGAAATCCTCGGACAGGGTTATCTGGACACTGGCCACAAAGTTGCGGTTCCAGATCGGTTCCAGGAAGGAATTGGCAAAGCGGAAATACAAGATGTTCATGATCGCCTCCTTCCCGAGGAAGTGGTCGATGCGGAAGATCGAGTTTTCCGGGAATACCGACCTCGCGACGCGGTTGAGCTCCCGCGCCGAGGCCAGGTCGCGTCCGAACGGCTTTTCGACGATGACGCGCGCATTCTCCGCCAGGTTCGCAGCGCCGAGTCCCCGGATCACCGTCTCGAAGACGGAGGGCGGGATGGCGAGATAGTGCGCCGGCCGCCGGGCGTTGCCCAGCGCCTTCCTGATCTTCCCGAACGTGGCCGGGTCTTTGTAATCCCCGCTCACGTAGCTGAATTGAGACAAAAGCTGGCGCAGGGCGCGCCTATCCTCGATCCCGCCCGAGCGCCTGATGCTGTCCACCACGCGTGCATGCAGGCGCGAAAGACTCCAATTCGAGGAGGCGACGCCGATGACCGGAACTTTCAATGCGTCTCGTTTCGCCAGCGCGTAGAGCGCCGGGAAGATCATCCTGTGAGCGAGATCTCCTGTCACACCGAAGAGCACGAGCGCGTCTGAATGGGATGCGGCCATCAGGGCCCCACTTTCGCGGCGGCCTTCTCCTGATGGCCGCCGAATCCGTGGCGAAGGGCGGACAGCACCTTCTCGGCGAAGTCGTCCCCGCCACGAGAGCTGAAGCGCTCGTACAGCGCGGCACTGAGGACGGGAACCGGGACCGACTCGTCGATGGCCGCCGCTATGGTCCAACGTCCCTCTCCGGAATCGGACACCCGGCCCGCGAACTTCCCCAGATCCGGGCTGTCGACCAGGGCGCCGGCCGCCAGGTCCAGGAGCCACGAAGTGATGACGCTCCCGCGGCGCCAAACCTCGGCGATGTCCGCCATGTTCAGGTCGTATGCGTAAAACTCCGGGTGCCGCAGCGGGGTGGTTTCGGCATCGACACTGCACTTGCGTTTGCCGGCGTTTGCGTTGCGCAGGATGTTCAGCCCCTCCGCGTAGGAGGCCATGATGCCGTACTCGATGCCGTTGTGGACCATTTTCACGAAATGGCCCGCTCCGCTCGGACCGCAATGCAGGTAGCCATGCTCCGCTGTGCCGCCAAATTTTTCCCGACCGGGTGTGCGCGACGCCGCATCGATGCTCGGGGCGAGGGCGGCGAAGATGGGATCCAGGCGCTTGATGGGCTCTTCATCGCCGCCGATCATCAGGCAGTAGCCCCGCTCCGATCCCCAAACCCCGCCGCTGGTCCCTACGTCCACATAGTGGATGCCCATCGGTTTTAGCTCGGCAGCGCGGCTGATGTCGTCGTGGTAGTGGGAGTTGCCGCCGTCGATGACCACGTCGCCGCGTTGGAGCAGCGGAACGAGGGCCTTCAGCGTTTGATCGACGGCCGCCGCCGGCACCATCAACCAGAGGGCGCGGGGCTTGCGCAGCTTACGAACGAAGTCCTCGAGCGACGCCGCTCCGACCGCTTTCTCCCCGGCCAGCGCCTGCACAGCTTCCGGATGGATGTCGTAAACAACGCACTGATGGCCGGCCTTCAGTAGGCGGCGCACCATGTTGGTTCCCATCCGGCCCAATCCGATCATGCCCAGCTCCATGCGAACCTCCTCGGGGTTGAGACCCGCGACAAGCGAGGCGGCGCTTCATGCGGAGGGTTGTTCGATGCGTCATTCATGTCGTCGGCATGCGGAGCGGCCATATTATCGTACGCCGCGGGGCCGACGAGCGGCTATGGGGTGTTACCCTGCACTTTGGCCATGGAACGAATTCGAGCGCCGGTGCCTCACTCTCCACACACGATCCGCGGAGCCGCCGCTGCGAATCCACATCGGCCGCGGGCGCGGGTTGGACAAAAGGCAAAGGTTCGCCCGGCGCCCCGGACACAGAATGCCCTTCACTCGCACCGCAGAGCCGCCATCGGGTCGACCTGTGTGGCGCGGCGTGCCGGAATCACTCGGCCCGAAGGGCTACCAACGGATCCACCTGTGTCGCCCGGCGGGCGGGGAACCATGAGGCCAGGAGAGCCACGAGCATGAGCAGGACGGCGGATCCGAGAAACGTGAGCGGATCCGCTCCGCTGACGCCGTAGAGGCGGCTGGCGACCAGCCGCACGAGGCCGAAGGCCGCGACCATGCCCAGCGCGCAGCCGCCCAGGCTGAGCATCATTCCCTGGCGCACGATCAATCCCAGGATGTTGCCCGCATTGGCGCCGAGGGCCATCCGGACACCGATTTCATGTGTGCGTTGGGCGACGTTATAGGCCAACACCCCGTAAAGCCCTATGCAGGCAAGGGCAAGCGCCAGCCCGCTGAAGAAGCTCGCGATCTGCGCAATCACGCGCTCGTTCAGAAGGCTGCGATCCACGAGGTCGTCCATTGTGCGCATCGCGATGACCCGCGCATTCGGATCCACCCGCTGGATCGCGGCGGGCACGCTGGCGGCGAAGGTTGCCGGGTCGCCCGCGGTGCGCAGTTGGAATGTCATGGTTCCAGGAGTTGGAGAGGGCGATGCCGCATAGGCAGCGTACACCTCGGGCACGGTCATTTCCCTCAAATCGTGGTATTTCACGTCCCGGGCCACTCCCACCACTTCATAGAACTGCTTCGGACCTCCCTGAGAGGTCCGGAAGCGGCGCCCCATGGGATCGGCCGGCCAGAAGAACTTCCGCGCAAAGGTTTCGCTTATGACGGCAGGGGTATTGGCTTTGCGCTCCGCCGCGGAAGGAACCGGAAACATGTCCCGGTCGTCGAGCGCCCGGCCTTTCAGTATTGAAATCCCAAGGACGGTGAAGAAATCGGGGCCAACCGCGGTAGTGTAGACCGCCATCGAGTCGCCCGGAGCCGGCGTGTATCCTTCGACGGCCAGGCCCGCCTGCACTGTGCCGCCGCCGCTCGCCAAGCCTCCCACGGCGAGACTCGCACCCGCGACGCCGGGGAGCCGTCCCAGCTCGACCAGCGAGCGCTTGAACAAATCCGTCCGCCGGTTCGCGTCATATCGCTTATCAAAAACGACCCACGTAAGAAGCACGGACCGATGCTCGAAGCCCGGGTTTACGTCCCTCAGCTTCTGCAGGGTCCTCACAAAAAGGCCGGCGCCCGCAATCAGGCAGACGCTGACCGCAATTTGCGCCATCACCAGGGTACGGTTGATCCGCTGCCGGGAGCCGGTGACGCCCTGGGTCTGGTTCTTCAGGACCGTCATCAGATCCAGCCGGCTGAAATGAATGGCGGGAATGAGGCCGGCGAGAACGCCCGTAAAAATCGAAGACGCCGCCAGGAAAAGAAGCACGCGGAAATCCGGGCGGAGGTTGACGTTGTTGAAGTACGACGGGAGGTAGCCTGAAAGGACCGGAATGCCCCATTGGGCAAAGACGAGCCCAAGCGCCCCGCCCGCCAGGGCGAGAACCGTGCTCTCGGTTACCAACTGGGTGATCAGCCGCCTGCGGCCGGCGCCGAGCGCCAGGCGCACGGCAAGCTCGCGCTGCCGGGCGGTGCCACGCGCGAGCAGCAGGCTCGCCACATTGGCGCAGGCGACAAGCAGGACGAGGATTGTGATCGTCATGACGATGGCGAGGATCGACTTGAAGAGCTGGAAACCGGTGTACCCCGATCCGCCAGACTCCAATTCGACATGATCTCCCAGGAAGTATTTCTGGAACTCGGCGGAAAGATGGCCGCCGGCCGCGGCGACCACATCAGTCTGGCTCCGCTGGTAGATCACCTCCATCTCAACCCGGGCCTTGTCCTGTTTCGCACCGGGCTGCCGGCGGCCCATGATGTTGACCCAATTGTTTGCGAAGGGACTCTTCAGGCGCATTCCGAGGTCTGCGGGATCGATCTGCGCGACCATTTGGATCGGAATCCAAATATCCGTGCTGGCGCCGCGGTACATTCCCGTAAAGCCGGGCGGCGCCACGCCGACGATCGTAAAGACCACGTCATCCACGCGGACGGCCTTGCCGATCACGCCCGGATCCGAGGCAAACCGGTTCTGCCAGTACGCAAAGCTCAGCACGGCCGCAGCCCTAGGGTCGTCCGCGCGATCGTCCTCGGGAGTGAGCGTGCGGCCCAGGACCGCGGGCAGGCCGAGAAAGCTGAAGAAATTCCCGGAAACATAATTGGCCTGAACGGTCTCCACCTGGTTGCTGCCGAAACCGCTCGCGACCAGCGTCCGACCGCTGCCCTTGGTGCTCGTGGCCGCGACGTCCGCCAGCGACCGCGCTTCACCGCGGAATCTGGTAAAGAAGGGATAGGAAAACCCATACATGTTGTCGGGCGTGACCTGGGGTCCGACCCGGGAGGCAATCACCAGGTTGTCAGGATCCCTGATCCCCGGAACACCCCGCAGCGCCACCCCGTCGAACAGGCTGAAGATCGCCGTGTTTCCCCCGATGCCCAACGCAAGGGTCAGCACCGCAACCGCGGTGAAACCCGGGCTTTTGGCAAACTGCCGGAGGGCGTATTTGAGGTCGGAAAACATGGGTTGGAAGCGAACGTTGGCGGTCACTCGGCGCGCAGCGCCGTCACCGGATCGACCCGCGTCGCCCGGCGTGCCGGGAAATAGCTGGCAAGAAGCGCCACTCCGACAACCAGGAATGATGCCCCAGCCAGCGCGACCGGATCCGCCGGCTCGATGCCCAGCAGCGCCCGGCTGAGCATGAATCCCGCTGCCGCCGCCACCGGCAGTCCCAAGGCAACGCCCGTCAGGCCCAGCGTCAGGCCCTGGCGAAGCACAAGCCAGAGGGCGTCGACAGGCCGTGCGCCGAGCGCCATGCGAATGCCGATTTCCCGCGTGCGGCGCGAAACCGCGAAAGCCACGACCCCGTAAAGGCCGCTGATCGCGAGCACGAATGCGAGCAACCCGAGCGCGCCGCCGAGCCACGCGCCAACCCATTGGAAAAACAGGGCGACGCGCAGCTGCGCGTCCATCGTCGTCATGTCGAGCAGCATGAGGCTGCCGGCGAAACGGTGTATTTCGCCGCGAACGAGGCCGTCAAGCGCAGCGGGGGCTTCGCCCTGCGTGGCAATCAGAAGCCGCACCTCCCCGACCAGTTCCTGGCGAAGAGGCAGGTAGAGGCATGGCGCGGGCGCCGCGCCGGACCGCGCCGGATCCAGCAGGTCATGGGAGACGCCAACGACTTCGCGCGGAGTGAGGCCGCTCCCGCCGGCCCGAATGATCTTTCCCATGGGATCCTCACCCGGCCAGAATCGCTTCGCCATCGCCTCGCTGACGATGGCCACGCGCGCGCCCGCGGCATCATCGCGCGCCGAAAAGTCCCGCCCGCGGACGAGCCGCATCCCCAGCGTCGCAAAGTACCCCGGTTCGACGGAGACGCTCTGGACCGGCAGGAGCTGCGCGGCGTCCGATGTCTGGCTGCCGGGCGGCGCAACGCGCATGCTGGCGCCCCCGCCGCTCAATCCAAGGGGCACCCATGAGCCCGCCCCGACCGAGCGCACGCCGGGCAGGGCGCGCAGGCGCTCCTGCAACAAGTCGCACTCGTCGATCGCTTCCCGCCCTCCAGTCAACGCGACCAGCGGGAGCAGGAGGTTCTTCTGCGCAAAACCAAAGTCATCCCTCCGGCCCTTGCCAAAGCCGCGCACGAAAGCCACGGAAAGGGCCAGGAAGACGAGCGCGACCGCGACCTGTCCGGCGACGAGTGCATTGCGGACCGTGAACCAGCGGGCCTGCCCGAGCGCGGGCGAGGTGTCACTTTTCAGCAAAGGGCCGATGTCAACCCGCGTCGCGCGCCACGCCGGAAACAGGGCGAAGGCGATCGTCGCGAGGCAGGAGAGCACCAGCGTCAGGCCGACGACGCGATGGTCGACCCGCAGGTCGAAAAGATGCTGCAGCATCATCGGCGGAAACAGGAGCGGAAGAAGCCGGACGCTCCAGATCGTGAGCAGGAGCCCCACCGCGGCGCCAGAGAGCGAGAGGAGGGCGCCCTCGACCAGAAACTGGCGGATCAGCCGCCACCGACTGGCGCCCAGCGCGAGCCGCACCGAGATTTCGCGCCGGCGCTCCTCGTTTCGCGCGAGCAAAAGACAAGCGACGTTCGCGCACGCGGCGGCCAGGACCAGCCCGACGACAGACATCGCCAGCGCCCCTGCAAGGTTGTTGGCCTTTGCCCGGTCGGCTTCGGATTGCACCAGCACGCGCCGGCCATCGGAGAGCCTGCGCGCGTCGGGGGCGATGCGCGCCAGGAGAATCCCGGCCTGCGCCTCCGCCTGAGCGGCCGTTGCGCCGGGCCTCAGGCGTCCCAGGAGCTCAAAGTCGCGAACGGCGCGGTCCAACCTCCCCGGGTCCGCCGGCTGCCACATGTCGCACACGGGGGCGCGCCTATCGCCGCCGAACCCCTTGGCCGCGACGCCGAGAACGGTGACGAGCTGGCGATTCATCCCGATCGGCCGGCCGACGATCCCCGGATCGCCGCCGAAGTGGCTTTGCCAGAGCCCATAGCTGATCACCACCACCGGTTCTCCGGCTGAAGCGCCCGCCTTGTCGGAGAAAAGACGCCCGGCAGCGGGCGCTATGCCCAGCACGGCGAAGTAGTTTTGCGACACCGTGTCGCAGGAGAACATTTCCGTGCTGCCGCGCTCGCCCAAGGTCGCCATATGGCGGCTCACCGCGGCCAGTTCCGCTATCGAGGGCATTCCGGATCGCAAATCCAGGTAATCGAGGAATGAAAAGGTCGGCTGGACGCGGACGATTTCGCCTGGGTCCTTGAAGGGCAGCGACCGCAGCAGGATCGCGTCGAGGGCGCTAAAGATCGTCGAATTGACGCCGAAGCCCACCGCGAGGGATAGCACAGCGACAGCCGTGAAGCCGGGCGATTTGGCAAGCTGGCGGATGCTGTACTTCAGGTCGGAGAACATGGGAATCTCTGCCGCGTGGGATCGTCATTCGGCCCGCAGTGCCTCGATCGGGTCGATCTTCGCCGCAATATGCGCCGGGAAGTAGCTTGCCACAGCGGCGACTGCGGCGAAAAGCACGCAGACGGAAACGTAGGTCCACGGATCGGAGGCTGTGACCTCGTACAACAGGTCCCCGATGAACCGGCTGAGAAGGGCAGCCCCGATCAAACCCACGCCCAACCCGACAGCGGTCCTTCCGAGGCCCTGGCGCAAGACCAGACCGGCAATCTGTCCGGGGCTTGCGCCAATCGCGCCCCGGATTCCGATCTCGCGCGTGCGCTGCGAAACATCGTAGGCCAGCACGCCGTAGATGCCGACCGCGGACAGAAAGAGCGCCAGCGAGGCGAAACTGCCGACCAGTACCATCACCACGCGCCTATTGTCGAACGATTCGTCGATCGCGTTCTGCAGGGTGCCGGTCTCCCACATGGGTATGCCCGGGTCCAGGCGCCGCACGGTGTCGCGCAGCGCTGAAACCGTGTCGCTCAACGGTCTTGTCGAGCGCACAAAGATCGACAGGTCGGACGGACTCGTCTTCAGCAGGGGGTAGTAGACGAAGGGCAGGCTGTTCCGGTCTTCGACGCCATTGTGCGGCACGTACCGGACGACGCCGATGATCTCCGGCCAGTCGTCGACCTTCGCCGGGACAGCGCCAAAGGTGAAATTCCCTCCGATCGCGGACCGGCCTGGAAAATACCTCTTCGCGAAATTCTCATCGACAACATACAGCTGGCGGGACGCCGAAGCGTCGGCCTCGTTGAAAAACCGCCCCTCGAGGAGCTGGACGCCCATCGCCTGAAAATAGCCCACGGATACGTCCACCACGTGAGCCCCGGGCTGCGGCGCGTCGGGAGGAAGCGATTTGTCCTTCAGGGTCAAGGCGATGACATTATGCACGCCCTCGAACGGGATGCTGTCGCTCAGTGCGGCGTCCTGGACGCCCGGAATTTCCCTCACCGAGCGCAGGATCTGCCCTTGAATCGCCTTCGAGCGGGCCTGGGCATGGTACGAGGCCGGCAGGTCCAGCCAGCTTGTGACCATGTTCTGCGGGTCCAGGCCGGGGTTGACGGCGAGCGCGTTTGCAAAGCTGCGAATCAGGAGCCCGGCTCCCGTGAGGAGAATGAGGGCGACCGCGACCTGGCCCGTGATCAGGGCGCTGCTGAGGGAGCGCACGCTCCTTCCGCCCGAGGCGCCGCGCGAGGTGCGATGGATCGCCGCCGCCAGATTCGAGCGCATGACATGCACCAGCGGAAACAGGCCGATGACGAGACCCACGGCGGCGGAAAGCACGATGGCAAATCCAAGGACTCGCCCGTCGATTGAGAAGGGCAACAGTTCTGGCAGCAGCCGTCCGCTGGAGCGGTTGATGACCCGCACTGCGCTCCAAGCCAGCCCGATTCCCATCGCTGAGCCAACCGAAGTCAGCAGGAGGCTTTCGATCAGCAACTGCCGGGCAATCGCCATCCGGCCGGCTCCAAGGGCGGTGCGGATCGCCAATTCGCTCAGCCGGCCGTTGGCCTTGGCAAGGAGCAGGTTCGCGACATTGAGGCAGCCGATCAGCAGGACAAAAATGACGCCCCCTTGCAGCAGGTAAAGCTGCAGCCTGAACGGATCGGCGCGCTCGGCCTGCAGCGGCTCCACGGCAACCTTGTAGCCGGCCCGATCCAGCATCCCCTTTACGCCTGAGGGCGCCGAATCGCGATAAACCCGCTCCAGACTCATGGCCTCGCCGAGGGCGTCGCCGACAGGCACCCCTGGCTTCAGCCGTGCATAGAGCGATACGCTGAGGGAAAACCGGGCGATCGGCTGGGTCGCCCTCGAGTCCCAGAAAAAGGGCTTGATGAATCGGACCCTGGCGTCGAGGGCCGAGAGGCTGCGCGGCGCGACGCCGATGATTTCACAAGCCTGGCCGTCGACGCGCATTGTCCGGCCAAGAACGCCCGGATCGCCCTTGAAACGGGACTCCCAAAAATCCTGGGCCAGGACGACCACATTGTCCGCGCCCTTGCGGTCGTTTTCCAGCGTGAAAAACCGCCCGACAAGGGGCCGCACCTTGAGCACGTCGAACATCTCCGCCGTGCACGTGGCGCCCGAAAGTCGGTCCGCGGAGCCCTCGTCGCCGACGATATCGGTCACCGGCGCCCAGAGGCCGGCGGCCTCATACGACTTGGCATGGGCCTTGTAGTCGAGGTACTGGGCGACGCTGCTCGGCATCTTCGGCAGGCCGACCTTTGGGAAGGCATTGTATATAGAAACGATGCGGGCCGGTTCGGGGAACGGAAGCGGCTTCACGAGCAGGGCGTAGATCATCGAAAAGATCGCCGTCGTGGCGCCAATGCAAAGCGCCAGCGTGATCAGGATGAACACAGCCACGCCGAAATCCTTCCGCAAAAGACGGAGGGCGTATCTCAGGTCGGAAATCATGGAGCGTATCGGGGCGCGCCTTCCTAGCCCTTCGTCTCCACCTGCTCTTCGACAATCCGGCCGTCAAAGAGGTGGACGACGCGGTCGGCATGACGTGCGAACCGGGAGTCGTGCGTGACCATGAGGATCGTGGCCCCGTCGCTGTGCAGCTGATGCAGGAGATCCATCACCGCATCGCCGTTCTTGGAGTCGAGGTTGCCGGTGGGCTCGTCCGCCAGGAGCACCCCGGGGTGCCCGGCGAGGGCGCGGGCGACGGCGACCCTCTGCTGCTGGCCTCCGGAAAGCTGCGAGGGCAGATGCTTGCCCCGGTGTCCCATGCCGACCTTCTCCAGCGATTCGTTGACCCGCGCCTTGCGTTCGCCGGCCGGCATTCCGCGGTACGTCAGGGGAAGCTCGACGTTCTCGAAGACCGTGAGATCCCCGATGAGGTTGAACGATTGAAAAATGAAGCCGATCTCCTGGTTTCGGATGCGCGCGCGCTCCGGGAGCGAGAGCCCCTGCACGAGATTGCCGTTGAGGAGGTATGTCCCCTCCGTTGGCGTGTCGAGGAGGCCCAGGATGGACAGCAGCGTTGATTTCCCGCAGCCGGAAGGCCCTGCGATCGAGACGTATTCGCCCTTCTGAATGTCGAGGAAGATGCCGGACAGCGCGTGGGTCTCGATCTCGTCCGTCAGGAAGACCTTCGTGATATTCTCAAGTTTGATAAGTGGATCGGCCATGGTCTTAGTTGAGTTTGATTCGGTCATTTGCGTCCCACTGGGACATGTCGGAAAGAATGACGCGGTCGCCGGGCTCGAGGCCCTTGACGATCTCGATTGTGCTGACGGAGCTTCGGCCGAGCTGGACCTGGGTGCGGAAGGCCCCGGCGCCGTCCGGCGCCAGCTTGAAGATGCCGACCGTGCTGTGCTCGTCCCCGAATGCGGGCCGGCCCACAAAGACCACGTCGTCCAGGTGCTCCAATTCGATCGTGCCGTCGACAGACAAATCCGGCCGGGCTCCCTTGGGCAGCGGCCCGGTGAAGGTCACGTCGACGGTGACCGTGCCGTTCGTCACCGAAGGATCGATCCGCGAAACCAGTCCGGCGACGACGCCGTTATGGGTGTCGACCTGCGCCTTCTGGCCGATCTGCATATCCCGCGCCTGGGTCTCCGCAATTTGCACCTGCGCCATCAGGTGCGTCGGGTCCGCGACCCGGGCGAGGTTGGCCCCGGGCAGCACCCGGGCGCCGACGTCGACGGCGATCAATTGGAGCACTCCCTTCATTCCGGCGCGCACGTTCAGCGCGTCGGCATCCGCGTGGCGAAGCCGTGCCTGCGCCCGATCCTGATCGACGACCGCCTGTTTCACGGCGATCTGCGGAACCGTGGAGGCTTGCGCGAAAGCATAGCGCTTTGACTGAATTCCGTTGAGCGTCTCCGACTGCTGGGCGGTGACCTTTGACAATTGCAGGTTCAGATCGGAGTCGAGGCCGTCCCTGACAAGCTCTTCCTCGACGGAAGCCTTTAGGCGAGCCTGCTCATACGCGGCCCTTGCCGTTGCGGCCTCGGACTCGGCCTGGAGCACGGAGCTTTGCAGTTGCACCTTGGTGTTCTCGAGGTCCGCCTCGGCGGACTTGAGCTGGGAATCCGCATCCAGGGCCGCCTGCTCGACCGCGGGGTCGCTCAAAATGAGGATGATGCTGTCGGGCTCAACGACGGCGCCGGGGTTCAGGACGATTCGATCGACGTGGGCGGCGGTTCGCGCCGGAATCCAGCTGATGTCCTGCGGCGTCAGGGTGCCGAGGCCATGCACCTCGCGGGTCATCGGCCCTCGCTTGACCGTGTCTATCCACACAAGGCCGCGGTCGACCGTCGGGACGGCCGGTTTGAGCCGGGCCAGAACGATCGTGATTCCGACGAGAGCCACGAGGGCTCCGCCGCTGATGATCAGACGTTTTCTGAGCTTGGCCTTTGCCTGGGAAGGACGGGGGATGTCCATGGACTTGTCTGTCTATTTGCACGCTCTGTGCCAGCGTGAAGAAAATTCATTAGTAATTGGTCTTAAGATACTAACAATCTTGTGTTAGTCTGAGACAATCCGACAATACGCCGCTAGCGGGACGGCGGCGTCCCAAAAGCGGGAAAGATCATTGCGCGACATGGGATAGCGGCAGGGAAAGCATTGCGCTGCAGCCAGGGGTGCCATCGCGGTTATTGAGGGTCAACGAGCCGCCGTGGTTTTCCGCAATCTGTCGGCAAAGGACGAGGCCGATGCCGCTGCCCGCGGGCTTCGTCGTGAAGAAGGGCACAAACAGATTCGCGGTTTGCGAGATGCCAGGTCCGTCATCCTCGATTTGAATCGCGACTGTGGCGGCATCGCGCCGCCAGCTGAGGCGGACTCCCGCCGCCTCGCCGCCAGATCGGAAGAGCACACGTCTGAACTCCAGTC
>OBLW0100002498.1_pt1 | contig 14852 bp, 21 predicted proteins | sample 1520161 | NCBI WGS metagenome assembly OBLW01 (sample SAMEA3539309, study PRJEB22396) | soil metagenome | biome: tundra; feature: field; material: soil | place: USA | collected 2010-05 | depth 0.15 m
GGCGCACTGGTCTCCTGCACCTTTCTGGGCTTGCAGCACGGAATCGATGTCGATCACGTGGCGGCGATCACCGACGTAACAAGCATCCAGCGAACACCACTGGATGCGACACGTTGCGGCCTGCTATACGCGGTGGGCCACGCCGCCACCGTAGGGCTGCTGGGAGTGGGCGTCATTACGCTGAAGCACTCCGTTCCGCCGCAAGCCTCGCTCTGGATGGAGCGCGTAATCGGCATGACGCTGGTGCTCCTGGGACTATACGTATTCAGTTCCTTGTTCAGCAGTGGGATGCCGATGGGGCGAGGCCGCGCACTCTTGTCGATCGTTGACCGTATTCGCCGCCGGCCGGTGAAAGCAGACACTGCGGGCGGTTACGGGCCGAAGTCGTCGCTTAGTTTGGGGGTGCTGCATGGTGTCGGCGCGGAGACGCCGACGCAGTTGTCGGTGCTGCTCATCACGTCCAATCTCGGCGGCATTCAAAACGGGATTCTGGGACTCGCGGTCTTCGCAGTGGGGATGTTCATCTCGAATATGGTATTGACCACCGCGGCGACTGGCGTCTTCTCGATTTCCAAAGCCAGGCCGGCCGTCTTCCGATCGCTGGCGGCGTTCACCGCGGCTTACAGCCTGTGGATCGGAATCAAAATGATGGCCGGTTGACGGGGGGAGCATGGAGTTACAGACCAAGCGCAAAGTAATCGGCCAGATGACGGTTTGCTCGGGCTGCTGCTGTGGCGCGGTACACCGCGGAAAGCCCGAAGTGCCGGTAGAGTGGCTGAAACAGGAGTGGCGGAGTCGCGGCCTGTTGAAGGTCTTGCAACTCACGATCGCCGGCTGTATGGGACCCTGCGATGTGAACAATGTAGTTTGCATCTCAGGCCCGGCGGAGGACGTTTGGCTCGGTGGCGTGGATCGTTTTCAGCTTTATTCCAGCCTCGCGGACTGGGCATCCGAGAGCCGAAGGGCGGGAACGCTTCTGCCTCTTCCGGCCGAGTTCGCAGATCTGCCTTTTAGCCCCTTCGGCGAAAACAATGCCCCCATGCAACCTGTCTGATTATCTCGCCGCCGAGCGCACTTTCCTGGCCTGGATTCGTACGGGACTGGCACTCGCTGGATTCGGTTTCGTAATCGCCGGTTCGGCCTGTTCCTGCGGGCGATGCGGCTCGACCAAGAGGTATCCGGCCCCGGCTCGATAGGCTCTCCAGGGTTCAACGCAGCGCTCATTCTGGCGGGATCGCTGGCGCTTGCCTGGAGCGCGTGGGGCTACACTCGGCTAATTCGCAGGCTCAAGCGCGGTGAATCTGAGCCGTCGCAGGGATCATTCTTCGCGGTCGCGATCGGGGTGCTATTGGCGGCGCTCGGAGTTGCGCTCGCGATTCATTTACTTTCGGTCAACGCGGCTGCCATGCAGCCTACTCAGGAGATATCGATGTCGTCTAAAAATGGAATCGTCACCATCGCTTCGCGTCATTCAGTCGAGCAGACAGTCCAGCGCCTGGAAGAGATTCTCGCTGCCAAGGGAGTCAAGCTGTTCGCGGTCATCGATCATGGCGGCGAGGCGGAGAAAGCGGGATTTCAAATGCGCCCGTGCAAGCTGCTGATCTTCGGCAATCCCAAGGCCGGCACACCTCTGATGCTCGCCTCTCCACTCGCGGCACTCGACCTCCCACTAAAGATCCTGGTTTGGGAGAAGGCGGACGGCACGGTCGGGCTCTCCTACAACGAAAGCACCTATCTACAGCATCGCCACACGCTGCCCGACCACCTCTTGGGGAACATTTCGGTGATGGATTCGCTGGCGGCGAAAGCCGCCGAGTGACTGTGGAATTGCATCGGAGAACTATATGACAAACTGCGTCGACAAACGACAGATCGCTGAGACGTTCCTTCTCGGATTGGGCACCCGGGATTGGGGGCTATTGCGGAAGATCATGACTGACGATATCGTCTGGACTCTGCCGGGGTACAGTCGAATCTCAGGCGAAGTTCGCGGCCTCGAGGCTGTGGTCGAGCGGGCCCAAATCATTGTCGGTTACGGACTGACTTTCAACCTAAAACATATCCTTGAAGGTCAGGGAGGGCTGGCGCTGTCGCTGCATAACACCGCCGAGCGCCAGGGCAAGATTCTCGACGAACACCTCGCCACAGTTTGCCGGCTTCGTGAGGATAGGATTTACTCGATCGACACCTATCTCTCGGACGTTGACATGGTGAATTCCTTTTTCGTTTAATAGTGGCGGCCACCGCCAGCGCGTATAGGCACGAGCCGGAGAGGATGCGTCGAGAAGATTCTCTCAGACCGAGCTATGCGGAACAAGCTGTCCTTGCAACACACGACTGGGAAAACTTAAGCTGGATTATATCTTCGCGGCCAATGGGCCTTACATCTACTGCCCACGTTTCCGAAGCCGCCTGATCCTCACCATTCGTCGAAGGCGCCCCTGCTTCCGAAAATGTCACGGTTTCCGGAACGATCCGCTCCACCAGCGTTCCAGTGTTGGAACCCAAAATTGTGAGTTCGCCCCGAATACGCGTCGCCCGCTCATACGTCCCAACCACGCCGAAGTGACCCGCGCGGCCCCGCAGTTTTGTCCCGGACCACGGGGTGCATGGCTTTCGTCGGCTCTGTTTCATTAGATATCTGCAACATGGCTATTTCCTTTGTCGATGTCCTATGGATCTTACGGTGAGCGATCCAACTGCCGTGGAAGCCGAGCGGGACCCGGGCGGGCAAGTGGATTCGGGCACAGCGGGAAGCGGCGACTGAAAGGCAAAGCGGCTGATTGCCTCCGCAGTCAGCCGCGTCTCCTTCAAGCATGGTGTCGAATCCGCTCGTCATTTGAGGCAGCAGTTCGTCACGCGCTTCGACCAACTCCCAGATTTTTAGGGCTGGACTTTCACCGGAAGTGCGGCCGCCAACTCGTCGTGGGTTGTCGGGTTGCCATGGATGGACTCGACGATCGCCTTCGATTGACGGAGCGTCTCCATCAATGAAGGCGGCCCGGCGAAGGGTCGTCCGCCGATGTGCCATCCGTCGTTGTGAAGCTCTTCAATTAACACCCAGACGACCTCGCGGAATGCTTCCGAGCCTTCGAAGCGCACCATCACTTCCGTGATGGCCGCGGCCATCTCGTGCTTCTGTTTGGTAGTAAAGACACCTTCGACCAACTTGATGTTTACAAACGGCATGCTCATTTTCTCCTTATGTTTGATTTGATCCCTGCCACTCCGGCGTTTCCTTGGGCATGTCGGATACCATTTTTCGCGGCTCTTGCAGCTCTCCCAGAAAATCTCTCGGAAAATGGCATTCCGAATGCGATGAGCCAGGACGAATTTGCGGGGTCGAGGGAGAGATGCAACCGAACCAGACAGCGCGGCGGAATGAGATGACCGCAAGCGTTGGAATCGGCCAGCTTCCAGCGGCAGGTTCAGGGGAGCGCTCCATGAAAACAGTTGCCCAACACATTCCGGCATACTCGTACGGAACGGCCCAAGTTCCCAAGTCGCCCGTTTCGATGAGAGAGTTTGTTGAATTGCAAAACAGCGCCGGATTCCCGGACGAGGAACTACGCTACCTGCGGCTGGCGGGTGAGGTCCTCCGCGGGCAGACCAGGCAGATCGTGGAACACCGGCGCGCCGGGATCATCGCCGGCATCCCGAACCTGGCGCGGCACTCCCGTGCGCCCGAAGGCGATGTGCTTCCCGAGTACCTGGCGAAGAGCAACCTTCGCTTTGAGCAGTGGATACTGGATACCTGTCTGCGGGCGTACGATCAAGACTGGATCAACTACCAGCAGGAAATCGCGCTTCGCCACACTAGCGCGAAAAAGAACCAGACGGACAGCGTGCGCTCAACGCCGTACGTGCCGCTGCGCGACATTATCGCGTTCGTTACGGTGCTGAACGAAACGATCCGGCCGTATCTTGCCGGCAAGGGCAACCCTGCAGAGGAGGTCGACGGAATGCATCGGGCGTGGTGCAAGTCGCTGCAACTGCAACTCGCGCTTTGGACGCGTGTGTATTCCGGCCGAGACGAATGGTGATCCATGAATCGCAGGCATTTTATTGAAACCGGCATTGCCGCCACAGTCGCGGCCGCGGTTCCACCAGCGGAAGCGCAAAGGAAGCAGGAGAAAACCACGATGACACGTACCTACATTCGTCGCATTCAGGCGGACGGCGTAAAGGTGTTCTACCGGGAGGCGGGTCCGCCCGACGCCCCAGTCGTGCTATTGCTGCACGGCTTCCCGACATCCTCGTTTCAATATCGCGAACTGATTCCGCGCCTTTCCGATCGATACCGCGTCCTGGCGGCCGACATGCCAGGTTTCGGATTCACGGAGGTTCCCGCCTCGCGCCGCTATCAGTATTCGTTCGATGCCCTGGCACGGACGATCCTCGCTTTCACAGACGCGCTCCATCTGACACGCTACGCGCTCTATGTTTTCGACTACGGCGCGCCCACCGGCTTCCGGCTGGCGATGGCTCACCCGGAACGTATTACCGCGATCGTTTCGCAGAACGGCAACGCCTACGAGGAGGGTCTCGGGGACGCGTGGGCGCCCATCCGTCGCTACTGGGAAAATCCTTCCGCCGAAAACCGCGAGACGGTGCATCAGGCTCTCAATCCTGAGGGACTTCGCTGGCAGTATGTGGTGGGAGCACCCGATCCCGACGCCATCGCCCCGGAAGGTTACACGCTGGATGCCGCCATGATCGCCCGGCCGGGTAACATGGACATCCAGTTGGACCTCTTCCTGGATTACGTCAACAACGTGAAGCTCTACCCGGCCTTCCAGGAGTATTTTCGGAAGAGCAAGCCCCCGCTGCTGGCAATCTGGGGCAAGAACGATCCGTTCTTTATTCCCGCCGGCGCGCAGGCTTTTGCGCGAGACAATCCCAACGCCACCATCCGGATGCTGGATACCGGGCACTTCGCGCTAGAAACGCACGTCGAGGAAATTGCCGCGGCCATGCGGCAGTTGCTCGAGAAGAGTGCAGCGTGAGCAAACAGGTTTGGCTCATTACCGGCAGTTCGCGCGGCCCGGGCCGGGCATTCACCGAAGCAACTCTGCATGCCTTCTACCGGGTGGTGGCGACCGCACGGAACCCGGAGCAACTGGCCGATCTCAAAGAACGCTTCGGCGATTCCGTGCGGATCGCCGCGCTCGATGTCACCAACGAATCGCAGGCACTGAACGCTGTGCAAACGGCAATCGAGAGCTTTGGCCATCTGGATCTGCTAGTCAGCAACGCCGGCTACGGAAATGTCTCGCAGGTCGAAGATACCTCGCTCGCCGACTTTCGCGCGCAAATCGAGATGAACCTCTTCGGCGTGATCATTATGACCAAGGCGGTGCTTCACCATTTCCGCGAGCGCCGCGCCCGGAAAATCATCCTGGTCTCCTCCATCGGAGGACGCATCGGACCGATGGGCGCGCAGCCTACGCGGCCGCGAAATTTGGTGTCGAGGGCTTCTCGGAATCGCTTTCGAAGGAAGTCGGACCGCTCGGCGTGAAGGTTACGATTCTCGAGCCCGGCGGGTTCCGGACCGATTTCGCCGGTGCATCCACCGAGTTACGAGAAGGGCGCCCGGAGTATGACGCCACGGTCGGCGCGGCGACACGCTTCCAGCGCGAGTACAATGGCAAACAACCGGGCGATCCCACCAGAACTGCAGCGGTACTCTTGCAGATCGCGGCGATGTCCGATCCGCCTCTTCGCCTGTTGCTCGGCAGCGATGCCTACACCGCCGCCGAGCTGAGCGCTCTCCAAAGACTTGAATCTGATAGGAAGTGCAGGGAAGTGAGCATAACAACCGACTACGCCTCAATCCCCTAGAGCTCGTGTTCGTCACCGATCCCGGACTGCATCAAGACCTTCGGTGTATGAATGGCGCCGAGCGAAAGGATCACCTCCAGAGATGCACGGACCTTGTGCGTCTTGCCGTTCCAAAGGATCTCGACACCAGTGGCCTTTTTGCTTTCGAAGGTAAATTGGGTTACCAGCCCGTGCGTCAGAACGGTGAGATTCGGTCGATCCATGAGAGGAAACGCATAAGAACGGAAGACCGATTCCCGCTTTCCGCCGCGCGCTCGCACGTCTGTAATCGAAGCGCCGCCATCGCCTTCCATCATGCGGCCGTTTTGATTTTCGAACGTCGGTATACCTACCGAGCGTGCGCCCTCAACCATTGCAGTGGCGACGGGACTGGGATCGGGTGCGGGTTCAACGAAGGCCGGTCCACCCGTGCCGCGATACTTTGGATCCGGCTCACCGTGCCAGTCCTCGATGCGGTGGTAAATTTCCAGCACCGATTCGTAGCTCCATGCCGAATCGCCAGTTTCTGACGCGAAGAAATCCCAGTCGGTCTTGTGGCCGCGAGCCCATACCATCAAGTTGATGCTGGAACCGCCGCCCAAGACCTTGCCCATGGAGAGGGGAACAGAACGGCCATTTACGCCGCGGCTCGGCTCCGCATAAAAACTCCAGTCGCGGTCACTTCCGAGATTCATTGGAGATTTATCAGCATCCATTACCCCAGGAACATCGTCGTTTCCCCCGGCCTCCAGCAGCAGAACGTTCACATTGCGGTTCTCTGCAAGTCGGCGTGCCACCACTGACCCGGATGAGCCCGACCCGCAAACGATGAAGTGGTACTGAGGCTTAAGCGCGGCCCTCAGGTTCTCTTGGTTCAGGCGAACTCGCTCCGCGAATTCGCCGTTTAACACCGAAACAGGCTTAACGCCGTTGTCGTAGTTCCCGTTGGATTTCATATGTTCTCCTGCCGTTCCATAAGAGGGCAACGCAGATTCCAACCGACAGCCACGTGGTCGGGGCACGGTTCCTCGTGCGAAATCAACCTCATACCCGACTGCGCACATGCTGGAGCATGGGACCAGGGCGCCAGCGCGTGGTCAGGGAGTCGGACGGGTTCACCACGACCCTAAGGAATCTGACATTATCGAGGAAGCGCCAAGAAAGGAATCGCACGGATGAGCGAGGACATCTTCCGCCGTATCGTCGATAACATTCCGGGGCTGGTGAGCACGATGACCGCGACAGGTGAAGTTGAATTCGTCAATCGTCAGAACCGCGAATATTGCGGCGTGCCGATGGAGGAATTGCGGGGCTGGTCCGCGAACGACCTCGTTCATTCGGATGACCTTCCCGCCGTGTTGGCTGCGTGGCGACATTCCGTAGAGACTGGCGAAATGTACGAGGTCGAGCACCGCATCCGCCGCGCCGATGGCGAGTACCTGTGGTTTCAGGTGCGCGGAGTTCCTGAAAGGGATACGACGGGTGGCATCGTGCGCTGGTATGTTCTCCTCACCAACATTGACGAGCGGAAACGAGCTGAAGAAGCCCTGCGAGCAAGCGAGCGTGATCTCAGTTTGATTATCGAGACGATGCCGGGACTGGTCTGGTGCGCTTCTCCCGAAGGCGATCTAACCTACGTGAATCAGCGCATACTAGCTTTCCTGGGAACTTCCCGGGAAGAGCTGGAAGCGGGGGGCTGGGCCAGTTTCCTGCATTGCGACGATCGGGACGCGGTGACCAGAATATGGTCGTCCTGCGTCGCGACCGGCAGCCCTTTCGAGGTCCAGGCCCGCCTCCGGCGCCCGGACGGCGTATACCGCTGGGTATACTCCGTCGCTCAGCCGGGGCGTGACAGCCAGACGAGGGTGACGTGCTGGTATGGTTTACTCGTTGACATCGACGATCGTAAGAACATAGAGGAGGCTCTGCGCACGACGGAGGCAAAACTCTCGCGGGCGACGCAGATTGCGACGGTCGGCGAACTGTCAGCTTCTATCGCCCATGAAATCAACCAGCCGCTGGCGGCGGTTGTGGCCAGCGCCCATGCTTGCGTGCGTTTTCTTTCCGCCACACCGCCGGCCATTGCCAAATCGATGGAGGCCGCCCAAAGCATTGTCCGCGATGGCAAAGAGGCAGGAGAAGTGGTGCGGCGAATCCGCGCCCTTTTCAAAAAGACTTTGGCGGCGAAGGTCCCCCTCAATCTCAACGAGGTTATTTCCGAAGTGCTCCAGCTATTGAGCGGTGAGATAACCAGGCGGGGTGTGATCGTCGAAATTGATTTCGAGAAGCAACTTCCGCTCGTCCTTTGCGATCGCGTCCAGTTGCAGCAATTAAATCTGAACCTCTTGCTCAATGCCATAGAAGCGATGGACCCGGTTACCGATCGGCCGCGAAAGCTGTCCATCCGGTCGAGTTCGGAGGGTCTCCAGGCCCTGGTCGAAATTCGGGATTGTGGGATTGGGATCGCGGAGACTAACAAGGTGTTCGACGCCTTCTTCACGACCAAAGCGAACGGAATGGGTATGGGATTGGCGATCTGTCGATCGATCGTCGAAGCTCACGAGGGTCGTCTGTGGTTCGCGTCTGCTGACGGTCCCGGCACAACTTGTTGTTTTTCGCTTCCTCTCGGGCCAGGTTTCGCCACATGAGCAAGGAGAGCGCCGTCGTATTCGTGGTGGACGATGATCACGGGGTGCGAGCGGCCTTGTGCCGGCTGGTCGAGTCAGCCGGGTACCGCGTTCTTGCCTTCGGTTCAGCCGCAGAATTTCTGCAATCCGAATGGCCGGACTGCCCCGGCTGCCTTGTGCTTGACTTAAGACTGCCCGATATCGACGGGCTGGAACTACAGAAAGAACTCGCCGGTAAGGACGCGCCACCCATCGTATTCATCACCGGCCATGGCGATATTCCGTCGTCGGTACGCGCGATGAAAGCCGGCGCCATCGAGTTTTTAGCCAAGCCCTTTGGAGACGAGGAGTTGATGGGAGCAATTGAGGCGGGAATCGCCTTGGACCGCACTTCACGGCAAAAGCGGCTGGAGTTCGCCGAGTTGCGAAAACGTTATCGGTTGCTCACCCCACGCGAGCGGGAAGTGCTGTCCTTCGTGGTGGCAGGGTTGGCCAACAAGCAAGCCGCCGGCGAGCTTCATATAGCAGAGAACACGATTGCAGTTCATCGAGGCCAGATCATGCGGAAAATGGGCGCTCAGTCCCTCGCGGAGCTGGTGAGAATGGCTGACAAGCTGGGAATTCAACCGATCAGTCCGCCCACCTAAAGGAATATGGAATAGCCGGCCAGAAAAATGTGGCGTAGGATCGAATCTGAGATGCAGGGTTCGATCCACAAGAAAGGCACTCCAGTTGTGGTCGGCGTAGATGATGACTTTCGTCTGCGAGAGTCGCTCCAGCGCCTGCTGGAATCCGCCGGGTACACAGCTTTTCTGTACTCCTCGGCCGAGGAACTTCTGGAGTCGGAAGAAGTCGCAGCAGCCCATTGTTTGATTACGGACGTCAGGATGACCGGCATGGATGGCCTCGAGTTGCAACGGCGGGTCAACCTGCTGCGTCCGAAGTTGCCGATTATTTTTATTTCCGCTCATTACGATGAGGGAATTCGGCAGCGAGCTTTGCATGGAGGGGCGCGCGCTTTCCTTTATAAGCCTTTTGACGCCGTGGAATTACTCAGCCTCGTCAAGCGGGCACTTGACGAATTCACGGACACGTAGAGCCTTTGAGACCGAATGGCCAGTGATGAAACCGCAATTCCCAATTCGAATCCTGAGCGTGGAAGACCACCCCGTCTTTCGCGAAGGGCTTTCAACCATCATCGGTTCGCAGCGGGACATGCTGCTGATCGCGCAGGCCGGAACGGCGACCGAAGCAATGAAGGAGTTTGGTTTACATCGTCCCATTCATTGCGAGTTTCCCCAAGCACGCATCATTGTTCTGACCACTTCAGACGGGGACGCGGAGATCCGGCGAGCTCTTCGCGCTGGCGCTGCGGCTTACATTTTGAAGAGTAGCCCTAAAGAAGAACTTCTGGCGGTGATTCGGTCGGTACACGCGGGGCATCGGCACGTCCCGCCAGATGTAGCTGCTCGCCTCGCGGAGCATTTCGCTGACGACGCGTTAACATTGCCTTCCGCCAGGCAGATTCCGGAAAGCGCCTGCGTTTCCGAAGGATTCGGCGCTTGCTGGGACGCTAGTTTTCCGGCTCTAGAAAACTATAGGGATGGACTTCCACATTGTGGTGTTTCGCGATTTTCCGTTTCAACCTACGATTGGGTATCGATTGGCCACATGGGCAAAAGCCACTGGCCATGCACAAATTTCAAGCCGTCGGGCATTGGAGTATCTTAATGGCTACCGCGATAACCAGCTTCCCATTGGAAGCGACATCCAAGAGCGAAATGATCGGATCCAGCCGCGCCTTTCGGTGCGTCTGGAACCTGGCGCAAATGGTGGCTCGGACGGATTCGGCCGTTCTGATCCACGGTGAAACCGGCACGGGCAAAGAGCTCGTTGCCAAGGCCATCCACGAGGAGAGCTCGCGTCGGCGCGGACCGTACGTGCGGGTCAACTGCGCGGCGATCCCGGCTGGCCTCCTCGAAAGCGAGCTATTCGGCCACGAACTCGGCGCCTTCACGGGCGCGGTGACCCAGACCGTAGGCCGCTTTCAACTGGCCCACACCGGCACGTTGTTTCTCGATGAGATCGGCGATTTGCCGCTCGAACTCCAACCCAAGCTCCTGCGGGTTCTCCAGAAACAGGAGTTCGAGAAGCTCGGCAGCACACGCACTACTCGCGTCGACGTTCGTATCGTCGCCGCGACCAATCAGGACTTGGCGCAAATGGTTCGCGAACGGCGATTCCGCGCCGATCTCTTCTACCGCCTGAACGTATTCCCGATCGATCTTCCTCCGTTGCGCTTCCGTGCGGAGGACATCCCGCTTCTCGTGGATAACTTTGTTCACAAGCTTGCCATCCGCATGAATCGGGAAACTTGGCAAGTGTCGAAGGACGTTCTGGAAACCCTGCAGCAGCACGAGTGGCCGGGCAATATCCGGGAATTGCAGAATGTCATCGAGCGGGCAGCTATTATGTCCCCGTGTCTGGAATTGCGGCTACCGCCGACCGAACGCCAACGGCTGACCGCGACCGCGACTGACGCGCCCCAGAGGGTTCGCACCTTGGCGGAGGCGGAGCGAGCGCACATTTTAGAAACGCTTCGGCAAGTCAATTGGGTTATTGCGGGACGCAACGGTGCGGCATCCCGCCTCGGTCTGCCGCGGACGACTTTGATTTATCGGATGCGGAAGCTCGGAATCAAGGCGGAAAAAATCGAGACCTTCGCAAATGCAGTCGCCGGACCCAGCCAGGGGCTGAGCCCGGGCTGAGCCCTGGGATGATCCCTCGGGGGCCATTTGTGCCACAGGGTGCGTTTTCGGCACCGTCCGCGAACGCCAGTTCTGAACTGTGAGGCACCGTGCCAGACCAGAAAGACATGACGCAACGCTCAACAATTCGGAGTCGGCATCATTGGTGCCAATCCGGACAGCGGAGGATGGGCCGTGACGGCGCATATTCCGGCTCTGCAAGCGCTACCGGACTACCGTCTTGTCGAGGTTGAACCGCGTGTGGTTTGGCTCAGGTGCCGAGCTAAAGCTGAAGGCCCTGCGACAGGCAGATGCATTGCGTCAGCAGTGCCAGTTGAGGAGAGTACGGGTGATGCGTCGCTGAAGCTGAGATCACAAGAGCGACATCGTGCCCATCGGTGATTGCATCCAAGGGTTCGGCAAATGGTCCGCAGCCATCCGCTAAACCGCCGTCGGCGGTGTCTTCCCTCAACCGGCGCGGAAGAGAGCGCGCCACGCTGCCGCGCATAGCATCGAGGTGGCGAGACGCTAGGGCGAGCGGCTGCGAAGGCGCCGAGCAGGGCGACGACAGGTCTGCAACTCCCCTTAAGGAGCGCGCCCAATCCGTGTCGTGCAATTCCGCGCCCCTTCCGTTATTCCGTGGCAGTGGCCGGCATATCGCCGGCGCCGCAGCCTTCCCGCCTTGCGCCCTCCCCGCGGCCGGCCGCCTCGGCGCCGCCTTCGTCCGGCCAAGCGTTTCCCTAGCGCGATCGCCGGCTTTGATTTCTTGGCCGCGCTTGTCTGGGCCGCGCGCTTCAGGCCCAGTTTGGGTGCCGCGGGCGTCGCTTTCTCCAGTGCGCCCGATTTCATCACCGCTTTGGCCTGCCTCAGCACCGCGCGCCGCGTCTTCGTCGCCGCGATGATCCGCGCCCGCTCTTCGGGGCTCAGGCGTCGCTTTTTTCTTGGCGGCGTTCGCCGGCGCTGGCGTCGCCGCCTTTGGTTTCGGGGCAGCCGCCCAGCGTTTCCTCTGGGCGGCAGCCATGCGCCGGCGGGCGGCAGGGGATCACGATGCGCTTGGGCGCTTCATCGAGAGCGAACCTGACCGTCCTTTCGAAGCCCTGTGGCCCCGTGATGAGTACCCGGACGCCGCCCGTGAACGGGTCCGCGGCGATCCAGGCTTTGTACGGTTGAGCGAGGCGTTGTCCGGCGGCCTCGACGGCCGCCTCAATACGATCCCGCCGTGTGGCTCGGAGTACACTGACACGGCGCCCCGTGCCGGGTTCTCGCGCCGCACCGCGACGCATTTGGAAAATCGCCTTGAGGTCCCCCAACTTCCCTCATCTTCTTCGGGGTGCTGACTGGAGGCCTGGACTGTGGCCGTTTAGCCACGAAATGTCGAACTTTTCTGTGCCCATAAGTTGCTGATTCTGCGTTCGGCGGTTTTTGGCAATTCCGCCCTTCGAAGCCAGGGCACGATTACGGTCGGCTATAGGCGTTCAGTGTCGAGGAGGCCAAGAGCCAGCCCGACCAGATCTACACCCGCGCTTTCTTGATGCGCGGTTGCCTTTTCGCGCCGCTCCCGCTACTCCGCTACGGCGGCCGGCGTGCTCACCGCGGGCGCCTCCGCCATCGGCGGCGCCCCAGCCTGCCCGCTTCGCTCCCTCCCCGCGGCCGGTCGCCTCGGCGCCGCCTTCGTCCGACCAAGCGCCTTCCGCGGCGCGACCGCCGGTCTTGATTTCTTGACCGCAACGCTCTGGGCAGCGCGCTTCACGCCCGGTTTGGCCGCCGCCGTCACCTTTTCGTGGCGCCTCTGATTGCTCGGCCGCTTTGGTCTTGGCCTTCCTCAGCGCCGCCCAACGCCGCTTCGTCGCCGCAACGATCCGTGCGCGGCCCTCGCGACTGAGGCGGGGCTTCCTTCTTGGCGGCGCTCGCAGGCGCTGGCGTCGCCGCGGCGGCCCGCCGCGGAAAGCGCCGCCTACGCTGTCTCCCGGCTGCTAAGCATTGCCCTTCTCGAACATCTTCGTGTGGAAATGTTCTGGTGCTGGTATCATCGTCTCATCGGCGTACACCGAAATTGGAGAATCACGATGACGCAAACGCAGATCGTCCAGACCCTAGCGGACAAGTGCGAGATCAACAAGAAAGTCGCGAAGAGCCTCTTGGACACGTTCGCCCAGATGGCCGTTACCGAGGTCAAAAAGAACGGCGTGTTCATCCTGCCCGGAATCGGGCGACTGGTCCGTGTTGCCCGCAAAGCGCGGATGGGCCGAAATCCCGCCACGGGCGAGGCTATCAAGATCGCCGCGAAGACGGTTGTGAAGTTCCGGGTGGCCAAGGCCGCAAAAGAGGCGATCATTCCGCCGAAGAAGAAGTAGGTCCCCAGAGGCGGAGCATCGGCGGGCGCGCCAGGCGCCGTGCGGCGGCCAGAGTCAGGGCGTTCGGAGGCTGCGTAGTCTCCGAGCGGGAGATCAATTCATGGCAAAAGCGGTGCGGCACGACGTGGCGAGAAAACCTGCCCTCAGGACGCCGAGATAGACCGAAGAAGTTGGGCAAATGGGGGGAAGTTTATCTGGAGATCGAGCAGTTTGGCGAGCGCAGGATCCGCCGCGGCGTCAAGCGAGCCATGCCTCCCCTCGCACCTGAAAAAGCACAAAACAGGATTACGCGGCTTGTTTACATGTTGAATGAGATCGCAGCGGACAAGCCAAGGGCCTACTCGTTCCTGCTGCAGACTGGGTTGTCAATGCTCGGAGTTTCGTGGCCAAAGGGGGTGTTCAGGTATGATTATTCGATACCGGAGCGCGGGCGCCGCCAGACCACTGATCTTGGGGTCCGCGCTTTAGCGCTCCGAGCACAGCGCCGGCTTTCGGATCAAGCCATTGCTAAGACTCTGCTACCCGAGCAGTATCAGCGCAACCGAAAGGAAGCCATCGAGTGCGTGCGTGCCGCGCTGTTCTCAGCGGAAGTGTTGCAGCCGGCCTATAACCGCTTGCGCGGGTTCCCGATAGAGTTTTTCCTGGCCCCGGGCGAAGAAAGGCACGATTTCTTGTGTGCTCTGATCGCCCGAACTTGGGACGAGGAGAATCGGCAAACACCACCCGAGATCCTTCGGGATATCGCCATGGATATTCGGCGCTTCCCCTGTACTCGCCCCCGGATGGAAGAGCGGCCCACGGGAGAACAGGGCTGCAGAGGGCAGCACATGGATGTCACAAGCATCATTGCGGAGCTTCGTTCGGAGCGGGAGCAGATCGAGCAGGACATCCTCTCCCTTGAACGATTTGGCCGGCGCAGCGCCGGGGCAACAAGAGCAAAGCCACGATCCGTGACCGAGATGAAAAGGCGTTTGGAACTGGACGATGGTTCGTTAGAGGCGTCCGCTGACATGAAATGGCTGAGGAGCAGGTAACGCTAAGTCTCCACCCGACGAAGGCAACACGATTCTGCTGGCGCAGAAGGTTCTCCGAGGAGTCTTCCGGAGGTTTTTGGCATGGATCTCCGACCGCCCTTCGCGATGCCCGAGGGCCTCTTCGTTCCACGTTGCCAGCCGATCACAGAAACCGTGACCCTCCGCCCTTTCCTCCTGGCCGCTTCTCGGCTCGGCCACGGCCGACTATTCCTTCGCGCTTTTCGATCCGTTCGATCCGAAGCGCCGTCTGCTCGAGAATCGGACCCGAAA
>OBLW0100002500.1_pt1 | contig 14846 bp, 15 predicted proteins | sample 1520161 | NCBI WGS metagenome assembly OBLW01 (sample SAMEA3539309, study PRJEB22396) | soil metagenome | biome: tundra; feature: field; material: soil | place: USA | collected 2010-05 | depth 0.15 m
CCCACATCCTTAATGCTTTATCGGATTCTGTGTTATTGGAGTGCCGAGACTCCTGCCGGATCGGCCGAACAGCACATGATATACTTTTGGTTTCGAAGCCCCCGAAAGGGCCCGTAGCTCAGTTGGTTAGAGCGCTACCTTGACACGGTAGAGGTCTGGCGTTCGAGTCGCCACGGGCCCACCATGAACCGTTTCATTTGAGGTGCTTGCAGGCGGTATCGGATTTTCCGGCAGACTCAATTTCCGCATTATTCCCGCATTACGCCGGAAAGAGCCTCCACCTTCGTATGACCCGCGTGGTCCCGCGTCTCGAAAGCCGTACCGCCTTCCTCCGAAAACACGGTCAGATGGGTTCGCCGAAATGTATGCCAGCCGAAGCCCGGGAAATCCAGCTTCAACTGTTCGAGGACCGGTTTCAGCTCGCAGCGGAGCAGCGCCCGTTCATCGAGCGGTTGTCCATCTTTTTGAACGACGAAGTCGTCCGGCTGGGCGTCCGCGGGCTTAAGAAAGCGATAGCGCTCAGCCACGCCAGGAATGGGCAGATCGCGTCGAGACCGTTTCGATTTCAGCCGCCCCTGATGCCCTCGATAGTTGCGCTCCCGGACCAGCATGACCTTGCGGTCCAGATCGATCCACTTCCACTTCAGACCGATCAACTCCGAGATGCGCAGCCACGGGATTCGCCGCATGCCAGTAGCCCCATTTCGTCGCCGCAGTGAAGATGCCTGAGAGAAGGTTCCATAGGTCGTCCCGGCTGAACCAGGAAACCCCGTCTTTTCGGTTTCTTCGCGAGGAACGCTTGAATCGCGTGCGTATTGAAATCGCAGAGCTTCGCGGCTTCGAATTCGGGCAGCAAATGGTTACGCAGCAGACTGGCGTACTTCGCCTGCGTTCCTTCGCCGAGGGTTGGCGCTGGCGCTTCGCCTGGGAGATCGTCAGCTCATCGCAATACCCCAGGGTGTGCCATTTCTCCTTTCTTTCGAACTCCCCTGTTTGTTCGTTAAAGACCCGGATCCGATACCGGATGTACCAGTAGGGACGCGGCCCATCCTGCCGTTTCACGTTCGGCATTTGGCCGGCTTTGCCATTCTTGCTCCTTTGAACGGCTCGGCTACGATTGATTCGATGGAAAGGGTAGCACGGCTGGAGAGCCGTTGGGTTGGCTTCGCCGCGGACGCGACTGGTCGGCCCGGTCGCCGGACATCGCCGGCTATGGGCTCTCGATCAGGGTTTGGGAAGAGAACTGAGGGGGATCGCTGCATTGCATAGGCTGAATAGTATTCCCGGTTGAAAATCGAAAATTGCAAATAAGTGCTGGCTGACCCGCTCCAGTCTGGGCGCTCGGCGCGTAACTGGCAGATTCGGTTATAGTTACAAGCAACATAAAAGACTCGTGTCGGAGATTAAGCGCCGTCCTGCAGCACGGGCGGCGGACGGGCGCCTAGTTTCCGCGTGGGGTATCGGCGAGGGCTTCTGGAGTCGGCAGGACCAGTCGGATGCCGGCGGCATCGGTCTCGGCGACGTGGAGAGTGGCTGGCCTATCCGGACGTGCATCCGCTCATGAGCGCGCCAGCCTCACTGGAGGACTTCGCCGAGGGCTTAGCCACCCTGGCCGAGACTTGGTCCGCGAGAAACGCTACACGTGCATCAAGTGGCTCTGCATCGCCAACGAGCCGCCGGGCGGCACGTGGAGATACTAGTGGAGCAGGGGAGCTGGCAATGCTCCGGTGTCGCCCGCATTTCAGGCGGTGCGCGAAGCGTTGGACCGCCGGAGGATCGCTTTACCCCTTTCGGGACCGGACTGGACCGACATGCCGAGGTTGGACCCGGCCAAGATGGACCTTGCGGCGTACCTGGGCGCTTCCGATATCCATTCGCTCAAGCAACCCGGTTTCAAATTGGCGCCGGAAGATCGGATCGCGGTTTCATCCAGCCAACCGGAATTCAAGCATACCGTTCTGCCTCGCAGCCTCGTGGTTTTCAGTACCTGTGATCTCGCGCCCGAGGCGCCAGGAGCAATTGGGGAGCGCGGGTGAGGCCGCGGCCTGACCAACGCCATTGCCGAAATATCAAGGGCGGCGCTACCAGACTCAGGAATCTGTAACGGGCGAGACTCACCGTCCCTGATTTCCTCGTATCCCGACAGAGTTCCTCCAGAGACCTAGCGCCGTTCCTTCCTGTCCGCACAGGAGCCGATCACGCGTAACAATGTTTCAAGATCGGGGTTATCTACCCTTAGATCTTCTCCCATTCCCACGGGCTGAAGGGCAAACATGGCGAGATTGGCAGCGTTGCGAATCCAATGCCGCAGCCGGCGCCCCGGTTTCTGGCGCGGGAGGAGCAACGGGCTACCATACTGACTTATGAAGAAGAAGCCCCAAGCCGGGGCTCTGCCTGCGAAGGCATTTCCTCTCCGGGAGATTGGGTTCGGCGCGTTGATCCTTTGTGCGGCGCTCGTCTCCTATTGGCCGGCGATTCAAGGTGGTTTGTTATGGGACGACGACGCGCATGTGGCCCGGCAGGGCATGCAAACGTTCCATGGCTTGTGGCGCATTTGGTTCGATCTCGGAGCCACCCAGCAATACTATCCGCTGTTGCATACCGCCTTTTGGTTTGGGCACCGTCTCTGGGGCGATGCGGCTTTGGGTTACCACCTGATGAATGTGCTGCTGCACGTGGCGGCAGCCTGCCTGGCGGTGGCGATCATGCGGCGGTTGGCCCTTCCGGAGGCGTGGCTGGCGGGTTTTCTCTTCGCCCTCCATCCGGTCTGCGTGGAAGCGGTAGCGTGGATCTCGGAACAGAAGAGTACGCTTTCGGCGGTCTTCTATTTGGCTTCCGCCCTCGCCTACTTGCGCTTCGACCGCACCCGGCGCGGCGCTGGCACTACGGCGCCGCCTTGGGGTTGTTCGCCGGCGCGTTGCTAAGTAAGACGGTAACAGCGACGCTGCCAGCCGCGTTGTTGCTGGTCTTTTGGTTCCAGCGCGGGCGCATCGAGTGGAAGCGGGACGCGAAGCCGCTGCTGCCTTGGTTCGTGCTCGCCGCCGCTGGCGGGACCTTCACGGCTTGGGTGGCACGTACCTACATTGGGGCGCAGGGAGCGCGGTTCGCGCTAACGCCTGTGGACCGTGTCCTGGTGGCGGGCCGGGCCATTTGGTTCTATCTGGGCAAGCTGATTTGGCCGCGGGACCTGATGTTTACCTATCCCCGCTGGGCGGTGGACGCGGGCGAGTGGTGGCAGCATTTATTTCCGCTCGGCGCGCTGGCGGCGGCGGGCGGGCTTTGGATCGTCGCGCGAAAACACAGGGGCCCGCTGGCCGGCTTCCTGTACTTTGCGGGGACGCTGTTTCCGGCCCTGGGGTTCTTCAACGTATATCCCTTCGTTTATTCCTACGTCGCCGATCACTTTCAGTACCTGGCGACTTTGGGAGTTATCGTTCCAGCGGCATCCGGGCTGGCGCTGGCGGCGCGGCGGCTTCCTGCCGCCTCCCGATGGTTCGCTCCGGCGTGTGGAGTCGGGCTGGCCGTCTTTCTTGGGGGACTGACCTGGGCCCAGAGCGGGATGTACAGCGACGCCGAGACCCTCTACCGGGAAACCCTGGCGCGTAACCCCGGCGCCTGGATGGCGCACAACAACCTTGGGAGTCTCCTGGAGGAAGTCCCTGGGCGGTTGCCGGAGGTGATCGCGGTACCAGGCGGCGCTGCGGATTCGGCCTGATTACGCCGAGGCGCACTTTAACCTGGGCAACGCCCTCTCCAGAATCCCCGGTAGGTTGCCGGAAGCCATCGCCGAATATCAAGCCGCTCTGCGGAGCCTGCCCGATTACCCGGAGGCGCACGATAACCTTGGCAACGCGCTTTCCGAAATTCCCGGCCGGCTGCCCGATGCTATCGCCGAGTACCAGACTGCCTTGCGGACCCGGCCCGACTATCCGGAGGCGCACGACAACCTCGGCAATGCCCTCTCCAAAATGCCGGGCCGGCTACCCGATGCCATTGCCGAATACCAGGCCGCCCTACGAATCCAGCCCGATTACCCCGAGGCTCACAACGGCCTGAGAAACGCTTTGTCCGCGTTTCCGAATCGATCGGCGGAGGCCATGAGCGAGTACCAGGCCGCCGTGCGTTTCCGGCCGGACTATGCCGAGGCGCACTACAACCTGGCCAGTCTCCTGGCGGGCATGCCCGGCCGCCTGCCGGAGGCAATTGCCGAATACCAGGCCGCATTGCGGGCTAATCCCGACTTGGCCGAAGCGCACTGCGCCCTCGGCTTCGCCCTGGCGAGGACCCCCAGCCGCTCGGCCGAGGCCATCGCCCATCTGGAAGCGGCGCTGCGGCTCAGGCCCGATCTACAGACCGCGCGCGAAGCCTTGGGCCGCCTGGGGCGGCCCCGCTAACCACTCTCACTCAGTTCCGCGCGGGCGGCACGCCAGCGCACTATTGCCGAGTGGGGACGATTCCTATCCTTGACACTCGCCACAAACCAATGCAAATATCGCTACTGGATGTTCAAAACGGCATGCTGCCGCAACAGTGGGAGACATTCAAGAGGGCTGCCCGGCTGGAAAAGCTGGATGAAATTCCCTTGGCGCTGATCGTCGACAGCCCATGGATGGCCGGCTATTTGGGGATCCGGCACCTGGACTATTACCTCGATCCGGAAGTGTGGTTTCAGGCCAACCTGAAGATCATGCGGGAGTTTCCGGACATCATCTTCGTGCCCTCCTGGTGGGTGGAGTACGGGATGGCGGCGGAGCCTTCGGTGCTGGGGGCGAAGATCAAGTTCTGGCAGGATAGCACCCCGAGCGAGTGCCGCACGCTGTACCGGCTGGAAGACATCGACCAGTTTCCGGAATACGATGTGGAAGCGGACGCATTTGCCGCGTTGACCCTGCACCGCATCAGGATGCAGCGCCAGCGCATTCTGGACCAAGGCTATATTCTTCCGATGATCGCTTCGCGCGGCCCGCTCTGCACGGCTGGCTTTGTCCGGGGAACGACGCATTTCATGATCGACCTGGTGGAAAACCCCGCGGGCGCTCATAGACTCATCAATCTCTGTACGTGCGTGGTGATCGACTGGTTGAAGGCCCAGCGCCAGGCGATGGGAGACACGGTCGAAAGTATTCTCATCCTCGATGACATCGTCGGGTTCATTAACGAGGACCACTATCTGGAGTTTGCTCATCCATATCTGAAGCGGATCTGCGAAGCGTTTCCGCGGGATTGGGTGAAGGTGTATCACAACGACGCCAAAGTCGATGCCTGCTTGGACCACCTGCCGGACGCCGGGTTCCACGTTCTCAACTGGGGAAAGCAGAAAGACATCCGCGAGGTGAAGCGGCGGGTGGGCGGCAGAATGTGCCTGATGGGCAATGTAAATCCGCTGGAAATCGGAGTCCGCGGCACGCCGGACGAGGTGAAGGAAGCGACCCTGGACGTGCTGGAGGGCTCCGGCGGCGAAGGCATCGTTCTTTCCGTGGGCGGCGGCGTCAGTCCGGGAATGCCGCGCGAGAACATCCTCGCCATGCTGGAGGCTCTCCAGGAGTTCAATGCCGGCCGCGTGGCGGCGCAGGAGTCTTCCTGATGTCGATGAAAGCCCAGCTTACTCTCCTGTGCATCTTGAGTGCGGCGCTACGCGCGGAGACGGGATACGACGCGTGGCTAAGATACGCGCCTTTGCAGGGCGCGGCGCTCGACCGGGCGCGTCTCAAGATTCCCACGGTAGTGACCCTGCTGGACGCTTCACCGCCCGGCGTCAGCGCACAGAGCGAAGTTATCCGCGGGCTGCGCGGCCTGCTGGGAAGAACGCTGCGGGCCGAATCGGAGATTCCGCGGGAAGGCGCTGTCGTTCTGGGAACGGTCGACGAATTCCGGCGCGCTGCGCCTCAATGGAAGTTGGAGGCGAGCATGGCCGCCGGCGGCTTTTGGTTGAAGAGCGTCGCTTCAGGAGGCGCGCGCTACACGGCGGTTATCGCGCCGGAGGCGCGCGGCTTGCTCTATGGCGCGTTTGCCCTGCTCCGCAAGGTTGCGCTGGCTGAATCCATCGCGGGTATCGACGATCGGGAATCGCCCTACGCGCCAGTGCGCTGGGTGAACCAGTGGGATAACCTGGATGGAACGATCGAGCGCGGCTACTGCGGCCGCTCCATCTTCTGGGAGAACCAGCGGGCACGCGCGGATTTGACTCGCGTCAACGATTACGGCCGCATGCTGGCATCGCTCGGCATCGACGGCTGCTCTATCAATAACGTCAATGCCAACCCGCTGATTCTGTCGGCGGAAATGATTCCACAGATCGCGCGCATCGCGGCGGCGCTGCGCCCCTGGGGCGTGCGCGTGGTAATCGCGGTGGATTTCGGAAGTCCCAAGTCTGTCGCCGGCCTGGACACGTTCGATCCGCTCGACGTAAAGGTCGCCGCATGGTGGAAAGCTACCGTGGATGCGCTCTACCAGGCGGCGCCCGATCTGGGCGGGTTCGTCCTGAAAGCCGATTCGGAGGGCCGCGTGGGGCCTTCCACGTATGGCCGAACGCATGCCGATGCCGCCAACGTGGTGGCGCGCGCGCTGCGGCCGCACGGAGGACTACTGCTTTATCGCGGCTTCGTTTACGACCATCACATGGACTGGCGCGACCCAAAGAACGACCGCGCCCGCGCCGCTTACGACAACTTCCATCCCCTGGACGGCAAGTTCGACGACAACGTGATCGTGCAAATTAAGAACGGGCCCATCGACTTTCAGGTTCGCGAGCCGGCTTCGCCCTTGTTTGGCGCGCTGGAAAGAACCAACCAGGCGATCGAACTGCAAGTAACGCAGGAATACTTCGGCCAATCCAAACACATGGTCTTCCTGGCCCCCATGTGGAAGGAGACGCTGGATTTCGACATGCGCGCGCGGGGAGATGCCGTTACGACGTTGAAGGCGCTAGTGGCTGGTAAGACGTTCGACCGTCCGCTGGGCGGATTCGTGGGAGTGGTTAATGTGGGGCTGGACGAAAATTGGTCCGGCAACCAGCTTTCACAGGCCAATCTGTACGCTTACGGCCGCCTGGCGTGGAATCCCGATTTGACCTCCCGCCAAATCATCGATGAATGGACTCGGCTGACTTTCGGTTCCGACTCCAACGTGGACGAAACCGTCGCGGCCATGCAGCTTTCTTCTTGGCGCACCTACGAAAACTACACCGGGCCGCTGGGCCTGCAAACGCTGACCGATATCACCGGCAACCACTACGGTGTCAACGTGGAAGCTTCCGAGCGCAATGGCTGGGGACAATGGCACCGCGCCGATGAAACCGGCGTGAGGATGGACCGCACCGTGGCCACCGGCTCCGGCTACATCGGCCAATACCGCCCCGCCACGGCCCGCGTGTACGAATCTCTCAAGACCTGTCCGGACGATCTCCTTTTGTTCTTCCACCACGTTCCCTATACCTATCGGCTGCACTCGGGCAAGACCGTAATCCAGTACATTTACGATTCGCATTATGACGGCGCCGCCGCAGTCGAGCAGTATGTCAGGCAGTGGAAGACGCTGCGTGGCCTGATAGACGAGCGGCGCTATAGCCAGGTGCTGGCACAGCTTGAATACCAGGCGGGACAGGCCGAAGTGTGGAGGGACGCCGTCACTGTCTGGTTTGAGCGCTCTTCGCATGTCGCCGATGAGAAGGGCAGGGTGGGACACCACCCGGGACGCTACGAAGCGGAGTCGATGGCTCTGGAAGGTTACACCGTGCGCGACGTCACGCCGCCGGAGGACGCATCCGGTGGAAAGGCGATCGCTTGCGCGGTGGGCGGGGCGGCATGCTCGGCCACTATGAAGTTTGCCGGCGATGCAGGCTCGTACAACCTGCGGGTAGAGTATTTCGATCAGGCCAACGGAGTTTCCCACTACCGGGTTTGGGTTGGCGAGCGGCTTATCGATGAATGGGCCGCCGATCTGCGATTGCCCACAATCCGGCTGGATTCCACATCTTCCACGCGCCGCGCGATCTCGGGCATAGCCCTGCGCCCCGGAGACGAGATCCGCGTGGAAGGCCAGCCCGACGGCGGCGAGGCAGCGGCCTTGGACTACCTGGAAATCGAATCGGATAAGAGGTAGCGATGGCGATTCGCCAGGCAAGCTGCCGCAACTTCTTCAGTGGTGCAGCGGCGTAACGAATTATCGGCGGGCAGAGGGATCTCCGGTCGGCGCCGGTGCGTGATCTTCTTTTGACCGCGGCCCCAACAGTTCGGCCAGGAGCGGCTTCAGCGCGTCGGCCCAGAGTTGATATCCCCGCACCGTCGGATGGAGTTTGTCGTTGGCATTCATCATGTCTTCCCGGAGCCTTCCGTCGCGATCCGCGAGTTGGCCGTTGATGTTCAGAAACTTAATCCTTCGCCCGTCGGCTATATGCGCAAGATTCGCGTTGATTCTGTCGATCTCCGGGATGACATCCATGTTGTCGCCGCGCGGGAATATCCCCATCAGAACGATCACCGCTTCCGGAGCCTTCGCCTGCATGACGCGCACAACCGCTTGAAGACCTTTCGTAACACTCTCTACGACCGAATCGGCGCCCTCCGCCGGAACCCGATTCCCGACATTGTTTGTCCCGGCCAGCAGCACGATCGCCTTGGGGTTGATCCCATCGATCTCTCCATTCTCCAGGCGCCAGAGAATGTTCTCAACGCGGTCCCCGCCCCACCCAAAGTCGGCCGCGTTCCAACCGAAGAAGTTCTTCTTCCAGTTTTCCAAGAGCTGTGGGAAGTCGGTCGCTCCCCACCGCCGCGTGATGGAGTCGCCTTCGAAGTACACGTCGATCCGGCCCTGCCTGGCCTTCGTGAGGAGTTGTTCGTGCGCGATCTGGGAGTTCCAGTCGACTCTTGGAACTGCCTGATCGGCCTGGGCCGACAGCAGCCACGCCGCCGCGATGCCGGCCACAAGAACCCTCATCGAACCTACCGCTCGCCACGGCGACGCAGGAATTTGTCCGCCCACGGAATAAAGAACTTCCAGTTGGGAGCGTCGGTATGTCCGCCGTCGTGCTGACGCCACGCAAGCTGGCCGTCCAGGAGCCCGATGTTCACCGGTGGCATTTTCGCCGTGCGATAGTCTTCTGGAACGCCAAGGTCTTTGACGCCGAGAAGCCGGAAGACCGGCTGGGCCGCGACCGCGGCCATGAAGCTGCCCTGATGATCGAGCCACTTGACTGCTCCTCTATTACGCGATACGATATTACGTGAGACGTAATATTTTATGTCAGACCCGACACTTCTGGTGCTGGCCAGCTTAGCCGAGGGTGAAAAGCACGGCTACGCCATCATGGAGGACGTGATGCGGTTCGCCGATGTCCGCCTCGGTCCGGGCACGCTATATGGCGCCATCACGCGCCTGGAACAACGCGGCTGGATTCGGCCAGTTGGAGGCGGCGACCGGCGGCAACCTTATGCGCTCACGGCGCTGGGGCGGACTTACCTGGAGGCGCAGGTGGCGAGCCTCGACCGGGTTCTCCGGACGGCCATGGAAAGGTTGCGGCCCGCATGAGACGCCTGATGCGGTTCGCGGCGGGGCTGTACCCGGCGGCTTGGCGCGCGCGTTACGGCGAAGAGTTCGAGGCTCTGCTCGAAGATATCGGGCCGGGGTGGCGCGATGTGTGGAACGTGCTGGGAGGAGCGCTGAAGATGCAGATGACGAAGTGGGGCTTCTGGAAGTTGGTTCCGGCGCTCGGCTTTGCCGGGGCTATCGTGATGGCCGTGGCGGCGTTCACCATGCAACCGAAATACGAGTCGAGCGGCGTGATGCGAGTGACGCCGACGGCGGTGAGTGAAGCGCCGGGCCAAAGGTTCGGACACCAAGTACTTGCCCTGGTAATTAAGGCCGAGGATCCCACATCGCTGAAAGAGATCATCCACGATGAGAGGCTCTATCCCCGCGGGGTGGGGAGGGGGACTATGGAAGACGCCGTTGCACAGTTGCAGCGGGACATTCGGTTCGTGCCTTCCGACGGCGCCCGGGTTCTGGCGGTGTCTTTCCGTTACCCGGATGCCATCAAGGCGCAGCACGTCATCCAAAAGCTCATGGGGCTCATGATGGAGGGTAACATAGGCGGCGCTACGGAAGGCCAAACGCCATCCCTGGTGACGGTCCTCGACCCGGCGAGTCTGCCCATCAAGCCGATCTATCCGAATTGGCCGTTCATGATCGCTATTGGGCTTGGGGCGGGGGCGCTGATTGGGTGCCTGTACAGCGCGCGCAGCGGGTGGAGAGTGGTTCTTTTCTCCGGGGCTGTTGGCGCGCCTTTGGCGATAGGGTTGGCTGCTCTCGTGTGGGGGAGGCCGATTCTGTATTCGCGCGCTCCGCCGGTTCTGGCCGTCGGGGGCTGTCTGCTTGGGCTGACGGTCGGGTCGGTTGCGGTGCTACTGCGGCGGCCAGCGGTTAAATAGGGGCTTTGGTGGACGACGGGGGGCTCGAACCCCCGACCTCTGCATTGCGAACGCAGCGCTCTCCCAACTGAGCTAGTCGCCCACGCGTCGGTAGGTATTTCTAATATACCAGATGACGGGGGCGCAGGAACAAAAAATGAGTGGCCTGGGCAAGCTAAAGCATGCCCCACCTCGCACGATATAATCGGTTCGGATGCCGGAAATCCGACGGTCGGTGTGCGCGCTCGATTGCCCGGACTGCTGCTCTCTACTGGTGACGGTGGAGGATGGCCGCGGGGTTAGGCTGCGCGGCGACCCGGAACACCCGGTCACGCGCGGGTTCTTGTGCGCCAAGGTGGCGCAATACCTGGAGCGCGAATACTCGCCGGGGCGGCTGCTGTACCCGCAGGGGCGGGTGGGCGCGAAAGGGGAGGGACGGTTCGAGCGGATCTCCTGGGAGGAGGCGGCCGACGCAATCGCGGCTCGCCTGAAAGCTGTCGCCGCGGGGTTCGGGCCGGAGGCGATCCTGCCCTACAGCTACGCCGGGACTATGGGCTGGCTGAACGGCAACGGGATGGACCGGCGGTTCTTCCATCGTCTGGGCGCGTCGCGCCTCGACCGCACGATCTGCTCAACGGCCGGGATGGCGGGAATGACGGCGGCGCTGGGGGTGCGCTACGGCACGGAGCCGGAGCAATTCCGCCACGCGCGGCTGATCCTGGCCTGGGGCGCCAACATTCTCGGGACAAGCGTGCACCTGTGGCCATTTATCGTGGAGGCGCGGCGCCAGGGGGCCAAGTTCTACGTCATCGACCCGCGGTGCAACCGCACCACCGCGCTGGCGGACAAGCACTTCGCCATCAATCCCGGCAGCGATGCGGCGCTGGCTCTGGCCATGATGCACGTGATCGTGGGCGAAAACCTCCACGACACGGACTACGTGACGCGCTGCACGGAAGGCTTCGAAGGGCTGAGGGAACGGGTGCGGGAGTGGACGCCGCAATGGGCGGCCGAGCTGACCGGGCTGGAGGCCGAAGAGATCGCGGGGCTGGCGCGCGAGTACGCCGGGACGCGGCCGGCGGTCATCCGCCTGAATTATGGCCTCCAGCGCAGCGAGCGCGGCGCCATGGCGACGCGCACGGTGGCTCTGCTTCCCGCGCTCGTGGGGTCGTGGAAGGAAATCGGCGGCGGGCCACAGCTTTCCACGTCACAGGCGTTCCGCCTGAACCGCGAGGGGCTGGAGCGCCCGGACCTGCAAGAGAAGGCGCTGGGACGCCAGGCGCGCCTGGTGAATATGACGGAACTGGGCGCGGCGCTCGACACGCTGGACGGTCCGCCGGTGAAGGCGCTGGTGGTGTACAACTCGAACCCGGCGGCCATCGCACCCAACCAGAACGCGGTTTTGCGCGGATTGCGCCGCGAGGACCTGTTTACGGTGGTTCTGGAACAGTTCCAAACCGATACCGCGGATTACGCCGACATCCTGCTGCCGGTGACCACCTTCCTGGAGCACACCGACCTCTATACGGCTTACGGCCATTATTACTTGCAGCTCGCGCGGCCCGCGCTGCCCGCGCCGGGCGAGGCGAAATCTAACGTGGAGATCTTCCGGCTGCTGGCCGAGCGGATGGGTTTCGACGACGCCTGCTTCGCCGAAACGGAAGACGAGATGATCCGGACGGCGCTCGATTCGGCGCATCCCTTCGTGGCCGGCATCACGCTGGAGCGGCTCGAGCGCGAGCGGAGCGTGAGGCTGCGGCTGCCCGATCCATACCTGCCGTTCGCGGCGGGCGGATTCGGCGCGCCGGACGGCAAATGCCATTTTCACGCGGAGACTTTGGATTACACGCCGCCGGTGGAATCGCGGCACGGCGACCAGGAGCTGCGCGCCAGGTATCCGCTGGAATTGATTTCGCCGAAAAACGACGACAGCATGAACTCGACGTTCGGACATCGCGATGCGGTGGACCTTCAAACCGCGGTTCTGTACCTGAATCCCGCGGACGCCGGAGCGCGCGGCATACGCACGTCCGACCAGGTGCGGGCATTTAACGAACGCGGGTCCTGCGCGCTGGTGGCGCGGGTGGACGAGACTGTGCGGCCGGGCGTGGCCTGCGCGCCCTCGGTGCGGTGGGCCAAGCGTTCGCCCGGCAAGCGCACCATCAACGCGCTGACCTCCGAGCGGCTGACGGACGCGGGGGACGGTCCGACGTTTTACAGTTGCCTGATTCAAGTGGAAAGAATAGGAGATTGATGAAACCTCGATTCGCGTTGGACGGCCGCGCGGCGTTGCGCGCGTTTCCGGCCGCGCTGGCGGTGGCGCTTGTCTTAGCGCCTCTCGGCTGCAACCGCAAGGCCAATGCGCCTCACATGCTCTCCGTGGTGCAGATGGGCGATCCACAGGCGGCGACGCAGTTGTTGAACGGGTTCTACGCGATTGAGGCGGGCGCGTGGCGCTGGACCGAGCAGAAGTTCAGCGTGCTACTCAGTGCGCCATTCGGGGCGGCGCAAAAAGGCGCGTGGCTACGGGCGCGGGTGACCGCGCCGGACGCGCTCATCGCCAAGCTGGGGACCATTACGCTGTCTGCTAGCGTCAACGGTCGGAAGCTGGCGCCTGAAACGTACAGCGCGGCGGGAGCTTACACCTACGAGCGCGACGTTGCGGCCAGCCTTCTGAAGGACGAATCCGTCAGGGTGGATTTCGCGCTGGATAAGGCGATGCCGCCGGCGGGCGAGGATTTGCGCGAGTTGGGCATTGTGGTGCAGAGCGTGGGGCTGGAGCCGAAGTAAGACTGCCCACCTTTGCGCTTCGCAAAGCAAGACGACAAAAAACGATCGTCTGTCCACTCGTCTGTCCCACTGACGGGACCGATACAAAGCGTGATGACCTTTGGTGGGAGTCCGCGCTACTTCATGGACGCGGCTTTGGCCTTGCGGACGGCCGCCCAACGCTTCTTGGTGGCGGCGATGATCCGTGCGCGTCCCTCGGGACTCAGGCGCCGCTTCCTTTTAGCGGGCGCGGCCGCGGGTTTCGCGGAGGGCGCAGGCGAAGCGGCGGCGATTCTCTGCCTAACGTCTGCCATGCGGGCGTCGATTTCAGTAAGTCTGCGCTGGTAGCCGACCAATGCGGCAGCCAGCAAGTCGGTGTCATGCGATATGGGCATACAGCCTGAGTATAACCGAGCAGGGAGCACTTATGGCGCCGCTATAATGTAGGGATCTTCGCTTCTTAACAAAAACCATGAAACCCTGGTTGCTTCTGATGGTGGTTCTTCCGGCCGCCGGTTTGTTTGCGCAAACCCGCGACGCGGAGTTCAACAAATTGGCCGACCGGTTTTTCGACGAAGTCACCTTCCGCTTCGATCCCGTGGAGGGTACGCGGGCGGGTTTCCATCAGTACGACGCGCAACTGCCGTCCATGTCGGGGAGTGAGGTACGGGCGGAGATCGCGGCCTTTCGGCGGGTGTCGCGGCGGACCGGGAGCTGACGCTGGCGCAGGTTCGGGGCAGGCTTTTGACGCTGGAATCGATTCGCGACTGGGAAAAGAATCCGGACCTTTACTCGTCCGGCGTAACCAGCGCAATCTTCACGATCATGAGCCGGAAATACGCTCCGCCGGCGGAGCGGCTGAAATCGGCGATCACGCGCGAGCGGCTGATTCCGCGGGTGTTTCAATCGGCCCGCGAGAACCTGAAGAATCCGCCGCGCGTTTACACGGAGGTGGCGCTGGAGCAATTGCCGGGGATCGCGAGCTTCTTTCGGAACGATGTCCCGGCGGCGTTCCGGCAGGTGACGGACACGGCGCTCCAGGCCGATTTCCAGGAGACCAACCAGGGCGTGCTCGACGCTCTCAAAGCCTACGAGGCATACCTCAAGAACGATCTTCTTCCGCGGTCGCGCGGCGATTTCCGCATTGGCGCGGAGAACTACCGCAAGAAGCTGCTTTATGACGAGATGGTGGATATTCCACTCGACCGGCTGCTCGAAATCGGCAATCGGGACCTGCGCCGCAACCAGGCGGAGTTCGAGAGAGTGGCGCGGCAAATCGATCCCCGGCGCACGCCGGAGCAGATCCTACAGAGCCTCGAAAACGATCACCCCACGGCAGGCAAGCTGCTCGATGCGTTTCGCGGCACGCTGGGCGGACTGCGGGACTACATCGAGAAGCACGGAATCGTGACCATTCCGTCCACGGCGCCGGCGACGGTGGAGGTCCTGCCGTGGAGCATTAGAAATCTGGCCGAATTTGAGGCGCGCTTCTCTACAGAAACAGCCTGCCGGGAATATCTGCGACCACGTCTGGGTCTCCTGTGGCGTTGGCACGGTCGCCTGAGCTGGGGTGGAATAGGCGCTCTCGCCGCTACTGATGACTGCCGTGACTGCATAATAGGGGTCTATAGCAGAATCTGTGGGCTTCCAGAGGTAACGACCCTACGGCGGCGT
>OBLW0100002501.1_pt1 | contig 14845 bp, 7 predicted proteins | sample 1520161 | NCBI WGS metagenome assembly OBLW01 (sample SAMEA3539309, study PRJEB22396) | soil metagenome | biome: tundra; feature: field; material: soil | place: USA | collected 2010-05 | depth 0.15 m
AAAATGGAAAGTTGTAAAGCTGATTCTCCGCTGAATAACCAAAAGCTCCGGCTTGGCCGGAAGTTGGCTCAGAACGGCCACAAGTCAGCGGCATCAACTAAAGGCTGAGGCAAACCACGATTCGAGTGACTTTGCCGGTGCGCTCAAAAATCTCCCGGCTGGCGGCAACATCCAGGCGTAGCTGTTCTATATGCCGCTTCACGCCATTGGCCTGCACCACGGCGAGAGAATTCTTCTGCGCCAGCCGGCAAACGATCGGTACCTGACAGTAGGTGAAGACGAGTTCGCCAGGCTGCAGGAGCAACCGCCGTTTGACGCCGGCCACGTCGTAGTAGGCGAATTCAGTTCGCCTGGTCACGAACTCCTCCCGTCGCAGAAGACCGGGGCCGAAGTGGATTTCCCCGCCCTCGACCGTAACCCCCAGCTCGCCCAGGCGAGAGATCACATCCTCTTTAACTTGCCCCGTAAGACCCGGTTGGCGAGCACCCGCGTGTCCGGGGGTGTGCGAATAGGGATCCATTGGGAACGCACCGTAAACTTCCGGTGTCTTATAATCGCCGATGCCGGCGCGGATGTCGTAATAACAATCCGCCAGCCCTTTCAGGACTTGCTTCGGCGCGCCGGATGCCACCGCGCGGAAATACGTTTCCTGCGCGGCGAGCAAAAGTTTGGAAACCATGTGCCAGTAGATGCATCCCAATCCTTCATAGCCAAAGAATGTGCCGGAGCGTCCGGTGAAGGATGCGTGGTCAAACAGGCGCTCAAAGATCCCCAGCACGAGCGGAGCCTCGCGGTTGACGAGTCGTGCGTAGGGGGTGCCCGGGAGTTGATCCAGGATACGGCGGACGTCGCGCGCGTTCGTCACCGTGAAGTTGAAGTGCACCCGCCCGGCAACGTCGCGTTCGACGAGTTGCCGGTTGCGGTCGGCCAGGAGCTTCCGCAGCAGTGCCGAGCGCCGCAACTCCTTCGCTGGGATGTTGTTCTTCTCAACAAAGCGCGGAAGGCTGCGGTCAGGATATAGCAGGTAGCTGTGCTGGTCGGCGCGATACATCGCGCTGTGCTTGAGCGCGGCGAGGAGTGTTAGCGATTGCTCGGCGGAGAGATGGCCGGAACTAAGGACTGCGACCTGGCCCTCGAGCATCTCGTAAAGCCGGCGGATGGAGAGCTGCTTCCGGTCTTCGAGCCGGATCAAGTTGTAGGAATGATAAAGCCCGTCGGGCCGCCGATTGGCGTCAATGGAATGATTCGTCCAGTCCAACGCTGACGCGAAGAAGTCGAGCAGTTGCTGGCCGCTGATCCGGGTTTTGCGGTTGGAGTATCCGTTGTCGTAGAGGCGCTGGCGATACGCACTGCCCGCGTGGCCAAGGTCATCAACGATGCGTCGGCGCTGGTTGTCCTTGATCCTTCCATCGAGCATCCTGCGGTGCCGATTCAGCGTCTGGCTCAGCGCGTCCAAGAATGCGGCGACTTCGGAGGACAGGCTGAATTTGTTGCCGGCGCTGGCGCCGAACAATTTGTGGCAGAAGGTCAGGTACCGGCGCAGATAATAGAGCGTGACCATCGAGGTGCCGTTGCCGACGAGGGCGTTGTTCGCATCGTTCCATTCCGGCCGCTGTGTGTTCAGCCAGATGCCCGCGCCTGGTATGAAGTTGGAGAGTTTGGCCAGCAAGGGAACAAGCAGTTTCTCGGTCAGGTTCACCAGACGCACGTGTCCCTGCTTGTCCCAGACGAGCTTGCCGTCGGCGCCCTTGGCCCGCACGTGCCGTTGCACGAGCTCCTCAAGGTGCTGGTCGAAAACCACGGTTTCCTTGGGATTGGCGAGCAGGCTTTCGTAAGGCTTGATGCGGTAGGGCACGTTCGCATAGGCGAAAATCTCGCGCGTGAGGAAGCCGCGCAATTCATCCGGCTCGTGGCGATCGAGATGCTCCAGGAGTTTCAGCAGGTATATGATCTGGTGGTCTCCCCAATAGCCGATGTAGGACCACGGGTCGTGGGGGTCAACCACCTCCCAGTCAATGCCGTTGCGCGTGATGCGATACGGATTGTAGCCATCGGCGGTCGAGGCGTTGAGGAACCGGCAGATCATGCCAGCCGTGTAGCCGGGGAACGAGAGCGCCAGCGCCTCCCAATTCTGGAAAATGTCCCGCCAATTGCCCTCGTAATTGAGGCTGTGCGCCGTGATGGAAAACCGATTCCACGGCCGGGTGGGGTCGCCGTGCCGGCGGCTGAAGGTGAGGGGGAGGTATTCGCGGCAGACGCGTTCGACTTGCGGGTCGCCGACAGCGCTCGCCGCCGCCACCATGCGCCTGTAGAGAACCGTTCGAGGCAGGTGACGGAAAAACGAGGCATGGCGCGCGGCGAGGTCTGCATTCGCGTTTTGCACGAAGGCCAGCAGATCGTGGGTGTCCAGCTTGTAACCGTCCTTGAACACGCCGCCCCGCATGATGTTGAACAGGGTGTTGCTGTAGTGGCGGGCGCAGCCCAGCGAGCGAGCCGTTTGTTGCAGGCCATCCGCTGCCGCGACGATGCGCTGCAACTCCGCCGTGCCGCGTTTCACATCGTCCAGGACCAACTGCCGCAGACGGGCGGGCTTGCGCAGAAGCTGGTTGAGTCGGGCAACGTCCGAGGGACCTTGGTTGACATCGGCCACAATCAGCCACTCCGCGCGTTGCCCGCCGCGCAGTTGCATTTCGGCCTGCAAGAAGTAGGCCCCGCGCTCGGCGCGAACCTCCGTCTCCGGGCGCAACGCCTGACCTGTGCGGAAGCGATCCAGTTGAAGCGCAGAAAGCAGGGTGAGCTGGCGCTCGAGGCCGACTGACCAGGCCGTGGTTGTCTTGAGGGCCTCGGCTGGTTCCGGGCGGTCCACCGGAATCGCACTAAGGCGGAACAGCCCCAGGCCGGTGTCGGGGAGGAGTTCGCTCTTTTTGTAGGCGTCGAGCAGTGTGCTGTATTCGAGATTGAACTGGCTGCCTGCGCCGCAGGGCATCAGATTCTGGAGCCCGTCCAGCAACTCGATCCGCGCATTCGCCGGGCCGGAGCAGCTTAGCCATGCGCGGCGCACAAAGCCGAATTGCTGGCTGTTGAACCAGCCGTAGCGAAAGGTCAGCCCGAGGTCCTGGTTAATCTCCTCGAAGACAAGTTTGTTGCCCCAGAAATTCTTGTAGAGATTCCGTTGGACGCGGTAAATCCCACTGCCCCGGTCCGAAAACGGCTCCCAGAGGTATTTTCGGCCCCGACTGCGGACGCGTAGCAGCGTCTTGCTCCCGGTGACGTCCGCCATGTCGCGGATTTTATCATCCGTATAGTAAGGGAAGAGCGCGAGGTTGGCGTCGCGACGGCCGGCGCTGAGCGCGCCGTTGCTGGAAATGAACAACCAGTGGTCCGCGTCGCTGACCACCGTCATGAAGAACGGTCGCATGCGGTCATAGTTGGCAATCTGATAGAAGTCCTCGCCCTCCAGAGTGACCCGCTGTCCCTGCACAGGATTATTGTTGGCGCGAAGCGGGGTTTCGCCGAGGTACAATTGTGGTGGCATCTTGGTTGTGGTCATTTCGCCCATCAAACGTCTTGAGCCCGGCGCGCGTCGAGATCCCCCTTCATCAGGTCAATCGTCGTCGAATCAATTGTGTAGAAGAACATGAATAACGCGCAGGACATGTAGAGAACGCCGGGAATGACGGAGACCAGCAGCTTGATGCCCAGCAGTGCGGAGGCGGCCTGGGTGACATTGGGCACGTAATGGAAAACCGTCAACAGCCAGCCTGCGATAGCGGCGCCGATACCCCAACCGGCCTTCTGCGCAAAGGTGGCGGCGGAGAAATACAGTCCCGTCGCGCGGCGGCCACTCTTCCATTCGGAATAATCCGAGGAGTCGGCAATCATCGTCCACAGCAGGGGGACCGCGGGGGCATAGGCCATCTTTGCCAGAATGTTCAGCACGTAGATGGCGGCGATGTTTTTCTCGCCGGGCAGATACAGGGAGATGAAAAAGAGGCCGGACACGAGCGAGCTGGCGATGAAAACGTTGTGGTTGCCGAACGCCTTTGCCAGGGGCTTTGAAAGAGGCAACGCGACGATCAGGGCAATGGTGCCGACGACGTTGAACAATTGGACATTGTCTTCCTGGCCGAGGTAATACTTGAAGTAATAGGCAATCGCCGCGTTTTGCATCGCGAACATGATGAACGAGATGATGCCCACGCACGCGAGAATGATCCATGGCTGGTTTTTGAAGAGGTTCTTGAGGTCTTCTTTGAGGGAACTAGGCAGGGCGGTTGACGGTTGAACCCTTTCCTTGGAGGTCATGAAGGTGATGAAAAAGAAGACCACGCTCAGCAAACCGAAGAGGATCACGGTGTGCTGAAACCCCATCACCTTGTCGCCGCGCCCAAAATACTTGGCCAGCGTCAACGCCAGACCGGTGACGACGAACTGGCCAATGAAAGCGCAGATGAAGCGATAGGTGTTGAGGCCTGCTCTTTCATAGGTGTCGGAACTCATCACTGCCGCCAAAGAAGAATAGGGCAGATTGACCACCGCGTAGGCGGTCATCAGCAGCACATAGGTGGCGCCAGCATAGATTATCTTGCCGGTCTCTCCAAAATGGGGGGTGGTAAAAGTCAGGATGGACAGAACCGCGTAAGGGACGGCGCCGAACAGAATATAGGGTCGGAATTTGCCCCAGCGGGTTTGCGTCCGGTCCGAGATGATGCCAATGACCGGGTCAATCGCCATGTCCCAGAACCGGGCGACCAACATGATGGTGCCAGCCGCCGCCGCAGAAATCTTGTAAACGTCCGTGTAGAAGAAGAGCAGCCAGAACCCAACCATATCCCAGACAAAATGCGAGGCCGTGTCGCCCAGGCCGTAGCCCAGCTTCTCCTTTAAGGTCAGCATGCCGGAAGTCTTGTTTCGTTTGTACGCACTCGCTGCAGCAGGCGGAGCCGCAACCGGAGGAGGTTGGTCCGTAGAGCTCATATTCAATTGGGCGAGGTGGTTCAGGGTTGGCCAACGTTGGCAGCGGCTTGCCGATTCCTGACCGAATCCTCCACATAGAATGGAATGTTCGCGTGCGCGGCGTGACCATGGCCGTCAAAAACGTAAGCAAAGAGGCGGTAGGGTCCGGGCTTGCTCGGAGCTTGCAGGGAAATCTCGTTCCGCTGCGGGGCGGCGATCAAACCTGGCATTAGTGCAGGCCTCGATTCGGCGTCGCCGCCAATCTTGGTTTCGGCGCTTTCTTCCATCACCTCCCAGCGGTAGGTGAGCGAGTCGTTGTCGGGATCGCTGGCCGCGACTCTGGCGGTGTAAGTTTGTCTGGAATGCAGCCGGATGCTCTTTGAGGCGGTCTTCCCATCCAGCCAAGCTCCCTCCACGCGAGGACTTCGGTTGGTGGGCCAGCCACCCGTCCAGAGATGGTGCATCATGTCCACCGGCGCAGTTTCCTCTCCTGAATTGAGGAACATGCCATACCACGTGGGCGTGCGTTCCTGCTTGTTCCCCCAGAGGAATACATAGGAGCCGAGACAGAGCTTTTGGTCCGGTTCGATGACAGCACGGAATCGCTTTTCGTAGAGGTCTGCCTTCGTAGTGCTGTCGTTTTCAATCGGCGCGCCCCACGCGGTCTTGCCGCACTCCCAGTGACCGGTCGCACCCCACTCAGTGACGATGTAGGGTTTGTCCCAAGCCGCTTCGCGCAGGTATCTCGGAAGGTTGATAATGTCGCAATACATCTGGAAGGAGATGAAATCCAAATCGGGCGCGCGGGTTTTGACCAGATTCGCCGTCTTCTGGTTGAAGCCAGCCAAAGTTGTGGTGGTCGGGTGGTTGGGATCCAGTTCATGGATCATCTTGGAGAGGCCATTGACGGCGTCCCAAACCTTCGGGTTCTTCTCGAAATTCAGTTCGTTGCCGACGACCCAGAGGAGCAGTGCAGGATGGTTCCGGTATTCCAGAACTTGGGATTTGAGCAACTCGAACTGCCTGGCCACGGCGTTGGTATTGTCGTAATCAAAACCGCGGCGTTCGTGATCGACGTCCAGTCCCATCGCGATATACAGGCCGTTGCTCAGCGCCCGATCCAAAACCTGCTGGCCGGTTTCGCGGCCATTGTGTGTGCTCCAGGTGCGAAACGAGTTGCCTCCGTGTTGCTTCAGTTTCTCCTGCGAGCCAAATTCGATGCCGGCGCCCTTGATGTAGAAGGGTTGGTCGTTCAGAAACAGTTGGAAGCGAGCGCCCGTATTGCGGATCTCCACTTTGGTTGGCGCATTGGGCTGGGGCGGTTGAGCGGCGCTGGAGAGGCGGGTAGCGCTATATTGAATGCCTGCCGCGAGGGTCAGCGTGCAAATGGCTCTGAAAGCCACCGGGATGCAGAAAGAGTTGTTCATGGATTTGCTTCAGGTAGTGCGGTTGCGGAGGCGGGGCGTGGCTTGGCCTCGCGCAACAGGGTCGCTTCCAATTCCTCCAAGGTTTTCCCTTTGGTTTCGGGAATCCAGATCAGCACAAAAACCAGCGCGGCTGCGGCCATGAGCCCGTAGCCGAGAAACATGCCGGCGGAACCGATAGTGGACAGCTCCCACGGAAAGATCATGGTCACCGTCGCGCTCACGACCGAATTCCAAAAGCCCACCAGGGATATCGCCGCGCCACGGTATTGGTTGGGGAATATTTCCGACAGCAACACCCACATCACCGGACCCAGCGAGATCGCAAACGAAGCGACAAACCCAATGATGGCATACAACACGAGCGAGGCGCGGATGTTCAGCCCGGCGGTGACCAGCGCATCCTGGTAGGGTTTGATGCGCTCGGCGCCGAAGCGGGCAGCCAGGTCGGCCGCGAATTCCCTGTCAGTGGTGAAAATCTTTTTCTCGGAGTCTTTCAGTTCGCTGATCAGGTCGCCGGGCACCTTGCCAGCCTGCAGGATGGCATAGGACTTCTCCGTGATCTGATAATTGGAGTCGTGAAATGCCCAGGCACACGTCAGCAACGATACCGCCATGCCGGCGGCGCCGATGACCAGCAGCGGCTTGCGGCCCAGGCGATCAATCCACCGAATCGCCACGAAGGTCATGCCGAGATTGACAAGGCCGACGAGCACAGCTTGTTTGAAGGCCGCGTTCACCCCGCCGCCGGCCTGAACGAAGATAGTGGGCAGATAATAGAAAATCGCGTTGATGCCGGTAATCTGTTGAAAGAAAGCGATGGCCAGGGCGATGAACATGATGAACCGCATTCTTCGGCCGAACAAGCCGCCCAGGCTGACGCCGGCCGCTTTTTGCGCGAAGCTCTGGCGGATGTTGCGCAGCTCCTCCTCTGCCGAATCCCCACCGCAGGCTCTCGTCAAAACCTCCCGCGCCCGCTCAGTCTGCCCTTTGCCGAAGAGCCAACGGGGACTTTCCGGCACAGCGAACAGCAGGAAGAAATAGAGCACGGCCGGGATGGCCTCCACTCCCAGCATCCAGCGCCAGTTGGCATCCCCCAGGTTCAGGAGGAAGTAGTTCGAGAAGAAAGACGCCGAAATGCCGATGACGATCATGAGCTGGTTGAACGAAACCAGACTGCCGCGCGATTTTGATGGGGATATTTCCGCAATATAAACCGGAGCAATGAGAATGGCCCCACCCACTGCCACTCCGGCCAGTATCCGGGAAAGAACAAATATGGAAAACTGCGTGGCGGTCGCAGAGAGGAGCGCCGAGACGGCGAATAATACCGCCGTGAGAATCAGAATCTTCTTTCGTCCGAAACGGTCGCTCAGTAGGCCGGCCACAGCATTCCCCCCCAATGCGCCCCAGCCGAGGCAGCTCACCGCCCAGCCGAGCTTCAAATCGCCGCTGGTACCGGTCAAATCAAAGTATTTCTTGATGAAAGGCACAGTCCCCGAGATGACGGTGGCGTCAAATCCCAGGAGGAAGCCCCCAATGGCCACAATCAAGGCCACCGAAATCATGTACGTATTGCCACGAGTCATACAGTTCCCTATCGTTTAAAGTTCCAAGCAAAGAGTGCCGGACCCCATGAACGGCATTCGGTTGAGGGATTGCGTGACGCGAGTTGGCTTCTGAACCCTCAATCGACGAGGCGACCTATAATTCATACCGCGTGTACTACATAGTGCTACAGAATCCGTCAACAATAATATCTACAATATTCTCGTTAAAGGGGAGTCTCTGGCGCTTTGCCGAGCGATTCTGTGTGCCTTCGGATTGGCCTCGCTTTCATCAGGCTGGCTCCCCATTTTATGTCACGCGCAGCCTTCAATTAGAAAGGGTTTAGTGGATGTATTTTCACTTTAGTAAATCGGGAAGCCCCCCGGCTTTGCCGGGGAGACTCCCAGAGTTTGACAGTTCCGGGAATGTCTCGGGGTAGCGGTGGCGATAGTTTTGGATTGTGAAGGGCGCGCATAACGCGTTGCTAGCCCCGGGCGCGCACACACATTGTTCGCCGTGAGGTGTGTGGAGTGGCCGCAGCCGGGCTGTCACTGAGGAGGGCAGGGAACGAACGAAGACCAAAGCCGTTGGTAACATGGCGGGCATGGAATGACCGCCCGAAGGGCCATGCGGCTTTGAGCCGCTACACCTCCGGCAAAGCCTCCGGCTTTGCCGGAGGTCGCTGACATGAAAGAATTGTAAAAATACTGTTGACGCATCGCCTTCAATGTGATATTTCACATTACGGTGAATATCAATATCTATGCTAAAGATGTGGTAAATAGCATATGAGAATGCCATTGCAAAGGTGTCCCTCCTTGCTGTTGTTGAGTTGGCGCGGCACCGGAGAGGCTAATAGACCCTGTATCTACCGGCTGGCGGGATTCACCCTGATCGAGCTGCTGGCTATCATTGCCATCATCGCCATCCTGGCGGCCTTGCGCTTGCCGGCCCTGGGCAAAGCCAAGGCCAAGGCCCTGGGCATAAGCTGCGCCAACAACCTCAAGGAGCTCCAACGGGGTTGGCTGATGTATTCCGGCGACAACAACGATAAGCTGGTTCGAGTGGGCGGGCTCGCAGAACTTGTGATCGACCCCGCTGATCCGAGCGCGCAGCCCGGCGGCGCCAAGAGCCAATGGGCTTTGGGCCGGGTGGATCAGATGCCCTTCCGGACCAACACAACCCTGCTGAAAGGGGGCTTGCTCTATCCTTACGTCAACAGTCTCGGGGTTTACAAATGTCCGGCAGACAATACGCAGATCGGTGGCGGGGTCAGTGTGCGCAGCATGTCGATGAACTGCTGGATGAATCCCATCGATAGCTGGAACGACTATGGGGGGAACCACCCTGGGAAAGTGCGGGAATTTCGGAGGCAGGGGAACATTATGGCTCCGACCCCGTCGATGGCGTTTGTGTTCATCGATGAGAACCCGTGGGGGATCGACGATGGTTTCTTTGTCTGCGACCCGCTCAAGCCGGTTTGGATCAGAATTCCGGCCAGTTATCACAACGGGGCGGGGGGATTATCCTTTGCGGATGGCCATACCGAGATCAAGAAATGGAAGGACGCTCACGTGCTGGGATGCAATGCGACGACGCCGCTGGGAGGGCAGCAGGATGCCAGCACGGGAAACTTGGCATGGCTCCAGGAAAGAAGCTCCTCCGCGCCCTAATGATTAAAGTTTTCGTCAACATTTACTATGGCCGGAACGTCACTTAAGAAAGGCTGCGGCTCTCGCCAAGCAGCGCCTCTGGAAGCTTTGTGGAGTCGTGCCGCAAATCAAACGTCACTAAACAACAACGAAAGTTCAACACCTATGAAAGCATACAAATACTGCCAACAAAGCAAGCTTGAGTTTTGCCAAGACTCAACTCATCGGAACAGGTTAATCCGCCGGTTAAACACGCTGATGGCCTTCGCGGTCATCCTGGTTCTGTCCGCCACCTCGGCGCGCGCCTTCACCAACTATCTGGCTAATCCCGGATTTGAAACCGGGGCGGCGTCACCCTGGCTCGACACCTACACTTCCCACAGTGTGGACAGCACCACCACCTTTGTTTACGGCAGCGGCACCATTCACGAGCCGGCTCATGCTGGCCAGTGGGCGATGAAGGAGTGGGGCGATTATTGGGGGTACGGATTTGTGCAAACCCACACAGTCTATCAGTCCATCCCGGCCGCGCCCAGTTCCATCTGGTCGGCCGACATCTGGGCGTACACCGCGACTCCTGACAATGTCCAGAACTTGAACTTCGCTCAGTTGCAAGTGACGTTCCTCGATGCGTCGAGCAATGTGAACAGCGAGATCTTCTATTCGGCCGTGGTGGACACGAATGCGCCGGTCAACACTTGGCTCCACCTGACAGCCACCAATAGCGTGGACGGCACGACTAATCTGACTGCCCCCGATGGCACAGCCTTTGTGCGCTTTGGATTGTTCTATTCGCAGGATCAATTCGAATCCGGTGGTTCCACGTACTGGGACGACGCGAACCTCATCAAGACCGCCTCGTCCGATCCGGAGATCTCATCCTCGCCGCGTGATCTGACGGTCATTTATGGGCAAACCGCCACCTTCAGCGTGCTGGCCAGCGGCAAAACCCCGCTGACGTATAAGTGGCAGAAAGATGGCAACGATCTCAGCAATGGCGGCAAGATCAGCGGCGCCACAACGGCGACGCTGACGATTTCCAGCCCGACGACCGCCGAACAGGGCGCTTACAGCGTGACGGTCACGGATACCGCCGGCTCTCTTCCCAGCCCGTCGAGCGGCTACCTGACCGTGTTGGATCCGGGCATCCTGACAAATCCGGTCAGCCTGCAGAAAGTCGAAGGCCAGTCAGCCGTCTTCACTGTCGTCGCTGCGGGTTCCGGGACATTGACCTATGCCTGGTACAAGGGCGCGAGCCCGTTGAGCAATGATGGCCGTATCTTGGGCGCCGACACTGCAACCCTCATCATCAATAACCTTACGGTGGCCGATGGTGACGCTTACTCCGTCCAAGTCACCGGTGCCAGTACGGCGACCAGCACGGCTGCCAATCTGTACGTCAGCACGCTCGCTCAGGCCTCCAATCTCATTCGCAACGGCAGCTTCGAATCGGGAATGACTTACTGGACCGCGTGGAACGGCTACGCCGCAATAACAGCCCCAGCCGGTAGTGAGACCAATTATGACGGCAGCCAAATCTGCGAAATCTGGGGTACTGGCAATGGTACTTGGAATGGAATAAACCAGTCCTTCACCCCCGCTCCTGGATACGTCTATAAGGCCAATGCCTGGTTCCTGGTGTCTGCGGGCGCTCCGATCACCGGGTCGAGCACCGCCTGGCTCGAAGTCAACTTCTATAACCAGGGCAATCTCATCAGCACCTTCCAATCCCCCATAATCAGCAGCAACTCGGTGGTAGGCGTCTGGACCAACGTAGCGGTGCCTTACGCCACCGTTCCTGCCGGCGCTGACGAAACCCGCTGCCAGATTAATTACCACGCGGGGGATGGCGGCGGCGCCATCTATGTCGATGATGTGAGCTTTTGGCTCAAGATCCCTGTCACCGTTACCGTTTCGGTCGGCGGCGCCAACAACCTCCTCTCTTTCCCGACTCAAATCGGCGTCAGCTACCAGGTCCTTTACAAGGATGACCTCAGCGATGTCACCTGGCAGGTGCTGGCGACGCCTACCGGCGATCTCTCGGGCAAGACCACCGTTCATACCCTGAGAACCACCGCAAAACGGTTTTATCGGGTAGTTACTCTGTGAGCGTTAGTTGACCTTCCGCTCTGGGGCCGGCACACGGCCGGCCCCAAAACAAAACTGACCCAGCCACGGCCAGGACAGGCTGGGCGCATCTATGGCTTTTCACACAGCAACGCTCGCCATTGCTGCGCTTGGGTTTATCGGCTTGCCGGATGCCGTGGCTCAGCTCCAGCGACTGTATTTGGCGAAGTCGCAGGGTGCGGTGTCTGATAACGTGAATGGACGCCGGCCCGAACGTGGCGAGCCAATTCGTTCCGCCTTCTCCGGCGCTCGCCCGACGACCTGACCGTGCTCCAATCGCCACCGTGGTGGAAGGGGAGCAACCGCTTGCGGATGGTCGGTAGCCTGTGAGCCTGTTAGTATTGATTGCTCTCGTCGGGCTTGATACTCTGCGACGCCGGGGTCAGAAGCCTAGAGGGTCCGGGCCCTGGAGGTCGGGTGCGATGGGCCTGCCCCATCTGCGCTCGGCCATGAAACAAAAACGCTAACATGTCCGCGACGTCACCCATCGGTGTTCTTTCCCGGCCGGTTTTTAGCCGGCTCGTCTCCGCCTTCGCGCTGGCCGCCTGCTGCCTATGGCTATCCCCGGTGAATTCCCTGGGCGGCGAACTGCGAACTGCCGACGAGGTGCGTCAACTGACTCCCGAACAGGCCGAACAACACCTCGAGGTGCGACTCAAAGCCGTGGTGACGTTTTTTGACCAGCGGCTTTACTCGCGATTTGTGCAGGACGAAACGGCTGGCATCTACTTGCAAGAGATGACCAATGGGCCGGCGTTGCGACCCGGCCAGTTGGTAGAAATTGAAGGTCAGACCGGCGCCGGTGAATACGCTCCGATCGTGATTCCAAGATCAGTAAAGATTCTGGAGGAGGGGACCATGCCCGCGGCCAAGCCGGTTTCCCTCGAGCAGTTGGTCAGCGGTCGCGAGGACAGTCAGTTCGTGGAAGTTATCGGCACTGTTCGCGCCGTGCGGTTTGAGGAGGAGTCCCAGAATTATTTGATCGAACTAGTGATTGGCGGCGAAAGGTTCACCGCCTACTCGCGCCAATTGCCCGTCACTAACACGGAGGAATTGGTTGAAAGCGTGGTCAAAGTGCGAGGCGTCTGCTCCACGCTGTTCAACCGGTTGCGGCAATTGTTCGGCTTCCGATTGCTCGTGCCGCGCGAGACGGATCTAGTGATTGAGAAGCCCGCATCGGCGACTCCGTTTGATGTCCCCACGAAGGGCATCAGCAGTCTGCTGCAGTTCACGGCACAGAGCACTTTCGGCCATCGAGTAAAAGTCGCCGGCACTGTTGTTTACCAGGAACCCGGCGTCGCCCTTTTCATCCAGGATGAGAAGGAGGGGCTTTATTGTCAGACCAGGCAGCGTGTGGCCGTGAACGCCGGCGACCAGGTTGAAGCATTGGGCTTTCCGGCGAAAGGAGAGTACACGCCGGTGCTGCAAGATGCGGTTTATCGCAAGATCGGCTCCGGCACCCCGGTGAAGCCCGTGGATATTGGACTCGATGAGGCGCTTTCCGGTACCAACGATTGCCGGCTAGTCCGCATCACGGCGAAGTTGCTGGAGCATACCCAGCGCGGGCGCGAGCAATTCAGTGTCCTCGAAATGGACGGATTCATCTTTTACGCCTTCCTCGCCCAGGCGGAGGGGCTCACCGGATTCACCCCGGCGCAGGTCGGTAGTGAAGTCGCCGTTACCGGCATCTGTTTGATCGAGCGCGGCAGCAGTTGGCGGGCGGGCGAAAGCTGGCGGGCCAAATCTTTCCGCATCCTGCTTCGCTCGCCCGGGGATGTTGCCATCTTGCGTTCTTCGCCTTGGTGGAATGTGCGGAGGGTCCTCTGGATGGCCGCCACCCTCGGTTTGCTCGCACTTGCGGCATCGGCCTGGGTCGCGGTCCTGCGCCGCCGGGTGCAACAGCAGACCGAGATCATTCGCGAACGCCTGCAACGGGAAGCGGCGTTGAAGGAGCGCTACGAGGATCTCTTCGAGAACGCCAATGATATGGTGTTCACACACGACCTGAGCGGAAAGATCACCTCAATCAACAAGACCGGCGAACGGCTGTTGCAGAGAAGCCGTGAAAGCCTTTTGTCGCGGAATATCATCGAACTCATGGCAGAAGACCAGCGCGCGCCCGCTCGCCGGTGGCTGGATCAAGTCGTTCAGGGCGCCGAGGTGCCCACGGCGGAATGGGACTTCATCAGCGCGGCTGACCAGCGAGTCAAACTGGAGATCAGCTCGCGCTTGATCGAGCAGGAGGGACGCGTTGTGGAAGTCGAAGGCATCGCGCGCGACATCACCGAGCGCCGGCGACTGGAGCGTGAGATTCTGGAAGTCAGCACTCGCGAGCAGCGGCGTATCGGACACGACTTGCATGACGGCGTCTGCCAGCAACTGGCCGCCATCACTTATCTCCTGGATATCCTCGGCGATCGCCTTCAAGAGAAAAAGGCGCCCGAGGCCGCGGAAGCGGAGCGCATTGGCAACCTGATCAATGAAACAAACGCCCAGGCGCGCAGCGTCGCGCGCGGGCTGTTTCCCGTGCGCTTGGAGGAACATGGCCTGATTCTGGCGCTGGAGGAACTGGCCGCGAGCGCCAGCAGCCGTTACCGGATCACCTGCCGTTTTGTGTGCGAGGCAGCGCCCATCAAGATCGACAGCGAGGTGGAACTGCATCTATATTACATTGTGCAAGAAGCCTTGTCGAACGCCGTCAATCATGGTAAAGCTATCACTGTCATTGTAACTTTGGCGGCGGATGAGGACCGGTTGAAGTTGACCGTCCAGGACAATGGAACGGGATTTCAACCTTCCGACAAGAACCGAAGCGGCATGGGCATTCGTATCATGCGGTATCGCGCCAAAGTCATCGGGGCGACTTTGGATTTGCAGAGCCAGGCGAATCACGGCACGCAAATCGCGTGCGTTTTTAGCCCGTCGTCCCGGGAATCTGCGCAAGCAACCAAAAATGGCTGGAGCAATCGATAAAGAAACTCAGACGGGGGCCGACAACCCGGAGAAGATTTCCACCGGACATCCGGCTGCGGATAAAAGCCGCGTATTCATCGTGGACGACCACACGATGTTTCGCGAAGGCTTGCGCCAGCTCATCGAGCACGATCCAGGCTTGACGGTGTGCGGAGACGCCGCGGA
>OBLW0100002503.1_pt1 | contig 14841 bp, 15 predicted proteins | sample 1520161 | NCBI WGS metagenome assembly OBLW01 (sample SAMEA3539309, study PRJEB22396) | soil metagenome | biome: tundra; feature: field; material: soil | place: USA | collected 2010-05 | depth 0.15 m
ACTGGAGTTCAGACGTGTGCTCTTCCGATCTGTCCGCCAGCCCTTTTCCAGTTCCCAGCCGCCTTGCGACCCTCGCAGCGCAACCACGGGCACACGGGCAGCGCTTAATGCCTCGAGATCGCGATGGATGGTGCGCTGCGAGACTTCCAATTGTTCCGCAAGCTCTCGCTCCGTCGCACGCCCCTTGGCTTGCAGCAGGAACAACACCGAGAGCAGCCGGTCAGCCTTCATCGCAGGATTCCCTCTTCCCTTCCAAAACAATCTTTATTTTCACAAAGTATATATGACATCAGTTGTCATATTTAAAGAAGGATGATGAAGATGACCTACCGAGGTGAGCTTTATGCGCAGCAGTGCCGTTCATCTGTTTGTCTTCGATACGATGGCCGATTGGGAAGCAGCCTTCGCCATCGCCGCAATCAACAATCCTCAATTTCAGGAGGCGCCGGGGCGTTATCGGGTTGTCACTGTTGGTCTGCGGCGGGAGCCAATCACCACCATGGGCGGCATTCGAATTCAACCTGACGCCGCGCTCAGCGAGATCTCGCCGAGCACAAGCAGCATATTGATCCTGCCGGGTGGCGAACAGTGGGAGTTCGGCCGTAACGCGGCAGCCATTGAGCTGGCCAGGAGATGCATCGCGCATTGCGTGCCGGTGGCGGCCATTTGCGCCGCGACCCTGGCGTTGGCACGCGCCGGCCTGCTCGACAACCGTTATCACACCAGCAATGCCCGCGAATATCTCGCATCGAGCGGCTATCGAGGCGCGCGGTGGTATCGCGATCTGCCCGCCGTGAGCGATCAAGGTGTGATTACTGCATCCGGAGTTGCACCCGTGGATTTTGCGCGCGAGATTTTCGAATGTCTCAATCTCTTCAATTCAGGCGCGCTTGAAGCGTGGTACGCACTGTTCAAGTACGGCGACGTGTCGAGGTATTACGAGCTGGAGCAGACGGCATAGCCGCGTAACTGATCTATCTCACTTTCAAACAAGCTGTTGACCCAGAACCCACCCCAAGGAGATCGAATATGACACTGAAGGATTACTTTCTCTCCCAACTCGAACGCGAAGCGGCGCTAACCCGCAAAGCGGTCGAACGCGTGCCTGAGGGCCAAAACGGTTTCAAACCTCACGACCGTTCGATGGAGCTGGGCTATCTGGCTGCGCTGGTTGCCGGCATGCTTGGCTGGATTGCGTTCATGATTGACCGCGATGAAATCGACTTCGGCAACCCTTCGTCGGAAGGCTTTCGGACGAAGGCCGTTGCCACGCGAGGCGATTTGCTCGCCAGCCTTGATGCAGCGGTAGCTAATGCGCGGCGGGCTCTTGAAGGGAGCAGTGACGATCACCTGCTGACGCCGTGGGCCTTCAAGATGGGCGGGCAGACGCTGCAAAAGGAGTCGCGGTATTTGATGATCGGCGACGCCGTCTTCAGCCACCTCGCGCACCATCGCGGACAACTCACGGTCTACTTGCGGCTGGCGGATTCGAAGGTTCCTGCGCTGTATGGGCCATCGGCCGATGAGCGCTTCTGAAGAGTACTGCGGGCGGTGAGAGAGGCCAGAGCGCGGGCCGGTGTACCTGCTAAACTCGTTCTCGTTATGCCCCTTGCAAGCCTCCTGGTCGTGGCTGCCGCCTACTTGCTTGGCTCCATCCCCACCGGATATTTGCTGGTGCGGCTGTTTCTCAAGCAAGACATACGGACGATCGGCAGCGGCAATATTGGCGCAACGAACGTGCTCCGTTCCGGGGCGCGCGGCCTAGGCCTCGCCACATTCGTCCTCGATGTGCTCAAGGGGTGCGCCTCCGTATGGCTGGGCGCTGCGATGGCTCCCTACTTGATGCCCAATTCTCCTGTCCGCAGCGTTGAGGCTCTGGCGGCGCTGTGTGCCGTGCTTGGCCACATGTTTCCGGTGTGGCTTGGCTTTCGCGGCGGCAAGGGTGTGGCCACCGGCTTCGGTGTGTTTCTCGTGGCCGCACCGCTGGCCGCCTTGGCAGCTATTACCGTCTTTGGCATCATTCTCGCGCTCAGCCGGTTTGTATCGCTGGCCTCGATTCTGGGCGCGGCCAGCTTTCCCATCTTTGCGTGGTTTCTGGTGCAAGGCGAGAAGCCGGCATTTTTTATTGCCGTGCAAGCCATTGTTGCGCTGCTGATCATCGCCAAACATCACCAGAACATTCGCCGCCTGTTGTCGGGGACAGAGAGCCGATTCGGCAGCCGACCCCAGGAAGGAAAACCCGCATGAGCCGCATCGTTGTTCTTGGCTCCGGGGCATGGGGAACGGCCATTGCCCTCTCGCTTTACCGGCGTGGAGGCCACCATGTCACGCTTTGGTCGCACAGCGATGACGAGGCGCGACAGATCGCCGAAGCAGGCGAAAACGTCCTCTTTCTGCCCGGTATTCCCCTGCCGACCGATCTTGAGGTCACAGCGGACGTCGTGCCTTTGAGAGCAGCGGAAGTCCTCGTCTCGGTCATTCCCTCGGAGTTCCTGCGCTCAACGCTGATGCGTCTTCGCCCGCATCTGCACAATGGCCAGTTCGTCGTGAGCGCCACCAAGGGCGTGGAGGATCGCAGTTTCCTGCGCATGACTCAGGTGATCTCAGAGACGCTTGAGCCAGCCGGGCTTCTTCTTCCCATCGGCGCGTTCTCGGGACCAAGTTTTGCGCTGGAAGTGGCGCAGGGCCAGCCAACCGCAGTCACCGTGGCTTTCAGCGATCCACAAATTGCTGCCCTCGTTCAGCAGGAGTTTTCTTCGGAGACGCTACGACTTTATACGTCGACAGATGTGATTGGGGTGGAACTGGGCGGCGCGCTCAAGAACGTGATTGCCATTGCGGCAGGCATCGCGGCGGGCGTGGGTCTTGGCTACAACTCCGCAGCGGGATTGATGACGCGGGGCATTGCGGAAATTACGCGACTGGCTGTGGCTTGCGGAGGACGGCGCGAGACGCTGGTGGGGTTGTCGGGGGTTGGAGATTTGGTGCTGACCTGCACGGGATCGCTCTCCCGGAATCGCACCGTAGGGCAGGCTTTGGGGCAGGGGCGCAAGCTGCCGGAGATTTTGGAGAGTCTCGGTGGCAAAGTCGCGGAGGGTGTTCGGACCACGCGTGCGGCGCTGGGGCTAGCCCGGCGCCACGGCATCGAGATGCCGATTACGGAGCAGATGGAACTGATTCTCGACGAGGGGAAAGACCCGCGCGAAGCGATCAAGGATTTGATGTTGAGGCCGGGCAAGGGCGAGCTGTAACAACTCCAGCGACGAGGATCTGTCGGGTTTGGCGGTCCAGAGGCACGGAGCGCTCTTTTTACCGGGCCGTGAATTCACGGAATGCGCATTGCTTTCTCCGATTGACCCTTCTCATCGTGCACTCCTTCGCGAATTGTTCCGCAAAAGAGCGACCTGACTGGCCGTCAGGCAATGTTTGACGTGGATTGCTCAGGCGACTTTCTGTCCGCGCGGTCTTCGGGAATTCCAGCCACCGAGGGAGAGGGCGACGCGCATGCATGCGTTACGGAGGCGGTCGGCGGAACTGCGATCCTCCATCGCGCGCGCGACAACCATGCCGCCAACGCACAAAGCGGCCATGGCTTCCGCAACGGCGCGGCGATCTCGGCCGCGCGCATGCATACTCCGCTCGAGCACGCTGACCATGGCGGCAAAAACGGTCTCGAAGGCGCGTTTCGCGGTTGTGTCGCTGCGCGTCACGTCGGTGGGCAAGGCGACCATGGGGCACGAATTCTCGACATCTTCGAAATGCTGGATGGAAAGATAGGCGCGGACCACCTGGCGGCCGACATCGGTCGACTTTAGATCGACCTCGACGCCGTCCCAGCAGCTTTTCCATTCCGGATCGGTGAAGAAGCAGCCCAGCACCTCGGCATAGAGATCGCTTTTGCTCTCGAAATAGCTGTAAAAGCCGCCGCGCGTGAGGCCGGCGCCCTCCATGATCTGGTCGAGTGAGACTTTTTCAAAGCCATGGCGGTTGAAGAGGCGGCGCGCACTGGAGACGATCTTTTTCTTTACCTCGGTGCGGTGACCCACGGGATAAGGCATGGAGGTTTCCTCGCTTCTCCGCAGTATTGTCCGTGAATCGCAATCGTGTCGATCAAAATATGTTCTTGAACATAGATTCCCGTCGTGATTCGATGAACGGGTCGTTTCCATTCCAATCGTGAGGTCAGCATGAACGATTCCTTATCCATGCCCACGCGCCGACGGGCTATTGCCGGCATTGCTGTCGCCCTGGGCAGCATCGCATCGACTTCTCGCGGGTTAGCGCAGCAGCCCTCGATGGGACAGCAGCCCTCCGAGAAGTCCGCCGACCCGCGCACTTCAATTCATTACGAGCTTGACTTCAAATCGACTCCCCAGCACTTCTACGATGCGCTCGTCGACCAGAAGCAATTCGCTGCTTTCACGGGAATGCCGGCGACGATCGATGCTACGGCTGGCGGCGCCTTTTCAATGTTCGGCGGGCTGATTGTCGGGCGTAACGTTGAACTTGTCGCAGGTCAACGGATTGTCCAGGCCTGGCGTCCCGCGCATTGGGATCCGGGCCTCTACTCCATCGTTCATTTCGAACTGAAGCCGCGCGCGCAGGAATGCACACTCGTTTTCGACCATACAAGCTTCCCTGCCGGCGATTACGACCACCTGGACTGGGGCTGGAAGAACCACTACTGGGAGCCGCTGAAGAAGTACTTCGCTTAGGGATGGACTGGCCGTCCAGGCAATGGCTTCGCGCGGCAACGTGGAAGTTTTGCGAACACCGGAAGCTGCGGCCCACGGAACGATTGCGGCAATCTTCCGGAGGAAGCTGGATTTGAAGATCAGAATTATTACGTTGGCTAGAATTCAACCACCGCGGAGGAATTCTTATCGTTTGAATTTCTCTTGCTTAGCAGACGGAACACATCGTCAGCAATCTGTTGTTTGAATACGCGCTTTTTGCGGGTTCTGGACTTGTGACCGTTGGTGACGGTGGCAAGGGACTTCTCTTGCGGTGGAATCGGACTGGCGAAGAAGCTGGCGGTGATCTTCTTCGCTCCCAACTCGAGCCAGAAATTATCGTAGGCGGCCCGGAAGGAATCGGCGCATTCGTCAGCATAGGAGAACTGGCTTGCGGCCGCGATGCCGGCCATTTCGTCGATGGCGCAAGCCTGTGCGATGCCGTGAAGAGCAGCGAGAAGGAGAGCGGGGGGAGCCACATCGAGGAATGCCTTGGTAGCCAATTGAACCTGGCGGTAGCACCCCTTCATACCCTGGAGTCGCGAAATCAAGAGCACGTCTGATGCAGACGATTTCACGACCCAACCGGGAACGATGGTGCATTGCAGGATGTAAATCGTGACACCGTTGACCTTCAATGAGAGGGACAATTCCCCTTCCCTGACTTCTTTTCGCGCGAGGCCAAAGCGAACAGAAAAGAGATTGTCGTCGACCTGCTTTTCGAGCAGAGTGAAGTCTCTGTACAGAATTCGCTGCAGAATCGAGGTCGGAAAGATGGCATTCAGACGTCGATAGTGGTGGGCAAAACTGGCCGCTCGTTCAGTGGAGGAAAGGCCGCGGACCAGATAGCCGCGGGTAAGGTATTTGAAAGGAAAAATCGGCTCGAGGCGAACGAGACTTGTAAACGTGGGCAGCGCAAGGATTCGAAAGATTTCCAGCTGGTGGACGATGTTCGTGGCGAATCCCCACAACAAGCGGGCGAAGCGAGAGGGCGAGCGGTAGAAACTGTGCCCCTGCGACGCCAACTTCAAGGAAGAATCCAGCAGCACAAATCTTCCTGATCCCGAACCTGAACCCAAACCTGGAAGTACCAAGCGACCATCATGCACAGCCGCTCGGGCGACCGCAGATGGTTCTTGCGCTCTAGCCATCTTCGAACACTCCGCGTGGAACCGTGTTGACTCGTGAGGGAGATCTCCACGAGAAGGATCTAAGTATTATTGGAACGCAATTCGGTGGACCTCCATATACCACTTACGTGGGCGAGCCATTTCACTTTAGGTGAGGAAGGAAGAGAAAATCCGGGCCGAATTGTGATATGTGAAACAATTTGTGATGCGCGATACATGGCACCGGACCTGAAGAATGGTCTCTCCAGACTATGCGTGTCGCGTTTTCACAATGACTCCATGCAATAAGGGGGAAATCAGTTGCGCAGCTAAAGATCATCCTCGCGACGAAGACCGGTCGCGGGACAAGTCGCACCTGTTCAAGGCGAACACAACAGCACGGGATCAATGAGCCTGCGTCCCGCTTGGATTCGTGGCGATGGATTGCGTGAGCGCCTTGGTGACGGCGTTGGCGATATCGTCCTGAATGGCGAGGATGTCTTTGAAGGGGCGGTCGTAGGTTTCAGACCAGGCGACGTAGCCGTTGTCGGCGCGCACTAAGCGCGTGGCGATCCGGACCCATGTGCCATCTTTCCGCACGCTGCCGTCGAGTATGTAGGCGACACCCAGGGAGCGGGCGATTTCGGCGATGGGGACCTGTTTGCCCTTGTAGACGAACGACGAGGTGGGCGGGGGCACACGCAGGCCGGGGACCTTGGCGAGCTTGTCGATGAGTTCTTCTGTCATGCCGTCGGCGAATTCTTCTTCTTTCATCCCCTGGGTCAAATCGAGAAAGGGCAGGACGGCGATGGATTTCTCCGTTTGGACTGGAATTCCAGAGAGGGCCGCGGGATTCTTGTTGGCGGCGCGGCTGTGAATGAGGAATCCAGCGAGGAGGACGAGGCAGAGCGCGACGGCGATGGCGGCGGGGACCGCTGCTTTGCGACGCGTGTGGGACGAGTTCAGAACGGGTGGAGGATGAGGGCTGGTTTGGGCTGCGACAGAGCCTTGAGCAGCGTCGGTTGTGAGATCGGGCAGCGCGCTGACGGAAGCGACCATTTGATAGCCGAGGCGCGGTACGGTGGCGATGTAAGTGGGCTGGCGTGGGTCGTCGCCGAGTTGACGGCGGAGCGATGCGATGGCCTGGTAAACGGAGTCGGGCGACACGGTGACGTCGGGCCAGACGCGGGTGAGCAGGTCGTCGATGGAAACGATCTGGCCGGGGCGCTCGGCGAGGCAGAGAAGCAGGCGGAGGGTGCGGACTTCAAGACGGTCAGTTTCCTGGGCACGAAAGGATTCCTGGCCGCGCACGATTTGGCCGGTAGTTTGATTGACGGACCAGTCGCCGATGCGAAGGGCGCTGTTGGGAGGCGGTGCGAATGAGTTTTCCATGCAGCGGGATTTCAGAAAGATTCAGGAGGTTTCAGACGGAGTTCAGGACTTAAAGGAGTGCACGTGGGTATGGTAAGCCTTCGCGAGCCGTGGCTCAAAAGAATTGGTGACGGCTGGTGCTTGAAAGCGAGGCGGCGTGCATGGCTGGAGATTTTGAGGCGGGTCGATTGAAGAGGCGGAGTGCGCTTTTGGCGATCGGCGTGGGCGGCGGGATTGCCGGGGCGTTGGATTTGACGCAGGCTTGCGTCCTGTTTGGATGGGATATTCCGCTGGCGATTGCGGGCGGCGTGCTGGGGAAGCAAGCATTCACTGGCGGTGCGGGCACCTATGTCCTGGGCGTGGCGCTGCACTTTTTTATTGCGTTGTCAGCGGCGGCGATTTACTACGCGGCCAGTTTGAGGCTGGGATTCTTGAAGGAACATTGGCTGGTATGCGGATTGTTTTTTGGAGCGGCAGTGGAAGAGGTGATGCGGCTTGTGGTGGTGCTGCCACTGTCGGCGCTGCATGCGCGCGGACCGTATGAACTAAAAGATTTGTTGCTGGGACTGGGTGTACACATGGCGGTGGTGGGGTTGCCGGTGGCGTATTGCGCGCGGCGGTTCGGGGAGTGACGCATGGAAACAGCTATCAGTTGTCAGTTCCAAGTAGTCAGGGGTCAGCGGGCCGTAGGGGTTATTCACAAATCAGCTTTAAATCGGCGTGTGCTATGCTTGGCGCCTTCGAACATCGCTGAGCAATTCCCCCCGAAGAAAATGCGATTTGGAGAATGCGTGCAATGAAATTCATTTCCACATGGAGTGTGCGTCCAGGCGCTTCAAAAGAAGCTGTCAGCCGATTTCTTGCCGGACAGGCTGCCATGCCGCCGGGTGTAAAGTTACTGGGTCGCTGGCACAAGACCGATTCGAGCGGCGGTTACAGCCTGGTTGAGTCCGACAACCCGATCGCGCTGTTCGAGGGATCGGCGGCATGGATGGACGTGCTGGAAATTCACAGCAGCCTGGTCATTGAAGACGCTGAGGTGGGGCCGGTGCTCGCGAAGCTTCACGGCAAGTAGATTCTCCATCCCAATTCAGAAACTTTGAAATCGGCGTCAGCCGCCGGCGATCGCGCCGATGATGAGGAACGGTTCCGTGCCCTCGGCGACGGAGGCGGGGAGAGGTGCGTCCGGCGGTTGGAGTGAGAGGTCTTCTTCGCAGGCGAAGAAGCGAAGGAACGGGCGGCGTTTGTGCGTGTCGTGTTCGCGGATGGTGCCGGCGAGCATCGGGTAGCGGGCCTCGAGGGCATCGAGTGCCGAGGCGATGGTTAGGGGCGGTGCGACGTTCAGGGTGAGTTCGCCGTCGATGCGCGCGAGAGTGCGCAGGTGATAGGGGAGTTGTACGCGGATGGTGGCGGAGTCAGGCATGGTTCTTGATAGCTTCTTGCTCTCCCACCCTAACCGCAAAAAGCGCGGTTAGGATGGGGCACCCGTTTTCTTGCTGATTGAGTCACCGCAAAAGCAACAGCAGGTCCTTCGACTTTGCAGAGCGCTTCGCGTCCTGCTTTGCTCAGGATGACACGTCAGCAATCAATCACTGCAGTGTTTGGACCTCGACGCTGAGAACGGCGGGGAGGTCGCGGACGATGGGCTGCCAGGAATCGCCTCCATTGGGTGAGCAATAGACCTGGCCGCCCGTAGTGCCGAAGTAAACGCCGCAGTCGTCGAGAGTGTCCACAGCCATGGCGTCGCGCAAGACATTCACGTAGCAATTCTCCTGCGGAAGGCCCTTGCTGAGCGGTTCCCACTCGTTGCCGCCCGTGCGCGAACGGAAGACCTGGAGTTTGCCATTGAGGGGGAAATGCTCGGAGTCGCTCTTAATGGGGACGACATAGACGGTTTCCGGCTCGTGGGAATGGACGTCGATGACAAAGCCGAAATCGGTGGGCAGATTGCCGGAGACTTCGCGCCATTTGTCCCCGGAGTCGTCGGAACGCATGACGTCCCAATGCTTCTGCATAAAGAGAACGTTGGGGCGCGTTGGATTCATGGCAATGTGATGGACGCAGTGACCAACTTCGCCGGTGGGATTGGGCATCGTGTTGGAGACCAGGCCCTTGTTGATGGGCTTCCAGGATTTGCCGCCGTCATCGGTGCGGAAGGCTCCGGCGGCGGAGATTGCGATGTAGATGCGGTCGGGATTTGTGGGGTCGAGGATCACGGTGTGAAGGCACATGCCGCCTGCGCCCGGCTGCCAGTGGGGGCCGGTACCGTGGCCACGCAGGCCGGGGAATTCGTGCCAGCTGACGCCGCCGTCGGTGGAGCGGAAGAGGGCAGCATCTTCGACGCCCGCGTACACGGTGTCGGCATCGGTGAGCGAGGGCTCGAGATGCCAGACGCGTTTGAATTCCCATGGGTGCTGTGTGCCGTCGTACCACTGGTGCGTGGTGAGCGGCTTGCCGGTTTCCGCAGAAGAGTCATAGGCAAAGCGGTTGCTCTTCACAGGAGGCCATGTGGGAGTTGCGTCCTCAGGCTTGACGCCGGGCCGAAACCACGTTTTGCCGCCGTCGTTGGAGGCCTGCAGGATCTGGCCAAACCAACCGCTGGTTTGCGACGCGTAGATCCGGTTGGGATCAATTGGCGAACCTTTCATGTGGTAGATCTCCCAGCCCGCAAAATGCGGACCGCTGACCTGCCAGTTTTTGCGTTTGCCGTCGGAGGTAAGAACGAACGCGCCTTTGCGCGTCCCGACCAAAACACGCACATTGCTCATGTGCCAAGAGACTCCTCGATTGGTTTCATCCGCATGAGTGCGGAAGGTGCAGCGCTGCGATTGTTCCGAATTCGGTTGCAAGATGCAAGCGATTTGTGGCGAGGCGGCCAGAGGGTTCGATTCGCCGCAGCAAAGCGCACAAACCCGCATTGAATTGCACATGATCTAGCGTGCAGCGACCGCGGTATCGGCGACAATCTTGCGCGCATGAACGACTTCGGGCAGCGTGGGATCGGCGGTAGACCATGCCTTCAAAAACGCCTGATAGCTTTCGCGGGAGCCGGGTGCATCGCCCGCGAGTTCGCGCACATGCGCGAGACCGTAGAGCGCGAAACCGGAGTTGGGACGCTCCTTGAGTGCATCTTCGTAGGCGGCCTTGGCGCCGTCGTAGTCCTTGGCGCGGATGAGGGCGACGGCTTCGTTTTCGCCGACCGGGCGAATGTACATCGGCGGCTCGTGGTAGCCGAGATCTTTTTCCGCGGCGATGGCGGAGGCGAATTCTTTCTTGCCCTGCTCGAGTTTGCCCTTCGCAATGAGAACGCCCGCGTGCAGTTCGAGAGACGCGACGCTGAGAGCCTGGATGAGCGGACTGGCGATCGCGTCGGGCGAGATAGGATCGGCAGGCGGTTTGGAAACTGCGGCTGCTATTTTCTTCGCCAGTTCCTCTCCGTTTTTCTTCGGCGCGTCGGAACCGGTATCGGTGGCGCGTTTGGTGCGCCAGAGGCCGGCATCCATGCGGTCGGAGGCTGCTTCTGCGGCGACAGCGTCGTTGTTGTCGAGCGCTTTCATCCCGATGGCGAAGTCGCTCAGTTCAGCGGCGAGGAAGCGAAGATTTGCGGTCTTGTCGCCTTCAGGAAGATTGGCCTGCGACAGCAGCGCGAGCACAGTGTCCCAATCGGCGGTGCGGAGGGCCACAGGCAGGCGGCGGTTGATGCGCGCCATTTGATCGCGGGCCGACCAGATGTAGAGAGTGGCAGAGAGTTGACCGCGCGCAGCGGAGAGATGGTCGGAGAGCGCGTTGGCATCGGAGAGCTTGCCCTGCTCCATCAGGTTGGCGATGGCGTACATCATGTTGTGCACGTAATTCCAGTCATCGTCGACCGCGACGTGCTGATCGCGCATGTAGGTTTCGTCGGCGGTCATCGATGCGCCGAACCAGTGCTCTGCCTGGGTATAGTCTCCCACGCGGTAGTAGATGTGGCCGGGCATGTGAACCATGTGGCCGGAAGCGGGCGCGAGGCTGGCGAGTAACGCAGCACTGGGGATGGCGCGCTCTGGGTGATTGCCCGGCTCCATGGCGTGGATCCAGTAGTGATTGGCGGCGGAGTCGTTGGGCGCTTCGCGCAGAACTCCTTCAAGAATGGCTATGCGCTCTTTCTGGCCGGCTTTCGGCTCGCCGTTTTCGTCGTAGCCATCTCCGACTGCTTCAGCGAGGAAGATGCGCGCTTCGATATCGTGGGGATATTTCTTGACCAGCTTACGGAGGGCGGGGATTGCCGCCGAGTGGCCTTGCTCCCGGCGAAGGAGTTCGGCTTTGCCCGCTTCGATGTAGAGTTTGTCGGACCGGCTGGCGTGATTCTTCAGGCGTTCAGCTTCGTCCATGGCGTGCTCGACATAGGACTTCACGCTGTCATCGCCGCGCATGCCGAGGGCCTGTGCAAGTCCCCACCAGCACATGGCGCAGTTGGGATCGACGCGAATGGATTGCTCGAAGGCTTTGGCGGATTCGTAGTCCCAGAAGTCGTGGAGGAGGCTGAGTCCCTGATCAAACCAGGCTTGCGCTTCGGGCGTGGCCTTGATGGCGATGTGGCTGTTGCCGATGCCGGTCATTTTGATGGGAACGGGAAGCTGTTCGGGCGGCGGAATGGGCCGCATGTCGGACATGCTGTGCCCGGCACCCATGGACCTGCATTGCGCGGACGCATGGAGCGCGCCAAAGGCAAGAAGAGCGGCGAGAAAGAATGCGGACGAAAGGGACGCTGCGCGCCTGAGAGACGAGGGGAAGCGGAAACATCGCATGGAGGAAATAGTAAGCGAAACGTCGATTGGCGGGCATCCTCAAAAATCGGCTGGTCGAGGAAAAGGGCTGCGCGCGAAGGGCGGGCCTGTGGCTGCTTTAGACTGAAGGCTGTATATGCCCGAATTCATCACACTTCTTGGCAACCAGGACGATAAGCCGGAGCAGACGCCGGAACCGGAAGAAAAGCGCGGATTTTTTGGCCGCATGCGCGATGCGGTGACGCGGACGCGGGAGTCGTTTTCTTCGCGGATCGGCGACCTGGTGGCGCTGACGCGCGAAGTGGATGAGGCCGCGCTGGAAGATCTGGAGACAGCGCTGCTGACCAGCGATATCGGCGTGCAGACGACGACGGAAATTCTTGAGGCGCTGCGCGACCGGGCACGGCACCAGGCGATTCAGGGTGGGGCGGAGCTGCGGGATCTGCTGAAAGAACAATTGCGAACGATTCTTGAAGCGCCGCAGCGGGCGATGCCGGAGCCGGCGACGCCGCCGAAGGTGACCTTCCTTGTAGGCGTGAATGGAACGGGGAAGACGACGACGAGCGGCAAGCTGGCTGCGTGGTATCGGGCGCGCGGGAGGACTGCGTTGTTGTGCGCCGCGGATACGTTTCGTGCAGCAGCGATTGAGCAGCTTCAAGTGTGGGCTTCACGCTCAGGTGTGGAGATGATCAAGACAAAACAGGGCGGCGATCCGGCGGCGGTGCTATATGACGCGGCGACAGCAGCCAAGGCGCGCGGCATCGGCGAGCTGATTGTCGATACGGCAGGAAGGCTTCATACGAAGACCGGATTGATGGATGAGTTAGACAAGATGCGAAGAACAGCGGCGAAGCTGGTTCCAGGAGCTCCGCATGAAGTGCTGCTGGTGATGGACGCGACGACAGGGCAGAACGGGCTGCAGCAGGCGCGGTTGTTTACGCAGTCGGCGGGCGTGACGGGGATTGTGCTTACGAAGTTGGATGGGACAGCGAAGGGCGGCATCGCGGTGGCAATTGCGCGTGAATTGAATTTGCCGGTGCGATTTGTGGGCGTGGGCGAGAAGATGACGGACTTGCTGGAGTTTTCGCCCGAAGCGTTTGTGGATGCGCTGGTGGGATGAAGCTTCCGGTGTGCGTACTGCTCGGAGAGCCATGGAGCATTTAGACTGCTTCGTGCAACTACTCCTTGAGACCTTCAAACAATGAATGCGCTAGATGCATTGGAAAAAGACATCTATTGGATGCGGCGGGCGCTGGAACTGGCGCGGCGAGGCATCGGTGTGAGTTCGCCCAACCCTGCCGTGGGATGTGTGATTCTGGATCGCGCTGGGCAGGTGGTGGGCGAGGGCTGGCACGAGTACGACCTGCTGGATCACGCAGAAGTCGTCGCCTTGAACGAGGCAAAGCAACATGCTGGAGAACGGATCAAGGGGGGAACCGCTCACGTCACGCTGGAGCCTTGTAATCACACAGGGCGCACGGGCCCATGCACGCAGGCGTTGATTGCGGCGGGGCTGGGGCGCGTAGTGGCGGCGACGATCGATCCGAATCCCAACGTGGCGGGGCACGGGATCGAGGCGCTGCGCACTGCGGGTCTCGATGCGATTGTGGGAGTGTGCGAGGCCGAGGCGCGGCGTATCAATGAAGGCTTTGCGCGATGGAGCCAGCACAAACGGCCACTGGTTCTGATGAAGGTGGCAATGACGCTGGATGGGCGCATTGCGCCGCCGGCGGGGCAGCAGGCTCCGCATCAGCCGTACTGGATCACGTGCGAGGCAAGCCGAGCCGCTGTCCAGCCACTGCGCTGGCAGGCGGACGCGGCATTGACGGGCGTGGATACGGTGCTGGCGGACGATCCGCTGCTGACAGATCGGAGCGGATTGCGGCGAAGACGGCCGCTGCTGCGGGTGGTGCTGGATTCGGCGCTACGGATGCCGCTCGATTCAAAGATGGTGAAGGGCGCGCAGAACGATCTCGTGATTTTTACCGTCTCGAAGGATGAGGCGCGGATTCAGGAATTGAGAACGCGCGGCGTGCGCGTGGAAGTATTGCCCGCCGAGGCAGGACGCGTGCCACTGGGCAAGCTTCTGGACAAGCTGGGGGACGAGGGAATACTGACCATGATCACGGAGACGGGGACGCGGCTGAATACGGCGCTGCTGGCGGGCGGACTTGTGGATCGCGTGCACCTGTTTGTATCGCCGCAAATCATGGGGTCGGATGCGGTGCCGGCGTTCCGTGGGATGCCGCAGGCGATTCGCATGGCGGAGGTCGAAGTGGAGCGGTATGGGAATGATCTTGGGCTTTGCTCGCTCCTCAAAGATCCATGGGAAAAGACAGGGAATAGGGAATAGGGAGCAGAAACGCGATCGACCGTGGTTGCTACGGACTCTTGTTTGATCCCGACAAGTTCGGTTGTTCGGGTATGGCGGCGCCGTCGGCGCGTGGGTCGGATGCGCCTAAGTTGATGCCGGTGCTACTGTCGTGAAGCACGGCCTGTCCGCGACCCATTTGCGCTGTATAAGCACCGTGGACGTCTAGAACGTGGCCCATCTTCGTGAGCGCGTCGATGGTCTCCGGCGTGACGCGCGATTCGATGACAATCTTGCAGGCGAGCTGTTGGCGATCTGTGAAGCGCGGCTCTTCCATGGCGGCCTGAATATTCATGTGGTAATCGACCAGGTTAGAGACGAACTGCGCGTGGGCGAGCGGCTGATTGAGGCCACCCATGATGCCGAAGCCGATGTGCTCATCGCCCTTTTGCATGAAGGCGGGAATGATGGTGTGGAAGGGACGCTTGCGGCCCGCGAGCGCGTTGGGCGACTGCAGATCGGAAGAGCACACGTCTGAACTCCAGTCACTT
>OBLW0100002504.1_pt1 | contig 14840 bp, 9 predicted proteins | sample 1520161 | NCBI WGS metagenome assembly OBLW01 (sample SAMEA3539309, study PRJEB22396) | soil metagenome | biome: tundra; feature: field; material: soil | place: USA | collected 2010-05 | depth 0.15 m
CTCGCGGCAAACCTCCCAAGGTCGCCCTCACCGCAATTATGCGCAAATTAATCGTTCTCTTGAACCGACTCCTTTCGCCCCCCAATTTTGTCCTTGGCTCCTGACACCGTTGCTGGCCCCTTCAGCGACTCCAAAAGCCGCCGCGCGTCCTCGTTGTCCGGCGCAAGCTTCAAGTACGCCTGGAGCTGGGCCTTTGCCTCGTCCTCGTTGCCCGGTTGCCTCAGGAGCGCCACCGCGAGATTGTAGTGCCCCTCGGCGTAGTCAGGCCGGATTTCCAGGGCCCGGCGATATTCGGCGATGGCATCGGCCCAATGCCCGGGCGTCACCGCCCAAAGGTTGCCCAGGTTGTTCCGCGCCTCGGCATAATCGGGCCTCAGGCGGATCGCCTCCCGCAATTGAATGACGGCGTCGTCCCTGCGCTCCGCGATGCCGGACCACACGGTGCCCAGGTTGTAGCGCGCCTCCGCATAGCCGGGATTGATCTGGATCGCCCGCTGGAATTGTTCCACAGCATCGGGAACGGTGGCTGGGTTGTCGGCCAGAATCCGGCCGAGACTGTTGTGGACCTCGGGATAGTTGGGCCGGATCCTCAGGGCCTCCCGATATTCGGCGATGGCATCCGATTCCCGTCCCGGGACCTTCAGCCATGCGTTTCCCAGGTTGAAGTGCGCCTCGGCGTACCCGGGGTTCAGGCGGACAGCATCCTGGTAGTGCGCAATCGCCTCTTCCACCCGCCCGGGAATGCCCAAGAGCGCGCTCGCGAGGTTGTTTTGGGCTTTTGGGAAAGAGGGATTCGATCGCACCGCGGCCTCGTAATGGACGATCGCCTCATCCATCCGCCCGGGGATCAAGCGGAGGTCGTTGGCCAGGTTGTAATGGGCCTCGGCATGGTCCGGCTTCAGGCGCAGCGCGATCTCGTACTGGGCCATCGCTTCGCCAGACCGGCCCGGCACGGAGTCGAGTTCGCAGCCGAGGTTGTTGTGGGCCCACGGATTGCCCGGGGCGTCCGCAACGGTGTCGCCCCACAACCTGAGCGCGGAGCCGTAGCTCCGGTTGCGGCAAAACGTCGCCCCGACGAGGCAGGCCGCCAGCGGCGCAAGGAGCCAGAGGTCCCGGGGGCCGAGCCAGCGGCGGATTCCCAGGACTGCCAGGACGACAACCGGAATCAGCGGCAGGTACATCCTGTGCTCGGCCATCGTCTCTGTCGCGACCGGCATGAAACTCGAGCTTGGGGCCAGAATGAGAAAGAACGTCACCCCGAGAAAACCCAGGCCGGGGGACTTTAGCAAAGCCCAGATGGTGGCGCCCAGCAGGCCGGCCACGAGAATGGTTTCCGGCAGCACACTCGAGGCTTCCGTGATCACGCCCGACCCATAATAGAAGACAAGGGGATGGGGATAGAAGCAGAGGCGCAGGTAATGGACGATGGCGTGCAGCTGCGTCAGGCCGTAAGCCCAGACGGAGACCCCGGAGCCGAATCCCGCGGTGCCGCCGCGCCCGTGAGTGGAAACCACAAGCGCGGCCAGAAGGAGCCAGCCAGCGGCGAACCCGCAATAAAGTCTCCACCGGAGCCGGAGGGCCGCGCCGAAGCTCCCGGCGATGAAGGTCCGGTCGTAAAGCAACGCGATGGCGGGCGCGACGGCCATGACCTCCTTCGTGGCCATTCCCAGGAAGCAACAGCCCACGCTCAGCAAGCCGAAAATCGAGCCGTGCCTGGAATCGCCGCGTGCGCTCCGGGCAAGGCAATAGACGGTCAGAAGCATGAAGAGCCCCATGAGGGACTCGGCCCTCTGCACCGTGTAGGTGACCGCCCCGGTTGCGAGAGGATGGACTGCCCAGACCAGGGCGGACCAGGCGGCGAGCGCGGCCGCATCCGGGTGCGCCAGCGCCTGAAGCGTGCGCCGGACGATCCCGTACAGCACCAGGGCGCAGCCGGCGTGGATGATCAGGTTCAGGAGGTGGTAGCTCCACACCGACTGCCCGCTCACCGCATAATTGAGGGCGAAAGAAAGGTTGAGCAGCGGCCGGCCGTGAGTCGAGGACTGCACGGGGGTGGACAAGGCCGTTTCCCACCCGCGGATGCTTGGATTGGCCGCGATCGAGGGCAGGTCGTCCAGGACAAAGGGACCGCTGAAGGAGTTTGAGTAGGCGGCCGCCACCGCGAGGACCACCAAGACGGGGGGCACGAACGCGGCGAACCCGGGCGAAAGTGAATTCGGCTTCTGCATGGATCAGCGACGCCGGGCGGCGCCCGGGGCCCTCGCGCGAGACTCGGAAGGCATGGTCCTTGGTAGGTTCTCTCTGGCCGTCTTTGAAGCAAAAACTGCGGATTCCCGCATCGTCCGTGTTCGCTCCGCGAGCCGACCTTCCCGTCGACCGGCTGCTCACCAGTCCGCGGTGCGGCCCGCCTGAGATTATGCCGGAAAGGAAGAGGGGCATCCCGCACCCGCGTGCGAGATGCCCCTGCTTTTCGCCAAACGAGCGGGCCGGCCGGGCCGGCCCGCCATCCAGCGGCGACTCCTACATCAAAGCGAGTAGGTGATCCCGAATTTGACGTTGATCGGTTCTCCCGTAACGATCACGTCTTCGCTTCGGACCGAATAGATGTATTTCCTGTTGAGGACGTTGTCGATGATCACCTCGAACTTGACGTGCTTGTTGTACTGATAGCTGAAGTTGGCATCGACCACCGTGCGATTGGGAACATAGCCCCAGAACACCTGATCCGGGCCGTCCGTGATGGCGCGTTTCGCCTGGAAGTTCTCCCCCAGGCCGATCTGCAATCCCTTCAGGTCGCCCGTGGTGAACTTGTACAATCCGTACAGGCTTTCCGTCTGCTGGGCGGTATTATCGACGGGGATCGAGCCGTAGGCGACGTGGCCGGTTCCGGGCTGGATGAACAGGCCGCCCTGGGTGCCGTCATACTGGGCGCCAAGCAGCGACTTCGCCGAATAATTCGCAAAGGTCCCCATCAGGTAGAGATTGGAATTGACCTTGAAGGACAGGTCGCCGTCAAAACCCCGCGAGATCACGCCGGGAATGACGACAAACGGGTTGAGCGGATCATTCGGGAACGAGGGAACACTGTTGTTCAGCTGTTGGACGTCGAAGTACGAAATGTCGGCCGTCAGGCGCCCGTTTAGGAATGACGTCTTGACGCCCACTTCGTGCTGCTTGCCGGTCTTGGCCGGAAGCGGCTGGTTGGGAACCCCGTTCACGGTCCCCGTGCCGTTTACCGCAAAGTTCTGGTTGAAGCCGGTGAACAGGCTGACGCCGGGCAGGACCTTGACCACAAGTCCGTATTGGATCAGGTTCCTGTTAATGTTGTATCCGCCGGGCAGCCCGGACCACGCGCCCGTGAGGTAGTTGAACGAGCCGCTGTAGGTGCAGGCCCGGGAGACGCCGTAGCTCATGATGACCCGGTCGTCCAGCAGCTTGAGGGTCTCGAGCGCGTAACCGCGATTCTGCTTGAACAGGGCCTGCGTGTAGCCGCTGTGGGTGGTGTAGTTCGTCACCACGGTTGCCGGCGTGTTCGGCTGGTAGGGATTCCACGCGCTCGACGACACGCCCGTCTTCCAGGTCTCCGTGGAGCCCGGGTTGTCCCGGTACTCGCCTCCGACCAGGAACAGTTCGTTGAAGTACTTCGTCGAGTAATTGAAGTTCAAGTCCGCCTGAATGTCGTTGTATTGCGTGTGGGCATCGTCCGCATTCATCGTGCTGCGCGGAATCGTGCCGCCGGCATAGGTGGGCGTCCCCGCCCACGAATCCGTCACGTACGTAACCCCGTTTTTGACGACGTAGTTGACCGGGGCCACGCTCTCGGAGGTTCCCACGGTGGCCGGTGTCGTCCACTTGCCGCCCAGGAACGTGACGGGGGTCGAAACACCGTTGATCAGGGCCGTGCCCGTTGAGGTGCCTTCCGCCCAGGTCGGCGCAATCGACTCCAGCCGGTCGGCCCGGTCGGAGGCGCGCATGGCGCGCAGACTGAACGCCATATAGTCGTTGATGCGGGAATTGAGGCTCCCCCACACGCGGCGCACGTCGTCGTGACGCCAATTCAGCGGAGCATCCAGATCCTGCGAATAGTGATAGGGCACATTGATCATCTGCAGCGTCCGGGGATCGACCGGCAGACCGTTGTACGACGGCCAATTGACCTGCTCATCCTCGGCCTTGATCGTCAGCTTCGTGTTCGGCGTGATCTTGTAGGACATCGCGAACATGCCCGTGAAGCGGTGCATGTAGACGTAGTCGTACCAGTCGTTCCAGTAGGACTCGCTTACCACTGCCCGGTAGAGGAGACTCTTGTCATCTCCGACCGGCCCCGTCGAATCGAGCGAGACCCGATTGCCATCGTAAATGCCGGTCTGCACCGAAAATTCCGTCGCGGCTATCTCCTGGGGATCCTTGGTGATCTTGTTGACAATGCCGCCCGGGCTGCCGTCCGCCGTCAGAAAGATCGCCGAGGGCCCTTTGACGATCTCGAAACGGTCGAACAGGTAGTTGTCCAGGGCCGTCGCCGATCCCGGCGCAAAGCTGTCCGTGTAGTCGGCGTCCCCCGTGAATCCCCGGATATTCATGCGGCCCGAGGTCCAATTCAGCGCCCCGTTCTGGCCGCCGCCGACGTAGTCGAGTACGTCGGAGAGCATCGTCGGATTGATAGCCTGCAGGAACGAGTTGTTCAGCACCTTCACCGACTGGGGCAACTCCGAGAGATCGACCGCTATGCGGGTCGAGCTCAGGGCCGATGTTCCGGCGTAGTCGCTGTCCTTCTCGGATGTGATTTCAAAGGCCGGCAGTTTCACGATTTCCTCGTTTGTCACGACGGTGGCTGCAGCCGGCGTCGCCGCCACGACCTGGGCGAAGGCTTGGGGGCAGGGGATCAAGGCCGCGGTTGCAATGGCGGCCAGCAACGGAGTCACTATGTGATGTTTCATTGGTGGGTCTGTTTGTGTGGGGTTACGGGTTCTATGCGGTCTCCCGGGTCAGGGCCGGGGTTGCCGATCGCTTAAAAGGGGATGTTGGGGGTGCCCAGAAAGGTGACCGAAATCGGAAAGGTGTGGACGCTAACAATCAGCGTCAACGTTAACTGGGGGGTGGAAAGTGAGGGGAGCCGTCGGTGAGGCGGGGCATCCGAGGGGTGCGGGTTGGCGGCGACAGTCGCTCGGCCCGAGGGGGTTGGCAATTTGGCCGAAACTGTATCGTACAGCCGGAGACGCCGCCCGGTCCCGGATATATTCTTAAAAAAGGGCATCGCGTAGCATGTAAGGCTTTTATATATAATTAGTTATAATAACAATCAGGGCCTGCGCGATGCGGAAAAACTCACCGAAAAAACCCGACCACGTCGGCGTGAAAACACGCTACCCTGCGGAGAACATTGCAGAGCCTGTCAGAACCCTCAGGCCGTCACCCGTTGATGCGGCATCCGGGCTAGGGCCGCCGCCGAAACAACGGTGTCGGGAGGCATGGCCTTTGGCATTCGAAGCGGACGATTGGGAACAAGCGAATGACCGGCGAATTGGCACTTGTCATCCGCAGGCCGGGCAGCTGTATCGTAAAGTCAATCTTGAACCCCCTGTCCAGAAAAGCTTCGGGCCGCCGTGTGACTCTCCGGACGATCGCGCGGGCGGCGCGGGTGAGCGTGATGACGGTCTCCTATGCGCTGCGCGGCAGTCCGGAGGTATCCCAAGACGAGGGCGCCCGCCTGCGACAGCTTGCCGCCTCGATGGGCTACCGGCCGGACCCTCTTCTGAGCCACCTGATGAATTACCTGCGTTCCGGCAAGAGGGTCCGCGGGGCCGGCAACCTCGCGGTGCTCGCGGACCTGCGTGCCGAATTCGTCGAGCGCCAGATCGCCGGCGCGCGGGAGCGCGCCTCCCAGCTCGGCTATACTCTGGATCGGATCGATCCGCGGACGCCCGGGGAAAAGCGGGGGGCTCTCACCCGCATACTGCGGGCGCGGGGGATCTCCGGCGTCCTTCTCGCCGGGCGCTCGGCGCCGGCCGACTGCACCGAACTCATCGACTGGAGCCAGTTTGCGACCGTGGCAATGACCTATTCGATCATCGAGCCGAGGCTCAACCGGGTGGTGACCCATCACTTCGACAACGCCGTGCGAACATTCACGACGCTGGCTGGGCGGGGTTTCCGCCGCATCGGGCTGGCGATGACCCCGGACATGGAGCTCCGCGCCAACCATTCGTACGCGGCTGCCTTCAACCATTTCACCCGAATCCGGGGCCTGAAAGCGGTTCCCACGCTCCTGCTGACAGATGGGGGCGCGCGGACAATCGTCCGCTGGTTTGAGCGGCAACGGCCAGACGCCTTGGTCGTTGCCAACGCCGAATGGTTCCAGATGGCCATCGTCGCGGCGCTGGGGGAGGCCGCCCTGCGCGACGTCGCGGTCGCGACGCTCGACACCGAGAGGGCTCTCCCGATCGCGGGAATGGACCAGCTGTACGAAACGATCGGCCACCACGCGGTGGATTCGGTGGTCGCCCAGATTCACCGGAACGAGCGCGGTCTGCCCGACCACCCGATGGTGGCCCTGATCGAGGGGCGGTGGGAGGAGCGCGGCGGCCTCTACCCCCTGCGCGCCTCGCGGGCCCCGGCGAGGCGCCGGGGCGTCGGACCGGCCGTCACTTTACGGTAAATGGACGGCAGCTTTGCCCGCGGCCCCGGATTGAACCATATCAGGATGTGCGCTGCTTTTCCCACGATTCGCCGCGCGATCTTGCTCGTCCCAGTCCGAAAAACCTGAAACACGGGTCGCCATTTTCGCGGTCAGCGCGCCCCGGCGCGCGGATGCTGAAATTCCCCAACCCCATCGACGAAATCCTTTCATGAACACACGCCTCCTCGCCATCGCAGCGCTGTCGCTCGCATTCGCCTGCCGGGCCGCCAGCGCCGTACCCATCAACGCCTACAGCCGCGTGAACCAGACGCTCGATGGGAAGTGGAACGTGATCATAGACCCGTATGAGACCGGGTATTATGACTACCGTTATATGCCCTATGACCAGGATGCCAATCCGAAGGGCGGTTTTTTCCTGGACCACGCGCCGGCCGACAAGTCCGAACTGGTGGAATACAGCTTCGATCGGAGCCCGACGCTGATGGTTCCCGGCGACTGGAATTCGCAATCCGAAAAGCTCTTCTACTACGAGGGCACCCTATGGTACCGCCGGCTTTTCGACGTCCATCCTCAAAATCCCGGCGCCCGCCTCTTCCTCTATTTTGGCGCGGCCAACTACGAGGCCGACGTGTACCTGAACGGACGCAAGCTCGGCCGGCATATCGGCGGCTTCACGCCGTTTTCCTTCGAGATCACCCATGCGGTGAAGGCGACCGGCAACTCGCTCGTCGTTAGGGTGGACAACAAGAGGCACAGCGAGGGGGTGCCGACCGTAAACACGGACTGGTGGAATTACGGCGGGCTCACCCGCGACGTGATGGTCCTGGAGACCCCGGAAACCTTCGTCGCGGATTACTCCCTCCAGCTCCAAGAGGGCTCGCTGGACCGCGTGAGCGGCACCATCGCGCTCGACGGACCCCGAAAGGTGCAAAAGGGACGAGTTTTCATTCCCGAGCTGGGCACTTCGGTCGATTTCGCGACCGACGCGCAGGGGATTGCCCGGATCGGCTTCACGTTGGACAAGGCGCGCCTGTGGTCGCCCTCCGACCCAAAGTGCTACGAGGTGAAGATCTCCTGCGAGACCGACCGGATCTCCGAAAAGATCGGTTTCCGGTCGATCGCGGTCAAAGGCTCCGAGATCCTGCTGAACGGGCGCCCTATCTTCCTGCGCGGAATCTGCCTTCACGAGGAAAACCCCCTGCGCGGGGGCCGGGCGCGATCGCCCGAGGATTCGCGCCAGCTGCTGGGGTGGGCCAAGGAGCTGGACTGCAATTTTCTCCGCCTCGCCCATTACCCGCACAACGAGAGCATGGCGCGGATGGCCGACGAAATGGGCCTGCTTCTCTGGGAGGAGATCCCGGTCTACTGGACGATCCAGTGGGAGAACCCGGCAACGCTGGAAAACGCGGAGGGCCAGCTCGGGGAGCTCATCGCCCGCGACAAGAACCGCGCGAGCGTCATCGTCTGGTCCGTCGCGAACGAAACCCCGGTCCTGGAGGCCCGCACGGCATTTCTCAAGCGGTTGATCGGCGTGGCTCGCGAAGCCGATCCGACTCGCCTGGTCTCCGCGGCGATGGAGGTACGTCCGGATCCCGCCTCGCGCGACACGTTCGTGGTCGACGATCCGCTTGGGGAGTTCACGGACCTGACCAGCTTCAACGAATACCTCGGCTGGTACACCGGCCTGCCCGATCTATGCACAAGGGCCCGGTGGGTGATCAAGTCCCCAAGGCCCGTGCTCATCACCGAGATGGGGGCCGACGCGCTGCAGGGCTTTCACGGCGACGCGCTCACGCGCTTCACCGAGGAATACCAGGAGGATCTGTACCGCAAGAATCTGCGGATGCTCTCGGCCATTCCGCAGCTGCGGGGGACGTCCCCCTGGATCCTGGCGGACTTTCGCTCCCCCAAGCGGACCCTGCCGGGCATCCAGGACGGTTGGAACCGCAAGGGGCTCATTGGCGAGAACGGCGTCAAGAAAAAGGCATTCTACGTCCTGAAGGAGTTCTACGACGAGAAGGCGTCCCAGCCCTAGCAGGGAGCCTGCCATAAAGAACCCGCAGGCCATCGACCAGGGCACGGCGAGGTCGGGCTGAGGTTCCAACGCCTCACGGATGGTCAGAACGATGCGGCCTCAGCGGACGAAGGGCGGCGGAAGTGATTGAAGTGGGCGTCGACAGCCATCTTATTCATCCGCTTTCCGCCATGCCAATGCTGCGCGATGAACATGAAACAGGGACCTTTTGGCTTTTCTCTCTCGCAAGAGGCGGCCCAGCCCCGAAGGCCGTTGAAGGCGGGCCGCCAGACGATGGGTTCAGGTTGCGGCTCCAGGCCGGTTTTTGTGAGATTCTTCGCCGCGGATCGCCTTGGCGGACAACCCAGGGGCCGGGATGCGGGACGCGCTTGCAAGACCCTAATACCTGAATAGCCGGCTCGATGTCCGTCCACGCCTCCCAAAAGACCGCCCAAAGGGACCGAATTCCGGCTTCGGAAAAGCTGGCGCTGGGCCTGGGTCAGGCCGCAGCGATGGGCACGCACAACGCACTGACTACACTCGCCAACCCTGTATATAACGTTATGATGGGGATGAGTCCGGTGTACTTGAGCGTGCTCACCGGTATTCAACGAATCTGGGATGCTTTCCTGGATCTTTTTGTCGGCCAGTTTTCCGATCACCTGCGCACGCGGTGGGGGCGGAGGCGACCCGTGATCCTGATCGCCGCGTTACCCATGACCGTGGGCTTCGCATCCATTTGGTTTTTTCCGCGAAATATGGGCGAATTTGCCCTTCTCCTCAATTTCCTGACGTTTTCGTTACTTTTTTATACTTTTCACTCTTTCTATTCCGTGCCGCTGACCGCCCTTCAAGTGGAGGCAACCTCGGACTACCACGAGCGCACTCGGGTAGCTAGCATTGTGGGAATATGCACCTGGGCATTTTCGCTCAGCAATCAATGGCTCTATCCTCTGATCCAGTCCAAGGTTTTTGTCGATGCTGTGGCTGGGGTGCGGTGGGTTGTCGGAACCTCGGCAGCCGTCTATGCTGTCATGGCGTTTGCGCCGGCCCTGTTCGTGAGGGAGCGGCCCTTGGCGGACTCCGCCGAGCGGAATAAAGGGGAGCCATTCTTTCATGCGCTCCGGGAGACCTGGCACAATAAGGATTTTCTCATTCTTCTGGGTGTGCGCAGCGTCTCGCAGCTTGGTTACAGTATCGTGGCGATCTTGAGCTTTTATCTGAATTGCTACCTCGTGCATGGGGGAGACCTGAGGGCCGCCAGCGTTATTCAAGGCTGGCTGGGCACCTCGTACGTTGTGGCATCCGTGGCTGCATTCTGGATGTTTCGGCTTCTGGCCTTGCGTCTGGGGAAACAGCGGACACTCCAAATCGCCGCAGGCGTCCTGATTGTCGGAGCGATTGCGAAGGTAATCGTTTACCAGCCGGGTTGGCGGTGGCCGCAATTGATCGTGACGGCGACCAACGGAGCGGCGATCGCCGGAATCAGCCTGATGACGACGTCCATGTTGGCGGATATAGTTAGCGAAGACGAACTCAAGACCTCACGGCGACGGGAGGGGCTTTACTGTTCGGTGATCAGTTGGATGGATAAAGTCGGCAGCTCGACCGGGGCGCTCCTATCGGGATTCCTGTTGGTGGGAGCCGGTTTTGATGTGAAGTTGGGCGGACACCAGGCAGCCATGACGCTTCAATTGATGAAGTGGATCTATGTGGCCTTCCCTCTGGTCGGGGCAGTGATAACCGTGCTCCTGGCTCACTTTTACACTTTGACCGAGGCGCGCGCTTACGAGGTCAAACGTGCGCTTGAAATCCGACAAGCCCAACCCTAGCACTGCGATGCGGTCGTGGCTGTATTCGACCAATTCCGAATTGTCGGCCGGCTCATAATCCATGCGCGTTCAAGGGCCCAATTCGGCATCATGGCGGTGCCGCGTGATCGGGGGCGAGCGATTCGCCCGACCAGAGACGCTGGGAAGTCCACGGAGCGGCGGGTGCGCTCCAGAACGGATCGGCGCGCGGAAGTCCAAGGGGCAGCATGGCTGCGCTGCAAAGGTAGAGGCTTCCCGTGGATATGTAGGCCTCGGCCAGCGAGGGTTGATGCCCGCAAAAGCCGATGCGCAACCAGCCGCGGTCGTCAAAGGTGCCGGGCGCCTCGATCATCCTGCGGATCACGGCGGTCATCGCGCACCGAACCTGCGCCGGCATCAGGCGTTCCGGCAGCTCGCGCATCAGCGCGATTTGCGCCAGCGCGTGAAAGGCGCCAAAGCGGTAGGCGGTTGAGCGGCCGACGGACGGGAACGTGCCGTCCGGCGCGATGAGCCGCTCGAGAATCTCCGCATGGCGGCGCGCCCGGTTCAAGACGGTCCCGTAAACCGGGCCGTACTCCCCGCCCTCGCGCCGCAGCACCGCCACCACATCCAGCAGCATGGGATGGATGACGAAGCTGTTGTAATAATCAAAGTGGAAGTTCTCGCCGTCGCCGTAGGCCCCGTCGCCCTTGTACCAGCCGAGCATCCGCTGCACGCAGCCTTCGCAACGGTCCGCATCGCTTTGCTGGCCCATCGTGTGCAATGCCGCCTCCACCATTGCGGCGAACATCACCCAGTTGTTGCTGGTCGGCGTGGGAATCGCGCGCGAGCTCTTCAATGCCGCAACCACCTGGCCGCGCACACGCGCGCTCAAGGGTTCCCAAAGGACCGCCGGCGCGCGCAGAATGCCCTGCGCCATGAAAGCCGCGTCCACCAGCGGTTGCCGGTCTTCATGGAAATTCATGAAGTCGGGGGAGCCGGGATCTGTCGCGGCATCCAGGGAATCCTGCGCCCATTCGACGAAGTTGTGCCTGCGCAGCGCTTCCGATTCATCCAGCCCTTGGACCGCGAGCCAGGGGGCGATGCCGGAAAGCACGCGGCCAAAGGCCTCGAGATGGGTGAATCGGCCGCGATCGGCCGGATTGGCGGCCTCAACAGGCATGACTTTTCTCAGTTCCCGCCTGGACAAGTTCTCCAGAACCGGGGTGGCGATTCTCTCCATCGCGCCAATCCAATAACTGCGGTCATCCGTGCGGTCAGTCACGGCAGGAAGGGCTTGGGCCTGTGATTCCGCCGCCGTGGCGCGCTCCGCTCCGATCATGCCAAGGGCAGCCACGGATTTCAGGAACGTCCGCCGGTCCAAGGCCGTCGAGTCAAGGTCCATTGGAGTGGATGGTGGCGCTTGATGCGCCAAAATGCCAGACCGTATCCCGAGGTCACTAGGTAAATGCCCCATATCGGCGGTGGCGCAGAACACGTATTTTACAGTCGGCTGAATATGGCAATCGTTCGAGTCCGATCATGGTTGCCTCTGGCCTGGTCATCGGGTGCGCCAGTCGCCGACGACCAAAAAAAGAAGAAATGCGGTGAACGCTCCCAACAACGACTTCCCTGCCCTCCGCTGTGCCTTTTTCCACATGCGCAGGATCCATTCATGAAACTTCCAGTTTTCCATCTCAAGCGTTACCGGCAAATCGCCTCACTGCTGTGGAAATACGGCCGCACAGACCTGGTGCAGCAAATGAGCGCAGAGGAAGGCTTCGGCATTGACGCATTGCCTTCCGCGGAAGGTCAGCCGCTGGCGGACACCGCCATCTCCCCCGCCGGGCGGCCTTTGCCCGAGCAACTGGCGGATGATCTGGAAGCGATGGGACCGACCTACGTCAAGCTGGGGCAAGTGCTTGCCGGCCGGCCGGATTTGCTGCCCGACGATTACTTGAAGGCGCTCGCACGGCTGCAGGACAGGGTAAAGCCGTTTTCCTACGCCGAGGTTGAGGAAGTCGTCATGACTGAGCTCGGCGTGAGGATTTCCAAGGCGTTTTCGCGTTTTGAAATTGAACCGGTGGCCGCCGCCTCGTTGGGGCAGGTGCATCGCGCGGCGCTGCGGGATGGCCGGGCGGTCGTCGTAAAGGTGCAGCGCCCGAACATCCGCCGGCAAATCGCCGAGGATTTCGAGGTGCTGGAGCAAATTGCCGCCTTCCTCGACGGCCACACCGCGATAGGCCGCCGCCATCGCTTCCTCGTCATCCTCCAGGAATTCCGCCTGACGATCCAGCAGGAACTCAATTACGAGCGCGAGGCGCACAACCTCATCGCGCTCGGCAAGAACCTTGAGAAATTCAAGCTCATCCAGGTGCCGCAGCCCGTGCCGGACTATTACACGCGGTCAATCCTGACCATGGAGGAAGTGCAGGGGCAGAAGATCACCGCGCTCGGCCCTCTGGCCCTGCGCGATCTGAAGGGCGCGGAGCTGGCAGAGGAATTGTTCAAGGCCTACCTGCAGCAGGTTCTCGTGGACGGATTGTTTCATGCCGACCCGCATCCCGGCAACGTCTTCGTCACAAACGATGGGCGCATCGCCCTCATCGACCTCGGAATGGTGGGTCACACGGGACCCGCCATGCAGGAGAATTTTTTGAAGATCCTGCTGGCCATCAGCGAGGGGAACGGCGACACCGCCGCAGAAATCGCCATCCGGATGAGCGAGAAACTGAAGGAGTTTGCCGCTCCCGAGTTTCGCCGGCGCATCGCGCAGTTGGTGGCGCTGCGGCGGGACCAGGGGTTGGAGCAGCTCAATGTCGGCCGCTCCCTCCTCGAAGTGAGCGGCATCGCCCAGGAAAACGGACTCATTGCCCCAAGCGAACTGGTGTTGATCGGGAAAACCATGCTGCAGCTGGATGAGATCGGGCGGATCCTCGATCCGACGTTTGATACCAACGCCTCCATCCGCCGCAATGTCGCCGCTCTGATGGCCCGGAGCATGCGCAAGGATCTCACGCAGGGCAGCGTTTTTGGCACGCTGATCGAAATGAAGGAATTTGCGGTTGGATTGCCTTCCCGGCTCAACCGGATGATGGATGTGGTCGCCAACTCCGAGTTGGAGATGAAGGTGAAGGTCACCGACGCCAAGATGGTGCTGAACGGCATGCATAAGATCGCAAACCGGATCACCTTGGGCATCGTGCTGGCCGGGTTGATCGTCGGCGCGTCATTGCTGGCGCGCGTGACGACCCATTTCCAGATCTTCGGCTATCCCGGGCTGGCCATGCTGTGTTTCATCGCGGCCGCGGCCGGGGGCTTCTGGCTCATAATCAGGATTCTTGTTTCGGATTACAGAAGCCGCAAGGTGGATCCCCGTTGAATGTCTGTCGTCAACCAGCGCCTGCACCATGCTCAGTGCCGCCAAAGACGCTCTCTCCAGTCGGGCCGCCCTGGTATGGGCCAACAAACTGATCGCCCGCTATGGCAAGGTGCAGGATTTGAGAATCGACTCACGCTGCAAGACCGTCGAAGTCTCCTGCTTGCTGGACGGCGAGCTCGCACCCATCACTATCCGGGTTGAGAACTACGTAGTGGAAGCCGAGAGGGGCAAAACTTACCTTCGCGCGACCCATTTCATATGTACGCGCCCTTGGCTGCAAAGGTTTCTAACGGACTTTGGCCATGGGCAGCGGATCGAGCTGCCACCGTGGGCCGCAGCAGCGTTGTGAATCCGTGGCTTCGTAAGCAGGGCTGTCAGCGAGGCGCAGCCTGATTCCGTCCCCCGGATTCCGATTTGACCGGCCTTTGTCATCGCTGACGCTCGAAATTCTTGGTGGGCAAAGACCCCATCGCCGCGGATGGGGCGGCATGCTATCTTCCGCTCATGGGACTTATACTCTTAATCATTGTTCTTCTTCTTGTTTTCGGCGGCGGCGGTTTTTACCTTGGAGGGCCGGTTGTCGGCGGTAGCGGGCTTGGTCTGATTCTGTTGATCTGTCTTATCGTCTTTTTGATGGGTGGATTTCGTTCGAAATCGTAGTGCGGCCTTTGCCCGGCCGCGGATTAGATCTTCTCCTCGGGATTCCCTTTTGCCGGCCCTGGAAGCCCGGACTCTCATCGGCAATGGCTCAGTTCGGCTGCGTCAGGTCAGGCGACTCGCATTGGCAGAGGATCGTAAGTGTTAAATTGTCATGATGTTAGCGGTGCAGCAAGACTTACGGCCCGCGCAGCACCACGGTCCCCGCAGGTGTAGCTGAAACCGCCTGACTCGGCTCGACTGTGATTAGAATCTGCGAAGGGGTCCCGGTTTGCGAGGGAAGTTTGTAATAAACACTGCCGGAACCTCCGTAGTACTGTGAGGGGATCGCGCCCACGTTTTCAAAGGTGCTTGAACCGA
>OBLW0100002505.1_pt1 | contig 14840 bp, 14 predicted proteins | sample 1520161 | NCBI WGS metagenome assembly OBLW01 (sample SAMEA3539309, study PRJEB22396) | soil metagenome | biome: tundra; feature: field; material: soil | place: USA | collected 2010-05 | depth 0.15 m
ATCTACACTCTTTCCCTACACGACGCTCTTCCGATCTATGTCGCGCTCGATTTCGTAGATGGGCAGGCGGTCGGCCATGAAGCGCGAAGATTAGCAGCTTGGCGGAAGTTGGAGAAACAAAAGCGAATCGGGTCATTCTGTCAGATCATTAAACACTTGCATTTTCAATATTAGATTTGTTGGAATTTACTGTTGCATTTCCCCCGGACGAGGCGTAAAAAGGACTCCAGAAGCGAAGGCCGTCCACCCCGGCAGTCAGGCCTTGAGAACGGTCGTGAAAGTTGAGATTCATTCCCTGCATTTTGCACTGGCTGGCGTGGTCAGCCTTCCACCTGCACGCTCGTCCGTCGGTGCCGCTGGCACAGAGTAAGCCGGTTAAAAATCAAATTGAGAGGAACGCCAACTTGAAAACCAATCATCGCCGGTTGAGCGGGTTGATTGTTGCTGCCGGCCTCTGCTGGCTTGCCCGCATCGCGGCGAGCCAGACCTGGCAGGCGACCACGGCGCCGGCGCAGGACTGGATCAGTGTCGCCTGTTCCAGCAATGCCACGAAGCTCGTCGCCACCGCCTATTCCGGAAAGATTTTCACCTCGGCCGATTACGGCGCCACCTGGACCCCCGGGGATTCCATCCGCAACTGGCAGGCGGTGGCCTCGTCGGCGGACGGTGTGAAACTCCTGGCTGCGGTGTATGGCGGACAAATTTATACCTCCACCAATTCCGGCATTGACTGGAAGCCGCACGAGAGCAATCGCAATTGGGCGGCCATGGCTGCATCGGCTGACGGTGTGCGACTGGTTGCCGGCGCCAACAACGGACAAATCTACACCTCGGACGACTCCGGCGTCACCTGGCTGCCGCGCGACAATAACCGTTTGTGGAATGGCCTCGCCTCGTCGGCGGACGGCAGCCGGCTGGTGTCAGTCGCCGGAGACGGGTTCATCTATGTCTCGACCAATTTTGGAACCAACTGAAGTCCCCGGGGGATGAGCAGCGCCTGGCTCGGGGTCGCCTCGTCGGCCGATGGCAGCAATCTCGTGGCGGCGGCTTTTAATGTGCTCGGATCGGGCGGCAACTATTGACTTCCACCAACTCGGGCAGCGCCTGGGCGAGTCACGAGACCAACCGCAATTGGTGGGCGGTCGCGTTATCCGCCGATGGCCGAAAACTCCTCGCCGCGGTGAATGGCGGCCAGCTTTACCTCTCGACCAATTCAGGAGCGAACTGGGCGGCGACCGCATTCACGAACCGCTGGACCACCGTGGCGTGTTCCTGGGATGGCGGCAGACTGATCGCCGCGGCCGACTTTAATGGCACGGGCACGGGAAATATTTATGTCTCGCCGCCGCTCACGCCGGCAGCGCCCGCTTTGGCGGTTCTCATCACCACGACCAATACCGCCGTCATTTCCTGGCCGACGCCATCCGACTTGTGGAACCTCCAGCAGAACACAAACCTCGGCGGAGGCAGCTGGGACGTTCCCTTGGAGAACATAAACGATGACGGCACGAACAAATTCATCATCGTCAATCCACCCGCAGGCAATCGCTTGTACCGTCTCTCCAAACCCTGAACCGTGCGATCCACGACGGCGGACCGGCTGAAATCAAAGTTCGGACGGCACGGCTTCACGCCAACACCCAGCCGGGATTGATTTCTTCGTCGAGCGACGGCAGGGGCACGTTGGCGAGAAATTTTCGTTCGGCCAGAATCCCGATCATGGCGGCGTTGTCGGTGCAAAGCGATTTTTCCGCGAGATGCAAAGTGAACCTATTGCGAGCACAGGCACGCGTCAGTTCAGATCGCAGGGTACCGTTGCAGGTAACGCCGCCGGACGCGGTCACGCAGCGCACGCCATTGCGCTTGGCGGCTTGAATGGTTTTTTTTACGAGTACTTCCACGATGGCCGCCTGAACGCTGGCGCATAGGTCGCAAAGTTTTTGCCGGTTGTCGAGCAACGTGGGATGATCGCGGATAAAATAACGCACGGATGTCTTGAGCCCGCTGAAGCTGAAATCGTCGCTCGCGTCATGGAGCAGCGGTCTGGGAAAGTCGTAAGCGGCCGGATTCCCCTGCTCCGCCAGTTGGTCAATCTCCGGCCCGGCAGGATACGCCAACCCCATGAGCTTGCCGGCCTTGTCGAAACATTCCCCGGAGGCGTCGTCAATCGCCCCGCCGAGCACGCGGTGTTTCAGTTCGGATTCCACGAGTACGAGCAGCGTGTGGCCGCCGCTGACGATGAGCGAGACGTTCGGCTGAAATTTTGAAAAGTCGGCGACGAATGGAGGGTGGCCGTCCCCAGCCACTGCAACAGGGACAGCACCAAGCGCGCCGACATTTTTGGAATCCATCTGCGTTTGGACAACGCTGTGGCCCGGGACGGCCACCCTCCGGCCGGAAATCCACGGCGAATACAGATGCGCCTCATGGTGGTTGATGCCGATGAACGGTTTGTTCAACGCAAACGCGATGGCCTGCGCGGCTTTGAGCCCGACGAGCAAGGCGATGGCGAGCCCCGGTCCCTGTGTGGCGGCCACGGCATCGATTTGCGCAGGGGAAATTCCGGCTTCGCGCAACGCGGCCTGCGTGACCGGCAGAAGATTCTTGAGATGTTCGCGCGCGGCCAGTTCGGGTACTACGCCGCCGTACTCGGAGTGCAACTTGACCTGCGAGGAAACAGTGTTCGACAGGATTTTCCCGTCGCGCACGACGGCGGCGCTGGTTTCGTCGCAGGAAGTTTCCAATGCCAGGATCGTCATTTCGTCAATTGGTTGCATCGTTGAATCGTGAATCGTCAGCGAACCGTCAGCCGAGGCAACGATGTAACGAATCTGCAGTTCTCGCTATTTCGCAACGACTTTTTCCGGCGCAATCAGCGCTTCATAAAGCAAGATGCCCTTGAGCAGGTCAACGGCGCGGTCGAATTGGCTGTCATGGGATTTTTCCACCATGGCGCGGTCGCTTTCGTCCAGCGATTCCAGCCCGCCGGGCGCGCGTTTGACCAGCAGGCTGGCCTGGTCCTCGTCGCTCATCGGCACGAGGCTGTCCGGCGTGATGCCGTGTTCGTGGATGACCTTGTGGCTGGGCGTGTAGTATTTCGCGACCGTGAGCTTGAGCGCCGAACCGTCGTCGAGCGGAAAAATATTCTGGACGGAGCCTTTGCCGAAGGTTTTCTCACCCAGAATGTAGGCGCGATGCAGGTCCTGCAGGCAGCCGGTGACGATTTCCGCCGCACTTGCACTGCCCAGATTCGCCAGCACCACGACCGGCATCCCGTGCAATTCGTCGCCGTGCCCGTCGGCCCGGCGCACGGAATTTTCAGCGGGATCGCGGCCCTCGGTGGTGACGACGAGCTGGCCGCGCGGCAGAAATTTTCCGCAGACGTTGACCGCTTCATCGAGCAGGCCGCCGGGGTTCCAGCGCAGGTCAATAATCAATGCCTTCATGCCCTGCTTCTTCAAACGGTTGAGCGCCGCGTCCAGTTCGTCGCCGGTCTGGTCGCCGAATTGCGCGATGCGGACGTAGCCGATCTGGTCCGCGCCGAGCGGGAAGTTTTTTTTGCCGTTGATGTCCTTGACCATGTCCATGCTGATGACGGCTCGGGTTAGCTTGTAATCCTTGAACTGCCCCGAGGAAGGGCGCTGGGCAGTCACGCGGACCTGCGTCCCGGGTTGCCCGCGCAACTGCTTGACGGCCTCGGGCAACGAAAGGTTGTCGATGCTCTTGCCGTCAATCTTCACAATGCGGTCGCCGGACAGGATGCCGGCGCGGAATCCCGGCGAGTCGTCCATCGGCGCAACGACCGTGATGAAATTGTTTTTCATCGCGACCACCAGGCCAAGGCCGCCGAACTGCCCCTCCGTGTCGTCCTGCAACTGCTGGTAACTCTCGGCGTCCATGAATTCGCTATGCGGATCGAGCGAACCGACCATGCCCTTGAGCGCCGAATGGATCAGCGCGTTATACGTCAGGTTCGTGCCGTCCACGTAGGTGCTACGGACTTTTTGCAGCACGTTCGCAAAAACCTCCAGGTTCGCTTCCGGCGAATCCTTCTGGTCGGCCGCCCGCGCCGAATTCATATAAATCCGCGCGCCAGCCACAAGGTTCAAAACCAGCGCCAAGGTGACCAGACTAAAAATCAAACGTCGTTTCATAACTTGAAAAAATTACCACAAAGACGCCAAGGCACAAAGTTTTTGAGAAGTTTGAATTTCAACATCGCAAATCCAACGCTCAATATCCATTAACGCTCCACTAACGAACCTCGGATGTTCGATGTTGGGTGTTCCCGCAAAAGCGTTTCAATCAGCAGCAGGTCGTCCGGCACGGTGATTTTTGGATTCGGCGTCGTGCTGGCAACCAGCCGGACCGGCTGCCCGATCAATTCGCACGCGGCGGTGTCATCCGTATAAATCAAATTCTGCCGCCGCGCGGCGGAGATCGCGCTGCGAATCACCCCGACGCGGAAGGTCTGCGGCGTCTGCACCGACCAGAGTTTTGCCCGGTCGAGGGTGCGAACAATGGTTTTCCCGTCAGCGGTTTCCTTGATGGTGTCGGTCACCGGTTGCGCGGCGACGGCCGCCCCGGTTTCCCGCGCCACCTCGATCGTCGCCTCAATCAGCGCCTCGCTCGTGCAAGGCCGCGCCGCATCCTGGATCGCTACGATTTCCGTTTCCGGCCGCAGCGCTTCCAGCCCGTTCCAGACTGAATCCTGCCTTTCCGGCCCGCCCACGACCAATCTGAAAGGTTTTTGAAAATGAAATCTGGACGCCAGCGCCGCGAAGGATTGTTGCATTCCGTCGCGCACGACGACGATGATTTCGTCCACGCATCTCGCGTCGTTGAATCGTTTCCAGGAGTGGGCGATGACGGGACGACCGGCGATTTCAAGCCACAATTTGTCGGTGCCCATGCGGGCCCCTTTGCCGGCGGCGACGAGGATGGCGGCGTTCATGTTTCAGGTCTGAAGTTCAAAATCTAAAGCCCAAAATGAAAACTCACGCGCGATCAAGTTCGGCTTTGGACTTTAGCCTTTGGCCGTTTTAGCCGATGCGCCAGACGATGCGCGCCTTGTTCAGATCGTATTGCGACATTTCCATTTTGACGCGGTCCCCCACGGTGAGGCGGACGAAACGTTTGCGCATCTTCCCGGAGATGGTCGCCAGCACCTGATGCTTGTTGTCCAGTTCGACCCGAAACATCGTCCCGGCCAGCACGGTCTGGATACGGCCTTCGACTTCTATGTGTTCTTCCATGAATTAAGATAACTGTAACAAATACCGGATGAAAAAGGCGATTAAAAAATCCGCGCACAAATGACACGGGGCGACGCTCGCTGGGAACGCCGCCCCTGGTCAAAGTAAATGCTAAAATCAGTAACGGTCACGACCGCCGCCACCGCCGCCACCGCCACGGCTCCCGCCGCCGCCGTAACCACCGCCGCCGCCACCGCCGCCGCCACCACCGTATTCACGGCGCGGACCGCGATCGCTGCGGGAACGTTCTTCTTTCGGGCGCGCGATGTTGACGGTCAATGCGCGGTCACCAAGGTTGGCGCCATTCATGGCTTCAATCGCCTTTTGGGCTTCTTCCGGCGTGGACATGGTGACAAACGCGAATCCGCGTGAGCGGCCACTCATCCGGTCCATCATTAGATTCGCTTCGACGACCGTGCCGTGCGCGGAGAACGCCTCGTGAATCTCGTTTTCTGTGGTGTTGAAGGAAAGATTTCCCACAAACAGTTTAGTGCTCATTTTATGTCTCGCTGTTCAAGACCAACCGCCTTCTCGGACTGTTCCCGACTGTCGGGTTTCAAATCATCACTGAACCACGTTCACCTGAAGATTCACCATGCCGCAATAGACCAGTTATCCAACAGACTTTCCGACTCTAGCCAGCCCGCCGCCAATTGCAAGTCAATTTTCAGCCCCGCCTCAGGCCGCCCGCCAGTCCAGAACTTTCAACTGCACCGTGCGCCGGCCATTGAATTCATTGACCGCCGGCGCGAAGGCGAGGTCAAACTTTCCTTCCGGCAGCGGCCGGTCGCCGGCGTTCCACCAGACCGCCTCATGCGTCACCGGGCCGTCCTTAATCCACATTTTGACGTGCTGTTTCGTGCCGCCCATGCGTTGCACCGGGCGCGCCTGCGTGAGTTGACGCGCGCAAAATTGCACGCCGGGGTTTCCCTGCCCGGTCGGTTTCAATTTCTCCAGATCGGCCAGCGATTCAAAACTGATCTCAGCCAGACCAACTTCCGCGTCCAGACGCAGCGACGGCTGCAGGTCTTCCAGCCGGAGACGGTGCCGCGCCAGCTGGTTCAGCCGCTGGCGCAGTCCGTCAATTTTGTCCGGCGCGATGCTCAAACCCGCCGCCATGGCATGGCCACCGTGACGGAGCAGTAGATCGTCGCATTCGCGCAAGGCGGCGGCCAGATCAAAGCCCGCGATACTGCGGCCCGAACCGCGCATCTGGCCGCTTTCCCCGCCAATGATGATGGTCGGCCGGTAAAATTCCGACAAAACGCGCGAAGCCACGATGCCCACCACGCCGATGTGCCAGAGTAACTGGCCCTCGACGATGACAAAATCCCTTTGCGCATCAAATTTCGAGCGCACCATGCCGATGACCTCCTCGACGATGGTCTTTTCAATTTTCTGCCGTTCGCGGTTGCGCAAGTCCAGATTCTGCGCCAGCGGCAGCGCGTCGGCCAAATTTTCCGCGAGCAGCAGGTGCAACGATTCCTCCGCCGTCTCCAGCCGGCCGGCGGCGTTCAAGCGCGGCGCGAGCTGAAAACCCACGTCATAAGTGCCGAGTTTAGCCGGCGATTGCGCAACCTGCTTTAGCGCGACAATCCCCGCACGCCGCGTCGTGTTCAACCTCTCCAGTCCGGCAGTGACCAAAATGCGGTTTTCACCCGTAAGTGGAACCAAATCTGCAATCGTACCGAGCGCCACCAGGTCCAGCAGCGGTTTCAAATCAAATTCCGCCGCGCCGGGCAGATTGATTTCGCGCCCGCGCTTCATTAGCGCATGGGCAAGTTTGAAGGCAAGCCCGGCCGAACAGAGTTCGGTGAAATTGGTTGTGGGTGGCAGGTTGCAGGTTGAAAGTTGCGGATTCACCAGCGCCATGGCATCCGGCGCAGGCGTCGAGACTTGATGGTGGTCCAGCACAATCACACCCACGCCCCGGACGCGGAGCGAAGCAATCGTTTCAACGGCGGTCGAGCCGCAGTCCACGGCGAGCAGCAGTTTGACGGGAAATCTTTTGAGGCAGTTTTCCACGCCGTCCGCGCTCAAGCCGTAGCCCTCGTCCATCCGGTTGGGCAGATAAAAATTCACCTGCCAACCGAGCGCACGCAAAACCTCGGTGAGCAGCGCCGTGGAAGTCACGCCGTCCACGTCATAATCGCCAAAGATGACGAGCGGTTCATTTTGTTCGCGGGCCCGGAGCAGGCGTTCGACGGCGGCGGCCATGTTTGGCAGCAGAAACGGGTCGGCCAGGCTTTTTAATCGCGGTTCAAGAAAGCTTTCAATGGCGGCCGGCTCGCTGAACCCGCGGTTCAGCAGGCATTGAGTCAGCAGCGGCGAGATTTTCAACTGCGCCGCCAGCTTTCCGGCGAGAAAGGGTTGCGGCGGCGCGGGCGACCAGCGGAATTTCATGGAATTGATTTAACCACGGACGATCACGGATGGACACGGATAAAAGTCCACGCTTCGGAACGCCGCGTTCACGCGGCAGAACTGTCCGTCCGCGAAAGGCCACGGCTGCCGCCTGAAGGCGGCGTTCCAAAGAGCTACGCCTGCTCGTGGCGGGTGGCCTTGACGGAAAGCAGGATGGAGCCGACGATGACGAGGACGATCACGCCCAGTGACACCGGCGTCGGAATGTGAAGGTATTCCATCAACAGCATTTTCAGGCCGATGAACACCAGCACGATGGACAGGCCGATCTTCAAGTAACGGAAATACTGGATCGCCCCCGCCAGCACAAAATATAACGAGCGCAGGCCCAGGATGGCAAAGACGTTCGAGGTGAAAACGATGAAGGCGTCGCGGGTGACGGCAAAGATCGCCGGAATGGAATCCAGCGCAAATATCAGGTCGGTCGTCTCGACCAGCACGAGCACCAGCGCCAGCGGGGTGAGCGCCACGCGGCCGTTGAGCCGAGTGAGAAATTTCTGGCCGTCATATTCGGTGCTGACGGGGAAGATCTTGCGGATGATCCGGACGGCGATGTTTTTCTCCGGATCGGACTCCTTGTCCCGGGTGAAAACCATTTTCAGGCCGGAGAAAACCAGGAACGCACCGAGCGCCATGAGCAGCCATTCGAAGCGGTTGATGAGTTCGACGCCCAGCCAGATCATCAGCCCGCGCATGAGCAGCGCGCCCAGGATGCCCCAGAAAAGCACGCGATGCTGGTAACGCGGCGGAATGGCAAAATGCGCGAAGATGAGGGCGATGACGAAGACATTGTCCATCGAGAGCGACAGCTCTATGATATAGCCGGTGATGAATTCGACCGTCTGCTTGAGCTGCCAGTCCGACACCAGTGCCGGCGCGATGACGAGTCCGAACAGCATGGCCAGGGCGAACCACACGCCCGTCCACGCCAGCGCCTCGCTGAATTTCACGACATGCGACTGGCGATGAAACACTCCCAGGTCGAGCGCGAGGAAAATCAACACGCAGAGCAGAAATCCCGCCCAGTGCCACGGGGTGATTTGTATCAGCGCAATCATGACCGGCAGGTCCTCGCGGTTTCTCTCTTGAACTTAATCATCATCTCGATCCGAAGCCGGTTCAGATTAAGATTAAGATTTCGGATAACGAAGCAAAATCAGCCCTTCGGCGGCGCGTTTTGGAGCGTGACCTGCGACCCGCCGATGTTCGGCGGCGCGCCTTTGTGCCACCACAGCACGATCGCGCTGGCGATGTAGATGGAAGAATACGTTCCCGTGATGATGCCGACGAGGAAGGTGAACGCGAAGTCGTTGATCACGCCGCCGCCGAAAATGTAGAGCGACAGCGTCGCCAGAAACACCGTGCCGGACGTGATGACCGTCCGGCTCAAGGTCTGGTTGAGCGCCTGGTTGATGATGTCCTTGAAGGAGCCGCGCGCGCCCAGCTTCAAGTCCTCGCGGATACGGTCGAAGATGACAATCTTGTCATTGATGGAAAAGCCGATGATGGTCAGCACCGCCGCGACGACGGTGGCGTTGAACTCGCGGCCCGACGTGGCGTTGGCGATGCAGTAGCAGCCGATGGCCAGCAGCACGTCGTGAATCACCGCGACCACGGCGGCGACGGCGAAGGAGAATTCGTAGCGGAACGACACGTAAATCAGGATGCCGAACAGCGACAGCAGCGAGGCGACGATGGCCGAACGCTGGATCTCCTCGCCGACGACGGCGCCGACATTCTGTTCTTCAATGGGCTTCAATGCCGCCTGTGGAAATTTATCCGCAAGGAGTTGCTGCACGTGTTTGGACGAGCCGATGGCCGTGGTTATGCGCAAGGTTTCCGAGCCGTTGGAAACATTTTTTTGATATTGGATTTGCGCATCCTTTTCCCCGCCCGACGTGAGAGCCGAGCGGATCTGTTCCACGTCCAGTTTCTGCGTGAAGCTGAATTTCGTGCTGTCGCCGCCCAAAAAGTCCACGCCGAAGAGTTTTTCACCGCGCGCAAAAATGCCGAAGGCCAGTGACACCACGATGAACGTCCATGTCAGCACGAACAACGGCGTGGCCAGCTTCATGAAGTTGATCTGCCAGTCCTTGATGAGATGGAACATGGTCAGAGTTTTGATGATGTTCCGGTCGAGCAGGAAGTTGAAGATCAGCCGCGTCACGACCAGCGACGTGAACAAGCTGGCGGCGATACCGATGGTCAGCGTGACGCCGAATCCTTTGATTTCGCCTGTGCCCATGAAAATCAGGATGATGGACGAAATCAGCGTGGTGACGTGCGAGTCAAAAATCGTGCCGAACGCGCGGGCATAACCGGCGGCGATCGCGCCGCGCAACGACTTGCCCTTCGCGAGTTCCTCGCGGAGACGTTCATAAATCAGCACATTCGCATCCACCGCCATGCCGATGGTAAGCACCACGCCCGCGATACCCGGCAGCGTCAAGGTCGTGCCGACCGAACACATTACACCCAGCAGGATGATGACGTTGATGACGAGGGCGACATTCGCCGCCAACCCGGAGACGCGGTAATAAATCAGCATGAATAGCGATACGAAAATGATCGCATAAATGGAAGCGAGGATGCCGCTGCGGATGGAGTCCTTGCCCAGCGTCGGGTCAACGTCCTCGGAGGAAACAATCTTCAATGGCGCGCGCAACGGGTTTTGCAGCACGTTTGCCAGCGCAAACGCCTCCTGGTCCGTGTAACGGCCCGTGATCTGGCCGTTGCCGGTTTCAATCGCACCCTGGATGGTCGGTGCCGTTTGCAACTCGCGGTCCAGCACGACGGCCAGCCGCTGGCCAATGTTGTTACGCGTCACTTCGGCGAATTTCATGCCGCCGTCCTTCGTCAGCTCGAAATTGATCTGCGGATTGCCAAAGTTGTCACGCGACACGATCGCGTTTTGCACGATGTCGCCCGCCAGGCCATTCTCGGCCTTTTTCTTGACGATGACTTCCGTGACATGCGGCGGGCCCGTCGGCTGCGGTTCAACTCGCTTGAGCAGTTCGTAGCCGGGCGGAATCGGTTCGCCGTTCTTCAAAATCTCGTCGCTGTCCGGCTTCACCATGCGGAATTCCAAATACGCGGCCTTCTGAATCTGCGCCTTTGCGCTTTCCTTGACCGACTGGGACAGACCGGGCAACTGGATCAAAATCCGGTTGCCGCCCGCCGGTTGGATGACCGGTTCGGCCACGCCGAAGGCATCCACGCGCTTGCGCAAGACTTCGACCGCCTGCGACAGCGCTCCGCTCACGTCCGCCGCGCGGGTGATGTGGTTCGTGCCGGTGTCATCCTGCGCGTTAGCCAGCGCGTTCGTGTCCATCTCCACGAGGAACGACGTGCCGCCCTGCAAATCCAGGCCGAGCTTGATCTTGCCCGAAGCGTCGCGTTGAAGCTGGTTCAGGATGAACGTCGTCGGATACAGTTCATTCGTGGCGTTGATGAACGGGAAATATGCCCGGATGTCGTTCGTGCCGATGGCAGCCTGTAAGTTGGTAAACTCGCGGTCGGGTCGTTCTGCCTGGAGCAGCGCCAGCCGCTGCAAAATATTCGTGAACGTGGCGTCCGTGTTCACCGCGCGGGACGCAAAGTCACCGAACAGATGCCGCGAGGTCGGCGGATAGATTTCGAACAGCGACCATGCAACGATCAGGACGACGAGGACAAATCTCCAGCGGTTGTTTTGCTTCATGATGGCTTAATTTCAGTCGAGGTGCCGCTTTCGAGGATTTCCGTCACCGAGGCCTTGGTGACCTCCATTTTGGCGTCGGCCGAGCGGAGCGAAACCGTCCGGTCCTTCACCGTGATGACGGTGCCGATGATGCCGCTGGCCGTGACGACCTTGTCGCCCGCCTTGATGCTGCTCACCAGTTTGGCCAGTTCCTTGGCGCGCTTCTGCTGCGGACGGATCAGGATGAAGTAAAAGACAACGACCAGCAGGATCATCGGCGCGAAACTCAACCAGGCCGGTTGTTGCTGCGCGGGGCCGGTGGCGGCCGGGGTGGCCTGCGCCAGAAATGGGTTCAAGTGCATAATTTGAAAATGGCCGGACAATGTAAGAAAGCCGCAGGATTTGGCAAGCGCAAACGCGGGGAGAATTGATTGTCCCGCGCCTCCTCGCCTCTGGCAGCATAGTGGCACGGGCGTCTGCCCGTGTTTTTTCGCCACAGTCAGGGCTTGCACCCACCCGAAACTCACGGCCGACGCCCATGCCACTATCGTCGCGGGGTGCCAGGCACACGCTGTTTGCGTCGTTACATTGGCGCTCCACGAAGCTGCCGGCAGACTATGTCCCAGCCACAGCAGGAAGTCATCGGAAGACTGACCGGAAAACGCCGCCAATGCACCCACAGCTTCCGTCGCGGTTTTCGTAAATCAATCATCGCAAGCCGTGTGATTTCCATCGCAATTTTGAACCAGGCGTTCATCCAAGACTTCGCGCACCTTGCGAGTCAAAGTGGCCGTCAGGTAAGGTTTTTGGAGGAAGCTGATGCCCGGCGGCAGCACACCTTGATGCATCAAGGCATTATCAGCATAGCCTGAGGTAAATAGAACCTTCGTATCTGGATGAGACGTGCGGAGGACATCTGCCATTTCTTTGCCGCCCATGACGGGCATTACAACATCCGTCAGCACCAGGTCAATTTTACCATCATGCTGCTGTGCCTTGCGAAGGCCTTCCTCGCCGTTGACGGCTTCAACCACGGCATAGCCTTTCTCCCGCAAGCTGACAACGGCCAACTCGCGCACCACTTGCTCGTCCTCGACCAAAAGCACGGTTTCGCCACCTCCCGCTGACTCTGCCGGCGTGATGCACACGCGGTATGGTTCAACCTTTGGTTGCACTTGTGGGAAGTATAGCTCAAAGGTCGTGCCGCTTCCCAACTCGCTATGCACCTCGATGTGGCCGGTGTTTTGTTTGACAATCCCGAAACAAGTCGCAAGCCCCAAGCCCGTGCCCTGGCCCAAAGGTTTGGTGGTAAAAAAAGGTTCAAACAGGTGCGATTTGACATGTTCATTCATCCCGGTGCCGGTGTCAGCAATTGCCATCATCACGTAGTCACCCGCATCCAAACCGGGTAAATGTGTCAGGTGATTTTTGTCCCTGATGATTTTGGCAGTCGTCACGGTCAGTTTGCCGCCGTTGGGCATGGCATCACGGGCGTTCACCGCGAGGTTCATGATAATCTGCTCGATTTGTCCAGGGTCGGCCTTGATGTGCCCTGCTGCCGGATCGAGCGATGTGCTAAACTCGATGTCGTCTCCGATGAGCAGGCGCAACATTCTTTCAGTGTCACGGATGACCATATTGAGTTCCAGCACGCGGGGTTCAATCACTTGTTTGCGGCAGAAAGTCAGCAATTGCCTGGTCAGGGTCGCGGCCATGTATGCGACCTTCTCGATTTGTTCAGCGCTTTTACGCAAAGGATCATCGGCGCCCATTTGTCTCAACAAAAGTTCGCTGTGACCCGTAATGGCGGTCAGAAAATTATTGAAGTCATGGGCCACACCAGCAGCGAGCCGCCCCACGGCCTCGAGCTTTTGTGCCTGGCGTAGCTGCTCCTCGCTTTGGCGTAAAGCCTCTTCTGCCACTTTGCGTGCCACCCGCGTCTGGGCCTCGTGTAACTCACGTTCAATTGCCGGTGCGAGCCGCGCAAGGTTGCGCTTCATGATGTAGTCATGCGCGCCAGCTTTCATCGCCGCCACGGCCATATCCTCGCTGACGACGGCTGATACCAGGATGAATGGCACATCGTGTGCGCTGTCCTTCAAGAGCTGTAATGCCTCAAACCCGCCGAAGTGGGGCATCTCATAATCCGAAATGACAATGTCCCAGACTTGTCGTTCGAGTGCCGCCTTCATCGCCGGAGCGGTACAGACACGTTCGAAAACCAGTTCATAACCGGCCTTGCGTAATACGCGAACTATAAGGAGAACATCATTTTCCGAATCGTCTGCGATTAAAACCCTCAATGCCTTGTTCATGACGCCCTTTTCAATTGAATTATTTTGGTTTGGTGGCATGATGATTTTCTACATTCGATTCTCCCGTTTCACCCCTCAGCGTGAAACAAAATGTCGCGCCATGATCGACGACGCCCTCGGCCCAGATTTTACCCTGATGGCGGTGGATGACCCGCTGTACGGTCGCCAACCCTATGCCCGTGCCACGAAACTCACTTTGATCGTGCAGACGCTTGAATGGCGTGAACAGATTGCTCGCGCGCGCCATGTCGAAACCCGCGCCGTCGTCGCGCACAAAATAGGTTTGGGTGCCGTTGGATTGAGGGAGCGCCCCAAATTCAATGCGCGCATGGGGACGATTTGCCGTGAACTTCCACGCATTGCCGAACAAATTCTCCAGCACGACTCTCAATAACTGGACGTCACCCTCGGCTGCCAACCCCTCGGCAATCACCCAGTCCACCAGGCGGTCCGGGTTATTCTGTTTCAAATCGGCGGCCACGGCATTCGCCAGGACGGAAAGATCGAGCTGGTCCACCAGCAGCTCCGTCCGCATCATTTTGGACAACGCCAGCAGCGCATCAATGATTTCCTCCATATGTTTGCAGCTCTCCCGCAGTCGCTGAACGTAATCCAGACCCTCGGGATCGAGCTGATTGGCGTAATCTTCCATCAGGATGAGGCTGAAGCCATTGATGTTTTGAAGTGGCGAACGTAAATCATGTGAAACCGAGTAACTGAACGCTTCCAATTCTTTATTGGTGTTTTCCAGCTCAAGCGCCCGGAGTTCCAGTTCTTTGTTCAGTTTGGAGATTTGGAGTGCAACCTGTTTGCGCTCGGTGATGTCGCGAATCGCGCTGGTGACCACTAGTCCCCTTTCCGCGGCCAATGGCTTTGTGCTCAGCTCGATTGGAAACTCCCGACCATCCTTGTGCAAACCGCGAAGCTCCATCGTCATTTCCGGAACTTGACCCCCGCGCTGCGAGAAGTATGCGTTATAATATTGTCGCTGAATTTTTCGAAAGCGTTCCGGAACCAGCAGGGCCATGCTCTGCCCTTGTAGTTCCAGGCTGCTATAGCCAAATAATTTTTCAGTATGCGCGTTGCTGCCGACAATCTTGCCTTCTGCGTTTAAGATGATCAGATCGGAAGAGCGTCGTGTAGGGAAAGAGTGTAGATCTCGGTGGT
>OBLW0100002508.1_pt1 | contig 14833 bp, 11 predicted proteins | sample 1520161 | NCBI WGS metagenome assembly OBLW01 (sample SAMEA3539309, study PRJEB22396) | soil metagenome | biome: tundra; feature: field; material: soil | place: USA | collected 2010-05 | depth 0.15 m
GCATGGCACCGTCGCACTAGGTCCCTGGGCACTTCTGATTAGCTTTGCCTGCTGGCATCCACCGGGCAGGCACAACCTCTCGCCCGGGAGCTCAGATGAACCCACCAGCCGAGGACGGCGGCGGCCCCCCGACAGCGTTGGCCCAGGACCATGCCCAGGATCACGGAGAGCAGTCTGGCGCTGTCAGCGTGCCCCAGCGCCGGGCGCCCATAGACGGCTTCGCTGTGGCCAGCTTGATCTCGGGCATCCTGGCCCTGGTCCCGTTGGCCGTGATCTTCGGGCCGGTCGCCCTCTCCCGGATCGCCAGGACCGGCGCCCGCGGCCGGGCCCTGGCCATCACCGGCCTCGCGCTCGGTGGAACGTGGGCCATCGCCGCCGCCATAGCCATCGCCGTGATCATCACCCAGCGCCCGCCAGCCAGGCTGGTCACATTGCCCAAGGTTTTCAGCCTGCGCGCTGGCGAGTGCATAAACTCCGCACCCAACGGAACCAGCGGGGTGCATGTGCTCGCCTGCGGCCAGCCACATGACGGGGAAGTGTTCGCCACCTTCCGGCTGGCTGGCCAGCACTACCCCGGTGCTGCCGCCCTGCGGCAGAAGACGAACGAGGGCTGCGGGAGCCGGCTCAGCGGCTACATGAACCCGCAGCTTTCGACAATGCTGAATGAGTCGTACGTCTATCCGAGTCCGGGCGCCTGGGCGGCCGGTGAGCGGACCGTGGTCTGTACTGTCCGCGGCACGAACGGCAAGCTCATTGGATCGGTCCGGACGATGCCCTGACCCGATCGTCGTCCGGAGCCGATTATTCCGGCGTTACGAGGCGGGTGGTGAGAGCCTGGCCTCCTGAATGGTCGGCTCGAAGAGCTCGATCGGATTGCCGGAGGGGTCCTCGAGCAAGATTTGCTTGCCGCCGACGCCGGTGCACCCGGGACTCAGCGGAGATGCGGCGGCACGTCGAACTCGTCGCTGACGACGCGCCAGATCGTCTTGGCGTCGACGCCGTCGGCGAGAGCCTGATTCACCGTCCGGCTATTTAGCTTCGCGAAGACATGATCCTTGGCCACGCTTTCGGCATACGCGTTGCCGAACTGTTCGCGCATTCGCCGCCAGAACTCCGTGAGCCGCACGGTCAGGCAGGTTACCCGACGCCGGAGCCAAGCCAGGAGGCGCAATCCCCCGGTCAGGCTCGCGTCATCCCTCTTTCCTGGCCCTGAGGGCAAGCACGGCCGGGGTGGGTTCACCGTCCTCCGCGAATCGCTGCGGTGCCAGGCCAGCGTCGAGGAACGCATGCATCAGGTCAGGCAGCGGAAGGTGCGTGGCGCCGACCTTGTCGCGCAGTCCCTCGGTCGTCCAGGACGCCTTCGTCCAGTTACTGTCGAGGTAGCCGGGGCGGATCACGATCGCGGCCGGGTCCGCCCGGTCGGCGAACCCGCCGCAGAAGCACGGGTGCACGCCGACGTGCACGAACACCCCTCCGGGGCACAGCACCCTGGCCGCCTCGCGCAGCACCTCCGGGTACCCGGGCATGTCGGTGTGGATCATCACCGCGATGATGGCAGGGACGCAGCCGTCCCGGAATGGCAACTGCTCGGCATCAGTTCGCACGACGGGAAGACGGCCCCGGGCATACCGCAGCATCCCCGCCGAGAGATCTGCACCCACCGGGGTCCAGCCCAGCTCACGTGCCGCGGCCGCCTGCACCCCGGTGCCGCAGCCGATTTCCAGGCACAGGCCGCTCCCCCGGCCGAGGAGTTCCCGCAGGATTCGGCCGAGGCCCAGCGGGTGGCCGTCACGCTTCGCCGCCCGCTGCCCGCTGAGGAACTCAGCTTCGTACCAGTCCGCGATCTCGTCGTACGCTGCCGCCGGGGACATCGCTCTCCTCTCCTCTATGCGTCAACTCTGCTACGCCTAGCCGGGGCCGACCAGCATGCAGGCGGTCGAGTCTGTCAGTGGCACGAGGCAGGATGGAACGTATGGCCGCCCGTCAGCCCGCACCCCCGGACGCGCAGCCCGGCACTCCGCCGGACCTGCCGTCAGGCGTGGATGCGCTGAGCGGGTTCAGCCCGGCGACCCGGGACTGGTTCACCGGCGCCTTCGCTGCGCCTACTGAGGCGCAGGCGCAGGCGTGGGCGGCCATCGCCAAGGGCGACAACACGCTGGTGATCGCGCCGACCGGATCGGGCAAGACGCTGGCCGCGTTCCTGTGGGCGCTTGACCGGCTCGCCGCGGCGCCTCCGCCGCCCGATCCGAAACTCCGCTGCCGGGTGCTGTACATCTCGCCGCTGAAGGCCTTGGCGGTGGACATCGAACGCAACCTGCGGGCACCGCTGACCGGTATCCGCCAGATGGCGCAGCGCATGGGCATCGACGAGCCAGATATCAGCGTCGCGGTGCGCACCGGCGACACCGCGGCCGACGAGCGCCGGCGGCTGGCGGCCAAGCCCCCTGACATTCTCATCACCACGCCTGAATCCCTGTTCCTGCTGCTCACCTCCAGGGCCAGGGACGCACTGCGCGGGGTGGACACCGTCATCCTGGACGAGGTACACGCGCTGGCCGGCAACAAGCGCGGCGCCCACCTGGCCCTGTCACTGGAACGGCTCGACGCTCTGCGCCAGGCCCCGGTGGGTGAGCCGGGCGGCCCGGTGCGGCCCGGCGGCGGTCCAGTACAGCGCATCGGCTTGTCCGCCACGGTCCGGCCACCCGGGGAGGTTGCCTCGTTCCTCGGCGGGGCCAGGCCGGTGACCATCGCGGCGCCGCCGAGCAGCAAGCAGATCGAGGTGCGGATCGTGGTGCCGGTCGAGGACATGGCCGACATCGAGCCCCTGCCCGCCCAGGGCCGCGGGCCGGATGGCGGGTCCCCGGACGGCGCGCCCGCCCAGCGCTCCATCTGGCCGCACGTCGAAGAGCGCGTGCTCGACCTCATCGAGCAGCACCGGTCCACGATCGTCTTCGCCAACTCCCGCCGCCAGGCCGAACGGCTCTGCGGCCGGCTCAACGAGCTAGCCGAGGAGCGGGCCGAACTCCGCTCGCCCGGGGGACACAGCGCCAGCCCCGGGGATACCCCGGACCCATGGCCGGCCCCCCGGGTAGCGGGCCCAGCGGCGCTGGCCCAGGGAGCGCGCGCGCCGGCGCAGGTGATGGCCCAGGCCGGCGCCTCGGCCGGTGCGCCCGCCGAGGTCGCCCGGGCGCACCACGGCTCGGTGTCGCGGCAGGAGCGGGCCCAGATCGAGGAGGCCCTCAAGGAGGGCAGGCTGCCTGCCGTGGTCGCCACGTCCAGCCTGGAACTGGGCATCGACATGGGCGCCGTGGACCTGGTCGTCCAGGTCGAGTCCCCGCCCTCGGTGGCCAGCGGGCTGCAGCGCACCGGGCGCGCGGGGCACAACGTGGGCGACGTGTCCCGCGGCGTCATCTTCCCGAAGTACCAGGGAGACCTGGTCCAGGCGGCCGTGGTCGCTCGGCGCATGCACAGCGGCCAGATCGAGGAACTGCACATCCCCCGCAACCCGCTCGACGTACTCGCCCAGCAGATCGTCGCTATGACCGCGATGGACGACTGGGAGATCGGCGAGCTGGAGCGGGTGGTCCGGCGCGCCGCGCCTTTCTGCGGGCTGACCAGGCCGGTACTCGAGGCCGTCCTGGACATGCTGGCCGGCCGCTACCCCAGCGAGGAGTTCGCCGAACTGCGTCCCCGGCTGGTGTGGGACCGCACCACCGGAATGCTGTACGGCAGGCCGGGCGGCCAGCGGCTGGCCGTGACCAGTGGCGGCACGATCCCCGACCGCGGCCTGTTCGGCGTTTTCCTGGCCGCGTCGCAGCGCGAGGGTTCCGGCCGCAACTCGCACCGGGTCGGCGAGCTTGACGAGGAGATGGTCTACGAATCACGGGTCGGCGACGTGTTCGTGCTCGGCGCGAGCTCGTGGCGGATCGAGGACATCACCGCCGACCAGGTGCTCGTCTCCCCCGCCCCGGGACAGCCGGGAAAGCTCCCGTTCTGGCACGGCGACGCCCCGGGCCGGCCTGCGGAGCTCGGCCGGGCGCTGGGCGCGTACTGCCGTGAGCTCGCAGCGGCCGGGCCGCAAGAGGCCACCGCCCGGCTCAGCGCGGACGGCCTGGACGAACTGGCCGCCGCGAACCTGATCCGGTACCTGACCGCGCAGCGCGAGGCGACCGGCTACGTGCCCGACGACCGCACCCTGGTGATGGAGCGGTTCCGCGATGAGCTGGGCGACTGGCGGCTGGTCCTGCACAGCCCGTTCGGCGCGCAGGTGCACGCGCCGTGGGCGCTGGCCATCGCGGCCCGGCTGCGCGACCGCTACCCGGGCATGGACGTCCAGGCCATGCACACCGACGACGGCATCGTGGTGCGCGTCCCCGACGCCGACGACCCGCCGCCCGCTGGCATCGCTGAATTGGAGCCGGACGAGGTCGAGCGGATGGTGACCGCCGAGCTTGGCTCGTCCGCCATGTTCGCCTCCAGGTTCCGCGAGTGTGCGGCCCGGGCGCTGCTGCTGCCGAGGCGTCAGCCCGGCCGCCGCACCCCGCTGTGGCAGCAGCGGCAGCGCTCGGCCCAGTTGCTTTCGGTGGCCGGCAAGTACGGCACCTTCCCGATCGTGCTGGAGACCGTCCGCGAATGCCTGCAGGACGTGTTTGACGTGCCCGGGCTGGTCACCCTCATGCGCGAGCTGGCCAGCCGCGCGATCCGGCTGGTCGAGGTCGAGACGCCGACGCCATCACCGTTCGCCCGGTCGCTGCTTTTCCGTTACGTCGGGGCCTTCATGTACGAAGGAGACGCGCCGCTGGCCGAGCGGCGCGCCCAGGCGCTCGCGCTGGACTCCTCGCTCCTCGCGGAACTGCTCGGCCAGGCCGACCTGCGGGAGTTGCTTGACCTGTCGGTGGTGCAGGACACCGAACGTGAACTGCAGCGGCTCACCGGCGTCAGGGCATGCCGCGATGCCGAGGATGTCGCCGACCTGCTCCGGACGATCGGGCCGCTCTCGGATTCCGAGGTCGCGCAGCGCTGCGTGGACCAGCAGGCCGCGCCCGGCTGGCTGGACGGCCTCGTCAGGCAGCGCCGGGCGCTCGAGGTCAGGGTGGCCGGCGAGACCCGGTGGGCGGCGATCGAGGACGCCGGGCGGCTGCGGGATGCGCTTGGCGTGCCGCTGCCGCCCGGCGTGCCCGCCGCGTTCGCGGAGCCGGTGGCCGACCCGCTCGGCGACCTGGTGGCGCGGTTCGCGCGCAGTCACGGCCCGTTCACCGCGGCGGCAGCCGGCGCGCGGTACGGCCTCGGTGTTGCCGTGGTGGCGAGCACGCTGCGCCGGCTCGCCGCCGAAGGCCGGGTGGCAGAGGGGGAATTCCTGCCCGGCGGGCGCGGCGCCGAGTGGTGTGACGTCGGCGTGCTGCGGCTGCTGCGCCGCCGCTGCCTGGCCAAGCTGCGAAAGGAGGCGGAGCCCGCCCCGGCTGACGCCCTGGCCCGGTTCCTGCCCTCCTGGCAGAACGTAAGCCAGCCCGCGGCTGGCGGCCGCCGCGGAAATGCCGCCGGGCCGGGCAGCGCCCTGCGCGCGGGCCCGGACGCCGTGTACGACGCCGTAAGCCAGTTGGCGGGCGCCGCCGTGCCAGCTTCCGCACTTGAGACGCTGGTACTGCCGAGCCGGGTGGCCGGTTACCACCCATCGGCCCTCGACGAGCTGACCGCGGCCGGGGAGGTCGTCTGGTCAGGGGCGGGCGGCCTGCCCGGTGCCGATGGCTGGGTCGTGCTGGCACCGGCGTCCGCTGCTCCGCTGCTGCTCCCGCCGCCCGGGGACATCTCGATGACGCCGCTGCACGAGGCGGTACTCGCCGCGCTGGACGGGGGCGGCGGGATGTTCTTCCGCATGCTGTGCGACCGGGCCGTGACCATGCTGCCGGAGCAGGAGCGGGGCGCCGCAGGCGACGGCGCGGTGGCCGCGGCCCTCTGGGACCTGGTGTGGTCAGGTCGGATCAGCAACGACACGCTGGCCCCGCTGCGCACCGTGCTCACCTCGGGAAGGCCGTGGGTGCCAAGCCAGGCCGCCGGCGGCTCGGCGGTGACCAGCGGCTCCGGGGTGACCAGCGGACTGCGGATGGCCGGCAGGCCTGGGCGGCAGGGCGCACGGCGGCATGGCTATGGACGTCCGGCCATGCCCAGCCGGACGGGGCCGCCGACGGTCAGCGGCCGCTGGTCGCTGGTGCTGCCCGGCGAGACCGACACGACCAGGCGCCTGCATGCCGTCGCCCGCATGCTGCTCGACCGGCACGGCATCCTGACCAGGGGCGCGGTAGCCACCGAGCGGGTGCCAGGGGGCTTCGCCGCGCTCTACCCTGTGCTGCGGGCCATGGAGGAGGCCGGCCAGTGCCGGCGCGGCTACTTCGTGGAAGGCCTCGGCGCCGCGCAGTTCGCGCTGCCCGGTGCGGTCGACCGGATGCGCGCCATGACGGCGGACGCCGACGTCCTGGCTGTTCCCGGGGCGCCCGGCCCGTGGGCGCCGGACCCGTGGGCGATCGGTCCGGGGACTCCGGGGGCGCCTGCCGAGGCGGGCGCTCCCCGGCTCGTTCTCGTGCTGGCCGCCGCGGACCCAGCCAACCCGTACGGATCCGCGCTCTCCTGGCCGGACCGGCCGGACGAGACCCCTGGTGGCCACCGCCCCGGCCGCAAGGCTGGCGCGCTTGTCGTCCTGGCCGATGGGCACCTGGTCCTATACGTGGAACGCGGCGGCCGGACCCTGCTGTCCTGGACCGCCGACCCCGCGGTGCTCGGGCCGTCCGCTGCCGCCCTGGCCGACGCCGTCCGCGGCGGCGCGCTCGGCCGGCTCACCGTGGAACGCGCCGACGGCGCGGCCGTGCACGACTCGCCGCTAGCCCAGGCGCTGGAATCAGCCGGGTTCCGGCCCACCCCGCGCGGCCTGCGCCTGCGCGGCTAGGGTGTGTCCCGTGGATCTTGGTGGATGCGGGCGGTGATCCAGGCGGCGATCCGCGCCGCTGAAGATCCACGGGACATGCCCTCGGATGCCCGGGCGACATCCGCCGCCCGAGCCAGGTTGTCACCGTTGACGCGCGGCTGGAATAACGCTCATGTTGCTGGTCGCGAGAGCCCGGGCACCCGCTACGTCAGGGTGGCGGGATGGCTCCCGAAGCCCGCTCGATAAGGCGGGTCGGGACGACATGCTGCGCGGCCGGGGACGTGTCGCCATCTATCCGCCGGAACAGAATCTCTGCGGCCAGCGTTCCGATCGCCGCCGGGTCCTGAGCCACGACCGTCACCGCCGGCTCCAAGAGGTCAGCGAGCGGGAAATCATCGAAACCGACCAGCGCGGTGCGGTGCTGCAGGGCCGCGTCGCGAAGCGCCCGGATGGTGCCGATGGTGACCAGGTTCTGCTCGCTGAACAGCGCCGACGGCGGGTTGGGCCCGGTAAGCAGTTCGCTCGCCGCGGCCTCGGCAGCACCGATCGTGTGCAGGTCCTGCCGCACCAGATGGTGGTCGGGCACGAGGCCAGCCTCGCGCAGCGCATCCTGGAATCCGGCGAAGCGCTCCTGGGCAGTCGCGATCGAGGTGAGATCACCCAGGTAGGCGATCCGGCGGTGACCGTGCGCTATCAGGTGCCGGACACCATTCGCAGCCCCGGATCGGTTGTCGGAGACGACACTGTCGGCGGCCAGGAACCGGGGCGGCCGGTCGACGAACACCAGCGCGGTGCCCATCTGGTGCTCGTTGAGCAGGTAACTGTGATCCTGCCCGGCAGGGACGATGATGAGGCCGTCCACCCGCCGCAGGAACAGGGCGGCGGCCAGTTCCCGCTCCCGTTCGGCGTCCTCGTCGAGGCTTCCGGCTAGGACACCCACGCCTCGCGTCCGGGCCACGTTCTCCGCCGACCGGTAGATGCTCGCCGAGTACGGGTTCGCGGCATCCTCGAGCATCAGGCCGATCATCAACGATTTACGGTCGCCCCGCCGCAGGCTGCTGGCGGTGAGGTTGGGCTGGTAGTTCAACTGCGCGGCGGCCCGCTGCACCTGGGATGCCAGCACCGGATCCACCGTGGTCGCCCCATTGATAACGCGGGACACGGTTTTCAGGCTGACACCCGCCAGCGCCGCCACATCGCGCATTGTCGGCCGAATGAGCTGGGACAACGACATCTCCTGATCAGCGCAGAGCAGTTGCCCGGTGACAGCTCGTGCATCGCGTACGAGATTACATGGTCACTATTAACGCATGACAGGCTAGCTGCTACCTGCTCAGTTCGGGGTTGGCGACGCGAGTCCGCGCCGCGCGCTGGACGGCATCTTCGAGGCTGCGCGCATCGGCTGATTCGGCCCCCGCCCGCTCGCACGTATAAGCCGCGCTAACGCATGCCCTTTCGAGCAGGCGGCGTATTACGTCCTTGCCCATCCGGCGCAGGCCAATCGCCGGGCCTGCCTCGTGTGGCAGATGGCCGACCAGTCCGTCCAGCAGGGCGGAGGCGAAGGCATCCCCAGCGCCGACAGTATCCACCACATTAGCGGGAACCGCCGGGACTGTTATATCGGTGCCTCGTTCCACGAGCGCGTAGACGCCTTCGGCGCCGCGCGTCACGATGACGATCCCGGATGTCACGCGCTGCCACTCGGCGGCGATCTCCCGGTATTCCCGGCCCGGGTAGAGCAAGGCAATGTCGTCCTCGCTGGCTTTAATGACGTGGGCGAGTGCGAGTTGCCGTTCAACCCGGCTACGCTCGGCGGCGGCCGTGAACTCAAATCCGCTGCGCACATTGGGGTCGAAGAAGATCAGCACTGTGTCCTGACGCCGGGCTCGGCGCATTAGCCCTTCCAGCACCGCGGCACCGGGCGGGAATCGCAGCGCGAGACCGCCCACGTACAGGGCGCGGGCATCGGCGGGCAATACGTCGGGGACCTCGGACTCCGCCCACTGCCAGTCGGCGGTCCCGTTGGCATAGAAGCTGTACTCAGCCTTACCGTGGCCGTCGAGGGCGGCGACCCCCAGCGTTGTTGCCTCCGCAGCCGGGACGACCATAGACAGGTCCACGCCAGCATCTTTCAGATGTTGCCGGAGCATGGGGCCGAACGTGTCGGTGCCGATGCGCCCGAGGAAACAGGTTCGCCGGCCCAGGCGGGCCAGGCCGACCGCGACATTGCACGGCGCGCCGCCCGGCTGAGCGTCGAAATGGTGCTGCCCGCCGGGTATCGGTAGCAGATCGATGAGTGCCTCGCCGGCGACCACGATCACGGCCCACTCTCCTCGCTGACGTATCGGGCGCGTGTTGCGATCTGCGTGGCGGCCCATTCGGCTCCTGCCGCCGCGATCTCCCCGGCGGCCCATTCGGCCCGTGCCGCCCCGATCTCCCCGGCGGCCCATTCGGTGAGCGCTGCCATCTCAACCACGCCCGGATCGTACGTGAACCAGCCATTCCCTGTGGATCAATGACCCGGCCGCGCGCCGCAGCGCGCGGCGGCCCCTCGTCTGCTGGCCTGCGCCGGCCCGTCCGGTGATCATCGACTGGCTCACCCTTCGCCATGGAGTTTGAACCTTACCCATCACGACATCGTTGTCCAACCCGGGGTCCGCCGAGGCCGCCGGCAGGAGGCTGGCCGAGCGCGGGCCCTAGCCAGGTGGCCCCGGGGGGGACAGTACGGGTGCCAGCCGACTCATCCGCTCTCCGGTCGCATCACGGGTCTCGAAACTCAGGCTGTTACGGCATTACCGCAGGAAGCGTGCCCATAGGATGACGTTTTCGTAACAGTTCAACATCGTTTCCCGGCCGTGCCTTGGGTGGAACGTGCGATGGAGGGCCGCTCACCCGGCTGAGACCAGATCGTGTCCCGGGCCTCTTGACACCGTTGGCAGATCGGCACAAAGTGTGCGGGACAACGATGTCCGCCGCGGCCCTTCAGTGGATGCTGTCGGGGGATGCCGCAGTCGATCGACGGAGAGCTGAATGAAGGGCGACTCGTGGGCAGAGCGCGCGGCGGAAGACCCCGCCTCCGGTGAAGCGTGCAAGCATCACTCACCGGCTGCGCTGCCGACCAGACGCATCTCAGCTTCTCCTCGAGGGTCCGGTAGGGGTTTTTCAAGGAGGAACAGTGCTGATCCGTCGAAGTAGACGCAGCGGGATGGTCGCGCTGCTTGCCATCGCGTCCGCGAGTTCGCTCGCGTTGTCCGCTTGCTCGTCATCGTCCAAAACATCGACCTCGTCCGGGCCAGTCACGATCACGGTGGCAACGGTGTCGAACCCCTTGATGACGACGATCGAGCAGCTCACGCCGGGCGGGTTCGAGAAGAGCAATCCCAACATCAAAGTGAAGTTTGTCACTGACGACGAGAACACCGAGCGAGCCGCGGTGGAGAAGGACGTCGCCACCGGCGGCGGCCAGTACGACGTCGTCATGATCGGCCCGAACGACATCGCCTCGTGGGCGAAGAACGGCTGGATCAAGGACCTGACATCCTCTGTCGCCAGCGATTCCAGCTACGACGTCAGCGACCTTCTCCCGCCGATCCGCAGCGCTCTGTCGTCCAACGGGAAGCTCTACGCCCTCCCGTTCTACGGCGAGTCTTCCTTCATCATGTACAACAAGCCGATGTTCGCCGCGGCTCACCTGACCATGCCCGCGAACCCGACGTGGACCCAGATCGCGGCGCTGGCCGCCAAGCTGAACAACCCGTCCACGGGCGTGGCTGGCATCTGCCTCCGCGGCCTGACCGGCTGGGGTGACAACCTCGCGTCCCTCGACACCGTCGTCAACACCTTCGGCGGCCAGTGGTTCAACACGAAGTGGGACGCGGAACTGACGTCGCCCGCGTTCGAGCAGGCCACCAACTTCTACGTCAACCTGGTCAAGGCCGATGGCGAGAAGGGCGCAGGCAACGACAGCTTCAACCAGTGCCTGACCATCATGCAGCAGCAGAAGGCGGCCATGTGGTACGACGCCACGGTCGCGGCATCGACTCTCGATGCGGCCGGGAGCCCGGTCGCGGGCAAGATCGGCTTCGCACCGGCCCCGGTCGACAAGACCAAGTCATCGGGCTGGCTGTGGAGCTGGGCCCTCGGGCTCGAAGGGGCGTCGAAGAACCAGGCCGCGGCGCTGAAGTTCATGGAGTGGGCCACCTCCAAGCAGTACATCGCCTACGACGCCGCGAAGAACGGCTGGGCGTCTGTCCCGCCCGGGACGCGTACGTCGACGTACCAGAACCCGAGTTACCTGGCGGCCGCGTCGGCCTTCGCCCCGCTCACCTTGAAGGAGATCGACTCAGTCAACGTCAATCGCCCAGGGCTTCTGGCGCAGCCAGTTCCCGGCGTCCAGTACGTGGGAATCCCCGAATTCGAGGACTTCGGCCAGCAGGTCTCTGCTCAGATCACCGCAGCCATCGACGGCCAGGAGTCGGTCGCGGCGGCACTGTCCAAGAGCCAGACGATCGCACAGCAAGCCGTGATCTCGGCTGGCTATAAGAAGTAATCCGCCTACCCGGCCGTTGCGGCGGCGTCTCGGTGACCGGTTCCATCCAGGACAGGCCCGGACGCCGCCGCGACGGCAGGCCCGTAGCGGCTCCCGGGGCCGATCAGACACGTTGAGAGGACAGCGTCGTTGGTTAACGTGATTGACTCGCCACCTGTGGTCCCCGAAGCCCCCGTCCGGCGTGCCGGACAGCCTCGCGGCGAATCATGGGTTCGCCGCGCGCCGCTCGTCCCGGCACTCGTGTTCATGTTCCTGGTCACCCAGTTCCCGTTCGTACTGACGCTGTATTACAGCTTTCAGAAGTGGAACCTGAACTTTCCGGCCAGTCCCCGGAATTTCCCCACCCTGTACAATTACGACGCCGTATTCAAAGATCCGGTATTCCGCACGGCGGTGCTTAATACCATCCTGTTTACCGCCGCACCGGTGATATTGTCCATCCTCTTCGGGCTCGGCATAGCCGTGCTGCTGAACCGGTACGTGTTCGGGCGTGGTTTTCTCCGCACATTGATCATCAGCCCGTTCCTGGTCGTGCCGACCGCCGCGGCGCTGGTATGGAAGTACGCGATCCTGGACACGACATTCGGGGTCCTGAACTTTTTCCTGAGCCCGTTCGGCCTCAGGAACGAGAACTGGCTGGGGCAACATTCACAGTGGACCATCATCGCGTTCCTGGTGTGGCAGTGGACACCGTTCATGGTCCTGCTGGTGCTGGCCGGCCTGCAAAGCCAGGGCGAGGATCAGCTTGAGGCCGCCCGGGTCGACGGGGCCGGAACCTGGCAGATCTTCCGCCGGATCACGGTGCCCCAACTGCGCCCGTACCTCGAACTCGGAGTACTGCTCGGCTCTATCTATATTGTCCAGGCCTTCGACTCGATATACATCCTCGAACAAGGCGGCCCTGGCACGGATACGACCAACCTGGCTTACTACATTTACCAGACCGCTTTCCAGGCCTTCGACATCGGCAAGGCATCGGCTATGGCTGTGGTCGTGATCATCGCGACGATCCTGATAGCGACGTTGGCGCTCCGGGTGGTCTCGAGCCTGTTCAGCGAGGAAGGGATGCGCGGAAGATGAGCAAGTCCTCGCGTACTGTCGCCGACCGCCAGACCAAGCCACTGACCCGGCTGCTGCTGGGCGTGCTGACCTGGATCATCGTCCTCATATTCTTCTTCCCGGTGATCTGGATGGCCGTGACGGGCCTCAAGTCGGAGCCAGACGCCAATACCTACCCGCCCCATTTCATCTTCAAGCCGACGTTCGCCGAGTACACGTCGGACTGGAACGGGGCCGGCGGCTACCTTGGCATGTCCACCTACATGGTGCACTCTGCGGAAATCACCGTGATCGCGACCCTGCTTGTGCTGCTCCTGGCCCTGCCGGCCGCCTACGCGCTGTCGATACGCCCAGTGCCCAAATGGCGGGACGTGCTGTTTTTCTTCATCTCCACGAAGATGCTTCCTGTGGTTGGCGCGATCATCCCGCTCTACGTGATCGCCAAACACCTCCACTGGATAGATCATCTGCAGACGCTCATCATCATCTACACCTCGATGAACCTGCCGATAGCGGTGTGGATGCTGCGCTCGTTCCTGCTTGAGGTGCCAGCGGAGGTGATCGAGGCCGCGCGGGTCGACGGCGCGAGCTTCTTCCGGCAGATGCGCTCGGTGATCGTCCCCATCATCAGCCCGGGGCTGGCCGCCACCGCGCTCATCTGCTTCATATTCGCCTGGAACGAGTTTTTCCTCGCGGTCAACCTCACCACGGTCAACGCGGCGACCGTCCCGGTCTTCATAGCCGGGATGATCTCGCCCGAAGGGCCGTTCATAGCGCACTTGTCGGCCGCCGCCACGATCGCATGCCTGCCTGTCCTGCTGGCTGGGTGGGCGGCGCAGGACAAGCTGGTCCGTGGCCTGTCGATGGGCGCGGTCAAGTAGGGGGAGGGTATGGCGGCCAGCTGATCCTCCATGCCGGTTAGTTCACGGGAGAAACCCAAACGAAGGTGGTGGCGCGGTGCGAGCGGCGGTCATTAAGGCGGTCAACGACGTTGACGTGATGACGGTCGAGGACCCGGTGCCGGGTCCCCGCGATGTGGTGGTGGAGGTCGCGGCCTGCGGCATCTGCGGGACCGACCTGCACATCCTGGAGGGCGAGTTCGCGCCGTCGCTGCCGATCATTCCCGGTCATGAGTTCACCGGGGTCGTCGTGGCCACGGGAACTGACGTCCGTGAGATAGCGGCCGGGGCCCGCGTCGCGGTCGACCCGTCGCTGTACTGCCACGAGTGCCACTACTGCCGGATCGGGCATAACAATCTGTGCGAACGGTGGAACGCGATCGGGGTGAGCGTGCCGGGAGGGGCCGCGCAGTTCGCCGTGGCGCCGGTCGCCAATTGCGTCCGGCTGCCTGACCACATCCGCCTCGAGGACGCGGCGCTGATCGAGCCGCTGTCGTGCGCGATACGCGGCTACGACGTCCTCACGTCGCAGCTTGGCTCGCACGTCCTCATCTATGGGTCGGGGACAATGGGACTGATGATGCTCCAGCTGGCCAAGCGCACGGGCGCCGCGTCGGTCGACGTCCTCGATATCAATCCGGAGCGCCTGACCACGGCGGTGGCTCTCGGCTGCTCCTCGACCGCCGCCTCGGCTGACGAGCTTGACCGCCCGCGTGGCTGGGAACTCGTGATCGACGCCACCGGTGCTGGCGCGGCGATCCAGGACGGCCTGTCCCGGGTCGCGCCAGGCGGCACCTTCCTCCAGTTCGGCGTCGCCTCCTACGACACCAGGGTCACGATCGAGCCCTACCGGATCTACAACAAGGAAATCACCATCACCGGCTCCATGGCGGTGCTGCACAGTTTCGAGCGGGCCGCGGAACTGTTCGCCACCGGGGTGCTCGATCCGGATGTGTTCATCAGCGACCGGCTCCCGCTGAACGACTACGCCGAGGCACTCGCCCGGTTCAAGCGCGGTGAAGGGCGCAAAATTCAGGTGCTGCCTTAACGGCCGCGTTCCCAGCGCGCGGTATCCCAACGGACGTGGAGCGAGGGGGGCTTGCGGAACACCAGGCCGCTGGGAGCGCTCGAGCGCTCCGGATCCAGGCGAAGCCCAGGCAGCCGCCGCACCGCGGCGTGTACCGCAGCCTGCGCCTCCAGCCTGGCCAGATGCACGCCGAGGCAGAAATGCGGGCCGTGCGCGAAGGCCAGATGCAGCCGGGCATTCGCGCGGCGGACATCGAACCTGTCCGGGTCGGGAAAGACCGCGGGGTCACGCCCGGCGCCGGTGATCGACACGGTGACCAGGTCCCCCTTCCTGATGACCGCGTCCCCGATCCGCACCTCGCGGGCCGCGTACCGGTCGACGAC
>OBLW0100002510.1_pt1 | contig 14823 bp, 10 predicted proteins | sample 1520161 | NCBI WGS metagenome assembly OBLW01 (sample SAMEA3539309, study PRJEB22396) | soil metagenome | biome: tundra; feature: field; material: soil | place: USA | collected 2010-05 | depth 0.15 m
CCGTTATTAGCAGCACGTTCCGTGACAGTCCTCCAGCTCAACTGCGGAATTTAGGTCTACAAGAATTCAGTCGGTTACGCCGACATCGGACAACGCATCCCAATTTCGGACACGACCCGCTTCAACCTGGCCTCCCTCTCCAAGGTGTTCACCGCCGTCGCCGTAATGCAGCTGAATGAGCGGGGCCGGATCAGCATCGAAGACCCGCTGGTGAAGTACCTGCCGGAATTTCCTTATCCCGACATCACACTTCGCCAGCTGATGTCGCACACGTCGGGCCTGCCCGACTTCCAAATATTTACCGGCTATGGCGGCGGGACCAAAGGGCGCCTGACGAATGTCGACCTGATCCCTGCGCTCAAGAAGTGGGGCAAGGTTGTCGCCCCGCCGGGCACAAGGTGGAGCTATTCGAGCGTGGGCATCGGCCTCCTCGCCTTGGTCGTCGAGAAGGTGTCCGGCGTCTCATTCCCCAGGTACGTTTCCGAGAACATCTGCCAGCCGGCAGGCATGCGGAATACCTACGTCAATACGCTCGACTCGCTGAAGCCTGATCCGTTGCGTGCGGTCGCCTACGTGAACCCGGGCCCCGACTCGCCCGGCCTGACGCCCGCCGACACCGTGAAGTCGGATTCAATGAACCCGTTTCAGACCATCGTCGGCCCCGGGCTCGTCGTCAGCACGGCGCCGGACCTTCTCCTTTTCGACGAGGCCCTATACACCGATAAGCTCCTCCATTCCGCTAGCCTCGACGAGATGTTCACACCCGCAAAGCTCTCCGATGGAAGCCCCGCGCAACTCGAGGGAGCGCCCCTTTACGCTGGGCTGGTTTGGGGCATCGATATCGATGATTCCTCCGGAACGATCGTCTCCCACAATGGTGGCAATCCCGGCATTGCGACGATCCTCATGCGCAACCTGAAGACCCACGATACGGTGATCGTGCTTGAGAACACCGACAACCGGAGCGTCCTCGAATTCGGCCTCAACGCCATGAATATCCTGCTTCACAGGCCGCCCATGGCGTTCGGCCCGATGCAGGGGCAGCCTCCCGGCGTGAGGGGCGGCCCACCCCCGGGCTGAGCGCCGCCACCGCGCCGGCCTTGAGAAACACGGACAACGGGGTCGTCAAGCCCTTGTCCCTAAAGTCACCCTTATCCGAAAATACGTGTGGAGTTTGGTCTGCTGCCATTCGCCCAGGGAAAATGTTGATTGCCAGTAGCAAGACCCTCGGCAATTGAGGCTTACTTGCCGACGGCGCGGCCATCCAGCGGTGTCTATTTCATATAGCCAAGCGACACGAGAAATGTGTCGAGTTTTGAGAAGGCCGCGGCCTCGATGGCGGGATCCGGTTTGGGGTAACCGTCATCCGGAGTCCCCACTGGTGTGAAAAGGTGGCCCGCACCCTCGAAAACATAGAGCTCGCAGCGGTTGTTCGCCGCCTTCATGCGATCGACGAATCTCTGGACACCTGGTAAGGGGGTGACCGTGTCCTCTCGTCCCTCGACAATAATGGTGGGGGGAAGACCCGTGCGGACATGCTCGTCTGGGGAGAGATCCTCGGGCTTGGCCTTGGATCCGACCAGGCGCCGGAACCAGGCATCCGAGCTTGCTGCGACCGCGGGGGACACCAACACGAGCGCGTCGGGTACGCAGCTGACCGGTTCGTCAGCCGGGCCTTGGAGGATGGCCGTGCAGGCGGCCAGGTGTGCCCCTGCCGACCAGCCATAGGCGGCGATTCGATTGGGATCGACGTCCAGCTCGCCCGCGTGGGAGCGCACCCAGCGGATCGCGTCGCTGGCATCCGTCACCGCGTCCAGCGGGGTGATTTCCTTTTGATCGGACAGCCGATATTGAGCCACCACGGCCACCATTCCTCGTTCGGCGAAGTGCTGGGCGCGACCAAAGGCCCAAGAAGGCTCCCCTGCGGCCCATCCCCCACCATAGAACAGAACGACTGCGGCCCTAGACGGTGCGGCCTTTGCTCCTTTGGGTGAGAAAACGTAGGCTTTCAGGTCGGTGGTTTCCCGCCTTGCGAATACATGGCTCTCCGGACCGGCGACTGCGGGCTTCTCCTGGCCAAGGCCTGAGTTTCCGGCGGACAACACAGCGAGGACGGCGAACAGCTGGTGTAATTTCGTCTTCATGAAAAAGCTGGGTTGCTCAGCCTAGTTGCTAGAGCTACCGAGTATCTTCTCATCATCTGTCAGCCGAATTTCTATTTTTTCGCCGGCTCGATCGATGCGGACAATGAAAATGGTGGGGGTCTTAATGATTCGGTCGATCGCTAATCCTTTTGACCTTTCGGCAATTTCCGCCCGTGCAATTGTGGGGATATTCCCTAGTTCGACAATATTCAATCTTCCTGTTTGGGACAGGCGTTGCTCGTCCTCAAACTGTGCTTCCGCCTCTTGTTTTGATCGGTCCGCTTGCCTCGATAAAGTGGAGACTAATTCAGGCAGCTTTGATGTCCTTTGGGGAAATTGCATGCTAAAAGGCGTCCACAAATCACCCTTTTAGAGACAGGTAATTGAGGCTCGTTAGCTTGATCTAAATGATCGATTCCAATGCTGCGAAATTTCCTTACCCACGCGCGCTAGCTTGCGTTCGAAGACGTCGGGTTTGACCTGATTGAATCACTTGGGAGCCATCCCGTTCGGTCGCTCAAATACCGATGGAAACCACATCCGTCCATCGCCCCGCGCTAAAAGGCGACATTTTCAATCGAAGTACTTTTTCCCCAGCGCCCTGTCTCGTGACCGAAAGAGTTATCGTTTCGCCGCTTCACCGAGAATTAGTCAGCTTTCTCGACGCCGATTGAGGTCAGGTTGGCGCCCAAAAACCTATGATCGTCGCCCTGCAAGGAGGCACGTAAATTCTTATTCCGAGCAGAACTACCCTCGTTCGCAAGAGGGCTTGACCTCGTGTGATTAGTATTACATTGAAGTCGTAATCATGCTTGGCGAGTTCGAATACATGCTTCTTACCGCCGCCGCCGGTCTTGGCGACGCCGCCTACGGGGCGACTATTCGCCAGGAGATAGAGAAGGCCACCCAGAAAAGCTGTGCGATAGGCGCAATCTACACAACGATCGACAGACTTGAGGCGAAAGGCCTCGTTCGGACATGGATGGGAGAGGCCACTTCCCAGCGCGGTGGCAGAGCGAAGCGGATGGTCGAGGTTACGTCGGCTGGGGTGAAGGCTGCGAAGGAATTCTATTCGGCTGTGATGCGCGTCAGCCGCACATCTTCGTGGGCGCCAAGCGGTGCGGAAAAACTTATATGAGAGCTGCCTGGTTCTTGCATGAACGGGTGAGCCGTATCCTCGAACCTGCGGAACGGGAGGCCGTTCTGGGCGACCTGAAAGAGGCAGGCGTAGGGCCTTGGCAAACCCTCGCCGAGCTAGTCGGCCTTGTGCTTCGAAGGCAGGCTGAGCATTGGAAGGACTGGCGCCCTTGGGTTGCCGCCTTTGGCGTTTCGGTTCCCACGAGCTTCATGCTTATGGGAGACTCGGTCATGTTAATCTCCGGTTTCGTGACACTGGCAGGGGCCAGCGTAGCCAGCCAAACATTTGCCGCAGAAATTGAGATTCTCTCCGTGCAAACCCTGTTGCTCGCGGGCTGGTCGTGGACTTGCGGATATCTTGTCGGATCCATTTCACGGCGCACTGTTTGGTTCAGCATCATGGCGTATTGCGCGCCTTGCCTATTCTGCCTTTCCAGGTTTCACATCGAGTCTCTTTCAAGACTCAGCCTTCTATTGTTTGTCCTCCCTCTCGCCATGGGTCTACGGCAAGGGCTGAGGGGGCAGAGGGTGGGACGCCGGTTCGGTGTGGCCGTTGCCGCTATCGTCACCGCATTGGCAATCATCACACAGGTGGGCGCAACCGGAGGTGTCGGTAACGCCTCAAGATGGTTCTGCAGTCTCGTCCAAACTTGGCCGTCGTGGTGCCTGGCAGTGGCTTCGCTGGATGCTGCAAGAGAAGACAAGAGCGCGGAACGGTCGACTTTCGAAATAGAACAACATGAACTCAATTAGCATATTCAAAGCGCATGCAATCGGAATGGCTTTAGCCTTCGCGGTTCTTTGGACCGCCCCGGCGCTCCTGGCTTCAACTAGCAGCCAAGTGGTGCTTCGTGAGTTGCGATCCGAAAGCGTGGCCCACAGCAAGGTGGGGACGAGCCCGATCCGCCGCTTGGCCATCTACCTGCCTCCAGGCTACGACACGGGAACCAGGCTGTATCCCGTAATCTATTTTCTCTCTAGCCCTTTTGGCCATTATAGCGACTGCTTCGACAAGGCCGGTGCCAAGGCCCTATTCGACACCGCCATCGTGCATGGCAGAATAGACGGATTCATACTGGTTTCGGCAGACATGAATACCCCGCTCGGGTGCTCTTGGTACGTCAATTCATCGGCCACCGGCGACTGGGACGATCTTATGGTGAAGGAAATCGTGCCTTACATTGACGCCAATTTCAGGACCATTCCGAACCGGGACTCGCGAGGGATCACGGGTGAGTTCATGGGAGGCTATGGCGCAATCCGATACGGAATGGTGCATCCGGACGTCTTTGGATCCGTCTATGCCATGCATCCCGTCGGCACGGGGTCTGGCGTTCAGATCATGGAGTCACGCCCGAACTGGGATGTCCTAGGCTCCGCTACTTCGCTGGATGATGCCAAAAAGGACGGATTCACTCAGATTTTCACCGCAATCTTTCAGGCGCACCTCCCGGATCCCGACAAGCCACCCCTTTACGTGGATCTCCCTGCGCGCAAGGAAGGGGGAAAGCTGATCATTGACACCCAGCTGACCAATAGGCTGCGAAACAGCTTCTTCATCGAGTCGCTGGTCCCGCAGTATGCCGAGAATCTGAAGTCCCTCCGCGGATTCAAGTTCGATTGGCCGCGCAGCGACACGAACGAGGACCACATCTATTCCAACCAGGCGCTAACCCACAAGCTGAATGAGTTCGGGATTCCTCATGAGTCCGAGGAGTACAATGGCACATGGACATCTGAGACCTGGGGTGAGGACGGTCGTTTCAACAACGATGTCATCCCTTTCTTCCATCGGTATCTTGTCGTAACCCCAAACTAGGGCTGTGTTTGGCTTCTGGGTACGGCATACATTGGTTCTTTCAGGGAGAGAACAAGGAAGGGCAATAACGGCGTGTAAGTATTTTCTTGTCCGGGTGGCATAACGGTGCGGCCCATGTTCCCGAACCAGCTGTTGCACAAAGGACCCATATTCAAACAATGGAGCAATCGCGCCAATTCAGCCGCGATGTCCCGGAAGCCGGGGGAACATTCTATCGTGCCGCCCAATACGCTCACGGATTGGGCGGAAAAGGACGCGGCCCCCCCGAGCCGGGTCGCTTCAGTTCCGCAGCCAGCCAATCGAGGCCGACAATATAATTTCCGAGGGTGATCTCGGCGTCACCGCCTTTCTCGGCAACCAGTCCGATCGGGCCTCTCCAGGCGCTCTCGTGGATGGTCCGCATCATATCCAGCTCGCTGTCGCCCTGGGAAGGATAAACCACGTCCTCGTCGGTGCGCATCCCGGTGATATTGACCGCAACCACGTGGTCTTTCATCTTCTTCCAAAGTTCCGAGAAATTCTTGCTGTCGTCATGAAACCCATCGCGGGCATGGCTGAAGTTATAGACCATCCCAACGCCCGTGACGCCCATCTCCCTTAGCCGCGCGATGATGGCCAGCTGGTTCTCCTCCAATCCAAACCAGCCGTTATGGTTGTATAGCTCAACGCGGCATCCGTATGGGGCGGCCATTTTCGCAAGCGCGTTGATCCGGTCCGCCCCCTCTCTTACGCGGTGCTCCTGCTCTTCGGGGGTCTTAGGCATGTCCTTCGAAAACATTATTCCTATTTCCGTCTGGATCCTCGCCCTGGCCTCTCTCGGGAGTTTCGCGAATTCCTCAAGGGTCGGGGGCGCCCCCACCCTTCTTGGCAGAAGTTTCGCGCACTCGTCGTAAGTTCTCGGCATCCCGATCGCCGGAAGTATCACCCACAGCTCGGGATGCACGTCATGGCGCCTAAACACATCAAGGGTTGCTTTCGCCACCGGATCGTCCGCTTCGGAAAAACACTGTGCGGCAAGCAGATCGATCTTGTGGTGTTGAAGCGCCACGATTTCCGATTCGAGGCTTGGAATGTCACTCCGGAACCAGCTGTAGGCGTAATGCTTGAAACCGAGTCTCTCCAACATCTGTATTCGCTCCTCCGGGCTGCGAACCTTGGCGTCGAACGGCAAGCACCACGCGACGAGGTTATCGTGGGCCCAGAGGCTGGTCGCTTCCGAAGGTCCAGCCTGAGTTGCAGCGTCCGCCCGCGCGGTTTGCCAGCACGCGACCAGGACATAAAAAGCCATCCAGAACGGAGCTAATCTCATGCAAATAATTGAAGTTTTTGTTGGCATGATTTCCTGACAGATTCTCGCACCAGCATACATTGGTGCGCGAGGCAGAAAATCGCCCTCCGTTGCCCAGCTGATGGAATTGCCAGAGGCAGCATGCTCAAAAACTGCCGACCATGAGGTCATAAGGAATCCGAGCCCCTGGTCCTCGTTGAAACGGAGTTGCCAATCAAGCGAGGCCTAGCTGGGGTGCTATCTCTTGGTAGACCCCTTGAATTGGGAGTAAAAATTCCCGGAGCAAGCTCCGGGGCATTGCCCAAAACCACCCTCAATTCATTCGATCCCCGTGAACTCTCCTTCTCAAACCTCGATCCCAACCAAGCCGAAGCAAGCTTCGGGGAATTGGACCCATGGAGATTAAATGAATCGGAAGGTACCCTCGATCGCACTTGGCATCCTCGTCCTACTGAGCATTTCGCCTACTAGGACGAAAGCAGGGGCCGCGGCGGCGGGGATCGACCCCGTGACACCGGCCGGTGTCCGCGGCGACCGATGGCTTGAGATCGACCTCTACTGGTTTGACCGGGAGAACATCGGAAAATCAGCCGAGGAGTTTTGGGGCCGATACAATCCGCTTTTTGCTGGGGTCCGTGGATGGCGGGGAATAATCCTAAACATCGGCTGGACCTCATCCTATGTTCTGGATTGGCGCGGCAACCTCAATGACCGTATATTCCTGCCGAAGGGGATGAAGGAACGGAATTGGTTCGAGGTTACCGGAATGCTGACCGGAACGACCGCGGAGCGGAAGAAACAGTGGAAGGATCGGTTCCGCGATCCCGCATCGCACCTAAAGCGATACTATCAGCCCTGGACTTATGCGGACGTAAGGGCCCTTGCCGAGGCCCTACGGGGCGTGGCATCCAGGCAGGGCCTAACAGACATGCGGGTAGGCAGCCTGGTTCTGGGCTGCAGAACAATCTATGAAGGTGAGGATTTTCCGTTTAGCATACGTCACCCTAATATCTTCGCGCACGGGCCGGTATTTGGCACGGGTGTCTTTGACCCCCGCGCCAAGCTCAGCCGCGATGAAACAGCATACGGAGCCTATCCGCATGGAGTGCCGTATGGGATGCCCATCCCGGAATTCTTTGGCAACCAATGGGGGAGCATGTCCAAAGCCGTCGGCCTCGACGCGCTTGTGCTGCGGGACAGCATGATCGGCCCGGTCACCTATCGCCGGGTCGGTCCGTTTGGCACGATGGCGTCGACCGACTCGGCGGAAAACGCGCGATGGAGCACCGCGACCGCGGCCCTGGTGCGCTTGACGAAGCAGGCCAACCCGCGGGTATTGATCATAGGGTACTCGACCGGGGCGAGCGCAGTCAGCGAATGGCGCGTGGACTGTGTCGACCTGGAGGCAATTGCAAAGGAGGGATTCCTCGATGCCTGGATCGACCAGTCGTGGGGCGGGGGTTGGAACGAGGTGGGTATACGCGAGGGCGGGTTCTGGAACACCCCTTATCTTGGGTGGACGTACCAGCTCGGCTATGTGCTCGCGCACTCGGCCCAGCTGGCTGGCACTGCAACAAGGCACTATGTTCTGACCGAGACATTCGACGCGTGGGAAGACTGGGACGTTATCCATACGGCACCCAGACGGCTTCGTTGGGGCATCTGGGCCTATTTGCACGCAGCTCTCAAGACTCCGGGGGGCCTGGAGATGCCGCGGGGGTCGTATATTTCTTGGGGCAACCAAGGCAGCCGGCTGTTGAGCCAAGAGGACGTGGAATTCTTGGCCACCGAGACCAACGCGGCCTTGGAAAATGCCCAAAAGACGACCGAGGTGTTCGGTCCGACGCTGGTTTATAACCGGCAGGCGCTTGCTTGGCAGCAGGCGCACGCTCCCGAGGTGTTCATGGGCGAATGGATCGACGAGCAGGCGGCCGCGCTCCTCAAATGGGGAGTTCCCATATTATCGATCACCCGGACCGAGTACCTTCCTAAGGTGGACGCCGACATGCTCATTCTGCAGACGCCCACGCATCTGAAATCGACGACGAAACGAACTCTTGAGCAGTGGCTTGCCTCGGGAAAGCCGCTCGCCCTTTTCGGATCCACGTCAACGGGAATCGATCGGGACCTGGCGAAGCTGGCGGGGGTCTCCGGCGACGACCTTAAGCCCGGAGCAGGCCTCCAATCGACCGCGACGCTGGGTTCGAAGGCCGGCGGCTTGTCCGCCGGCATTCCCGACACTTTCCCGCTTTACCAGCCAAAGTCGGAAAACAAGTCCACGGCGGCGACCAGGACCATCTACGCCGTGAATGGCAGTCCGACTTTGACCTTGGGGAGCGTTGGAGCGGCCAGCGTGGTCTTTTGGGATCCTGCCGATCTTTACTACGAAGCCTTCCCGGCCTGGGCGGATATTCCCATGGTCGAGCGAATGGGCAGCATTTACCCCTTCGTCCTTGCCTCGAGAACAATTGCGGAATCGCTGAAGGGAACGGGAAGCCCCTACGTCGATAGCATTGATGGGACGACCCCGGCAACCGTCCTCGCATGGAAGCAATCGGACGGAACCTTTGACATCCTGGCGGCGGAACTTGAGGAGGGACTCACCGACGCGGCCCGCACGCCCTTCGAGCTGCAGGTGACGCTTCCGGCGGCCTGGAACAAGGGGCGGTTATCCTGGTCGACCCGGTGGACCCACGCCCAGGGAGGGGTCGACGGCGTTCTCAAGGTCCCGCTGAGCCAGTCCGATAGCGAGCTCTACCTCTTGCGAAACTGAGGCGAACTCGGGCCGTCACCCCGAGCCCGGTGGACTCCCCTGACAGTCGGGCATTCCGACACCATCCGGTGTCCGGCTTCATGACCCGGAGAAAAATTCGCTGCGGCGCAGGCGTTACGCAGCTAGTGGGGCTCATGAGCAGCATACCCGCCGACTAGGGGAGCGATAGGGTGTCCCCAAACCATTCTTGGACACAACGCGCCGGAGTTGGCGCCGACCGTCGATCGTTCCGGTGCAACCGCCAATTACGGATTGCGCAAGGACTTTTGCGATGGCTTTCTCCGGCTATTGGGAGTGCAGCCGCCTTTCGCGGATCGCATCCTGTGTAACGGGGAACCAAGCGCAAAGAAAACATCATGAACCACCATCGCGTATTGGATAATGGGGCGCATATTAGAACGTTCGCCCCGCCGCCCGGTGGCTCCGCCTTTGATCCGCTAACGGCGTCCGCAGACGACCTCGCGCTGCACGGGTTTCCGGCCCGCCCCGAGAATCCGGAACTCTTGGCCCGCTTCCAAAGCCACTTCAATCGGGTGAAAGGCCGGCTGCGTTACATTGAACCGATCTTTAGCGTCCGTCCGAGCCTGAGAATGCGCCCCAGCGCAGGTCCCGAGGGCGTTGCCGGCCCCGGTTCGACCAATATCTGGTCCGGCGCTGTGGTTTATGCGCCCAGCGGCCAATCGTTCAGGTGGGTGCAGGCGGAGTGGGTGGTTTCCAACGCCTCCGCACCGGTGCCGGGAAACGCTTATACTTGCATCTGCTGGGTTGGCCTCGGCAACAGCAGCCTATGCCAGGCCGGCACCGGGTGCAGTGTCAGCCAGAACGGCGTGCCAAGTTTCTTCCTGTTTCATGAATGGACGCCTCCCGGCTGGGTCACAATCAACAATCTCGCGGTCAACGCCGGAGACCTCATTGCCGTCGTGATCTGCACGCCGTCGGGGGCTGGGTCGACGTCCGCGACGATCTTCTTCAGCAACACGACGACCGGGTACTCAACCTCATACGCGATTTCCATACCTCCGGGAACGAACTTCCTCGGCGATCAGGCGGAGTGGATCGTGGAGCGGCCAATCATTGGCGGGGGCCCCGCCCAGCTGCCCGATTACGGCCAAGTGTTCTTCTCCAGCGCCAATTCGGGCCTCGCAGCCGGAGGGGTTGTGAACGCCGGGGCCGTCGGCGGCAAGAACGGACCGGTCAATATGGTTGTAAACGGCGCCACGCTCTCCACCGGCGCCGTCCTGGGGCAAACGGTCGTTCAATGCCAATATGTCAGTTCGGAACCTCATGGGAACCAATCCGGCTTGATTTCCGTCTAAGGGTGAGGCGCCGACCATTGAGAGTGACCGGAGGGGCAATGGTTCCTCTTGATCGCCGCGCGGTTGCTAATAAAAACACGGGGAACATGCACTCCGCCTCCGCCACGATGATATGTAGCAGTCTTTGCGTGTCATGGCTCATGCTCGCGTCGCCAGCATTTGGCAGTCCGGCCCGCGCGATGACGGTCTCCGTCGGCAAGACGATCGAAATCACCAGTTCGAAGCGGTACTGTTGGTATCCCACGATCCATCGCTTCTCCACGGGCGAGATTCTGGTCACGATAAGGATGAGCCCGGACGAGGTGCACCCTGAGGGAGATTTCTCCGCCTACTGCATCTCGCGAGATGGGGGACAAACCTGGAGCCAGCGGTACACCATGGGCGCGGGCTGCAACGTGGATGCCGCTTACACGCAAGAGCCGCCGCCTGACGGCACCCTTATGTCACTGGGGGCCGGCTATGGCGCTCCTGTCGCATATCCGCCCGGACAAGCGCGGGAGTTTCATGTTGCCGTCACGAGATATTCGCGTGGAGGAATGGAATCCACCCAGGTCAGGGACGCCGTCCTGCGACTCCGTGCACCGGTTAGCCTGGAGCCGATGATGCTATTTGACCTCCGCACCAAGGATGCTTCCAAGCTGGAGACGGCACCCGAGGTCACTCCTTGGGGAGCGATCATCGACGGCCTGAACGGAGATTTGCTGACGACCGCGTACTGTAATGCGGAGAAGGACGGCCGGCAGCAACTGCTTCTGGTTCGCTCTGAGGACCACGGGGAGACATGGGACGAATACGGCATGATCGCCGGATTGGCGGTCAGTGAAAAACCTACGAGCTGGATGGGCAATGAGGGCCCCAACGAAGCAGCCATAGTCCGGTTGGCTGATCACCGCCTTTATGCGATCTTCCGGACCGGCGCAGACGCATTAATGGGGCAGAGTTGGTCGTCGGACGACGGCAAGACCTGGACCCAGCCCGTGTCGAGCGGCTTCAAGGGAGTCGCGCCGCATCTTCGGAGGCTGAGCAACGGCATCGTGGTCTGCACAACCGGCCGGCCCGCACCGGTCACCATTTTGTTCAACGTGGATGGGCGCGGCGAGCGTTGGGACCACGCAACCGAGGTGTTCAGTGGAAAGAGCACATGCTATTCAGACGTAATCGAAGTGGAGCCGGGCAAGCTGCTCGTCGTCTACGACAGCGTGCCGTACGGCTGGAATCAGATTCCGAACTCCGACAAGAACGCCAGGAACACGATCTACGGGACGTTTGTCGAAATTCAGTAGCTCGCGGCGGAGCAGGCCGATCTTGGTGGCGGGTGGCTCAATCTTGACGGCTGCCAAGAAAACGCCGCGAAGCGGCCTATCCGTATTCGGGCAAAGGGAGGGCCGGGTGTTTCGGAACCCACCCTTTTTCGAACAGTGCTGGCTTAAGTTTTCGGTATCTTAATTTCGTTCCGTTCCGCTGAACACCATAACACCCGGCTGGTCGACCGCCGTGCGCTTGCCGCTCTTTGGGTCGATTGTCACTGCGGCTATGGTGCCGCGCCGACCGCCCGCTTCAGCCGTGGGTATCTCGACTATGTTCAATCCCATCAGATTCAATTTTACGATGAAATCTGGAGGATACGCACCCTGTGAAATGGAGACTGGCGCTTGCGAGGCCGCTTTGTCGGCGGCGCTACTCGCTGTTGGTTCTAATCGCGCTCGATGCGGTGGTGGCCAACCCCAGATTTAAGCGCTTTCAGGTGCTATCTACCCGCACCCAGAATTTCGGACTGATCCTTCTGCTATCCGGGACGGCATTGCAATTGGTCGTCGCGGTGCAGGATTTTCTCAGTTAGCCTAGCCGTCCGCCTCGCGCTCGGGGCGCGACCGGCGGACCTCCTTTGGTTGTTCCTCAAGAACGGGATCCAGCTCGCCATGGTCGGGTCTGCCATCGGACTGACCGCCTCGTACTTCCTCCTTAAGTTCCTGACGAAGATGCTTCCCACCCTGCCGGGAAGCGACCCGCGGGTCGTCACCTTCGTCGCCCTGCTGCTCGCCGCGATAGCCCCTCGTTGCCTGCTGGCTGCCAGCCCGCAGGACCACGAGGATCAGCCCGATAGTAGCCCTGAGGGCCGAATAGCCTACAATCGAGTGCCGAAGGGGCCCGGCATCCGGAGGCTGACAACTAGGGCATCCTTGGCGCCGGCATGTTCTGGCCGGCCTGGTGCAGCGTAAGGCCGGTCACCTTGCCGGAGGCGTCCCTCTGGAAGGATATTTCCGCCTTAACGACAGTGTAGAAGAACTCGTCCTTGGCCGAAGCGAAGATGGGGGCCTTCCCCTGCCCCGTGGCCTGGGCGAACAATGCGCCGCCCTCCTCGCTGATCGCGATGATGAACGACGGCATCAGCGCGTAGTTTCCAACGTATTGCCTTAGGGTCTCGATCGGCAGGTCCGCCTGCTTAGGCGCAGGAGGAAGCGCCCCGCGAAGGGCATGCTGCTCCACTCCGTTCTGGTGCAGGACCAGCCCGACAACCTTGCCCGCGCCGTCGCGCTCGAAGGTGATCTCCGCCTGGACGCCGATGATGGCAAAGGCGTCGCCCTTCGTGGGTCGCAGTCCAAGGCGGGGCTGGCCGGTGGCCTGTATGAAAACGGCCCCCTTCTCCTCCGACACCTGGATCACGAAGGCGGGCGTAAGCGGATAGGAGCCTACGTATTCCGAGGCGTTGCTCACGGACGGCACCGCCGGCTTTGGCAACGTGAATCCCAACAGCTCCGTCCCAAGCCCCTCCGGACCCTTCTGGAAGTTTGCCAGGATCACGATGCCCGTCCGCGCCTTCAGGCTGAAGGCGATGAACGAGTGGCTGCCTGCGGTGGCCCCGTTGTGCCAGGCAATCGGGTTGTCGGCATCTCCCGTCAGCATCCATCCCAACCCGATGTGTCCGCCAGCCTCCTCGAACGGCATCAGCGGCACCTCCGTGGCCACGAATGAGGCGTGAAGCGGGGCGTCCCGGCCCCCGAGGGCCGCGGCCAGGAATATCGCCATGTCCCGCGCCGAGCTCCGGATGGCGCCGGCAGGGGCGAATGCCTGGAAGGTCCAGTTGGCAACCCGCTTTCCTCCCGCATGCCCGGGCGCGAGGTCGTCGGGCGGCGGCTGGCCGGCCACGCCGATGCTGGTTTGCTTCATGCCAAGGGGGCCGAGCACATGCTCCGTGAGCGCCTCCGCATAGGTGGTTCCCCATGCTGCGGCCAGCGCCTCGCCGAGGACTGCCGCGCCAAAGTTGGAATAGGACGCCCGTTGGCCGACGTCAGCCGTGGCCCCGTGGACCTTGAGGGCCTCGACAAGCATGGCGCGGTCATAGGACGCATAGGGATCGGGCATTGCGTCGGGCTTGGGGCCCATGTTCCTCGGCAACCGCGGCAGTCCCGACGTGTGGGTCGTGAGCGACAGGAGCGTTATCTTCGACAGGCTGGCCTGCGAGGGGTCGTCCGCGGGGATCAGGTACTTTGCGGCGGGGTCGTTGCGGCTCGCCTTCCCCAGTCGCTCGCTCTCCGCCAGCAAGAGCGCGGTGAACACCTTCGATATCGAGCCGACCTCGAAATTGGTATCCGGGGTCACCGGCCGTGTATCCGCCGCGTCGTAGGTGCCCAACTGGAAGAACACGGGGCCATCCGCGTCAACCCATGCGGCCGCCACGCCACCGGCCTCCCCCTTGGCCCACGCGTTCAACTTGGCCTGCATGTCGGCGGGTGGCTTGGCGTGGGCTTGGGAGATCATGAGGAGCGAGAGGCCGAGGGCCGTTGGGGTCCTTAGGTTCATGGTTCAGTGCTGCGGGTTGAGGTCGTTCTTCAATTTTTCGAGGTCCGCGATCCTGGGCTCGACCTTCCTGTGGACCGCCCACTGGTTCAGCTTCCAGATTAGCCAGAATAGCACCAGTGATCCCACAAAATAGGATGCCATCTGAGTCGGTGTGCGCAGGTGGCCACCAAGGCCATGAAATCCCGTGCTGGCCATGGCAATGAACCAGCTGAGGATGATCGGCGCCAGGTACCATGTGCCCACTTTCAGCAGGAGCTCGCGCTGGTGGCGCAATTCACCGATGTCCCCGTCTATCTTCTCAAGAAGGGAGGCGTTCGGGGCGGTCCTGAAGCGGTGGGAGCGGATGCGCTCCCTGACGAAGAAAAGCGCCACTCCGACTATCAGGGCGGTTGAGATCCAGAGGGGCCATCCGGCCGACCCTTTTCCATAGGCTGCGGTTGCCAGGACAAATATCACAATTGCGGACGCAAGGAGTTCCTGGGTGTCGCGCCAGAAGAGTCTCCGAGCCTGCCGCCTGCTTGTCTTCGCAAAGGCTATCTTGAGCT
>OBLW0100002511.1_pt1 | contig 14822 bp, 14 predicted proteins | sample 1520161 | NCBI WGS metagenome assembly OBLW01 (sample SAMEA3539309, study PRJEB22396) | soil metagenome | biome: tundra; feature: field; material: soil | place: USA | collected 2010-05 | depth 0.15 m
GCTCATCGAGCATCTTCTTGTAGTCGCTGTAGATCGGCACGCCGTCGCCGGCGACGCGCTTAGCCTGGTCCACCAACTCGGGGACGGTTTCCGCGATGCCGACAAGCTTTGCGGTCTTCCCTTTTGCCATCTCCGGCAGGTGCGACCAGACGTGGGCGTGCAGCAGCCCGATCACCGCGATCTTGTACTCCTGCGCCGCGGCCGGAAACACCGACATACCGAAAAGCGCGAGGGCCAACCAAATGCGTTTCAGCATGGCGCTATCGTACCACCGCTCATTCAGGGGCCGCCTACATCTGCTGGCAAGCAGAACCTGCACTTACCGAAGCGGAATCTGCACCTGGCGGAGCCGCGCCATTGTTCCGCCGGCGCCGCACGCCTGCTCACAACCGTCTTTGACTGCTCAGTCCTCGGCCGGACGGGCCGGGATGGCGCTCGCCGTGCACTGAGTGGCGACGTCGCGACAAATCCTGCGACAGAAGAGGCAGTATGAAATCTATCGGCGTGTTTCTAGCAATGTGCGGATTCATGGCGGCTCAGGCGCCTCCGAACCAGACTCAACAGTCAAACGAAAATGCGGCCAGGATGGCTGCCGGGGAGATGCCAGTCTATCGGGTCGCCACGACAGAGAGGACCGCGAAGGCAATCGACTACCAGCACCGTGGCGCCACTAAGGTGGATTTCCGCGGCACGGAACTCCTGCCGGCGGCCCGCGGCGAGGCCAAAGTGGAAAGCAAGCGGGGCGCCATCGGGATCGAGGTTAACTTCGACGAACTGGAGCCTGCGAACAAGTTCGGGTCCGAATACCTGACCTATGTGCTCTGGGCCATTACTCCCGAAGGCCGCCCGGCGAATTTGGGCGAGATCCTTCTGAATGGAACCAAGAGCAAGCTGGACGTAACCACCCAACTGCAGGCGTTCGCCCTGGTGGTGACGGCTGAACCGTACTACTCGGTCACGCAGCCGAGCGATCTTGTCGTGATGGAAAATGTGATGCGCGCGGACACGAAAGGGACGGTCGAGGACGTCGACGCCAAATACGAGCTGTTGCAGCGGGGCCAATATCAGCGTCTGACAAACCCGCTGGAGCTGAAGCTCGATCGGAAGTTGCCGCTGGAACTCTACGAGGCGCGCAATGCCGTGCAAATCGCGCGCGGGATAGGGGCGGACCATTTTGCCGCCGAGACCTTTGAGAAGGCCGAGAAAAATCTGGCCCAGGCCGAAGCCTACCAGGCGAGCAATGCGGGACGGAATCCGGTGACGATGGCCGCGCGCGAAGCGGTGCAGATGGCGGAGGACTCGCGGGTAATCGCCGTCAAGCGTCAGGAAGATAATGCCCTCGCGTTAGAGCGTCAGCAGTCGGTCGACCGCGAAGCGCGGGCGAACAGCGACCGGGTTGCCGCGCAATCCGAGACGGATCGCGTCACACGGGAGGCGAAACAGGCGCAAATCCAGGCTCAAGAGGAGTCCGCGCGCTTGACGCGCGAAAAAGACGCGCAAGCGGCGTCCGCTCTGGCTGAAGCGGATCGCGTGAAGCGCGATAGCGACCTGCGCACGGCTGCGGTTGCAGCCGATGCGGATCGCTTGAGAGCGGAGAACGAAGCCCGCGCGGCCACCGCCGCGTCAGACTCGAATCGTCTGCAACTGGAGTCCGAACGCTTGACGCGGGAAAAGGATGCGCAGGCAGCGTCCGCTCTGGCTGAAGCGGATCGCGTGAAGGTGGAGAACGATGCCCGCGCGGCCGCCGCGGCGTCCGAGGCCGATCGTCTGCAGCAGCAGAATGAGGCGCAGAAGATCGCGATGCAGGCCGAAGCCGCACGGGGGGATCGGGACAAAGCGGAGCTGCGGGCTCAACTACTGGCGCAGTTTAACGCCGTTCTGCAAACCCGCGACACCGCGCGTGGCTTGATCGTGAACATGTCGGATGTCCTTTTCGACACGGGAAAGTATTCGTTGCGGCCGCTAGCGCGAGAGAAACTGGCCAAGGTGGCCGGAATCGTATCGGGGCATCCCGGCCTGGAACTGGATGTGGAAGGGCACACGGACAGCGTCGGCGGTGACGCGTACAATCAGCTCCTTTCCGAACACCGCGGAACGGCTGTTCGCGATTATCTGATACACGAGGGAATGGCGGCGAATTCCGTCACGACGAAGGGTTTCGGAGAAACTCAGCCGGTGGCTTCCAATGACACGGCGCAAGGCCGCCAGCAGAATCGGCGTGTGGAACTAGTGATCTCCGGCGACGTAATTGGCGTGGAGATCGGCAAGGTGATCGCAGCCAGGTAACCGGCGGAGGTGGGAAGGCGTATTTCACTCGATGTTGGCCCCAAGAGCTACATCATAAGGGGCGGCTAGCTCGCGGGCGCGGCGACTATCTGCTGCGTCACGACCGTGTATTGGGGCCGCTTCTCCGCGCTGCCCTCCAACTCCTGCGCCTTTACTCCCTGGGCGTGGACAACGCGCGCGCGCCGGTTGTCCGCCGCCTCCGGTTGAAGTTCGATCGTCTTCCGCCGGAGTTCGAGGGCTACCGCATCCTCCACCTGTCCGATCTTCACATCGACGGGTTGGACGGCTTGGCGGAGATCCTCGCCAGGCTGGTTTCCACGGTTCCGGTGGATTTGTGCCTGATGACTGGGGACTATCGCTATGAGGTAGCCGGTCCGTGCCACGGCATTTATCCGCGCATCGCGACGGTCCTCGCCGGCGTTCAGGCGCGCGACGGCATCGCGGCTGTTCTTGGCAACCACGACGCGGCGGAGATCGCTGTGCAATTCGAGAAGATGGGCGTGCGGATGCTGGTTAACGAATCCGTGGAAATCAGGCGGGCGGACGCAAGCATCTGGCTGGCCGGCGTCGACGACCCGCACTATTATGGCTGCGACGATTTGCCCACCGCGCTCAAAGACGTCCCGCCCGGCGCTTTCGGAATCCTGCTGGCGCACTCTCCCGAATTGTTCGAGGAGGCCGGCGCAAGGGACGTTCAGCTTTATCTCTGCGGGCACACGCATGCCGGCCAGATCGCCCTTCCGCTGTTCGGCGCCCCGCTCCTCAACGCGCGCTGTCCTCGGACTTACACGCGCGGGCATTGGTTACACGGCGCGATGCAGGGCTACACGACCGCGGGGGCCGGCTGCTCGATGCTGCCGGTACGCTACAATTGTCCGCCGGAGATCGTAGAAATCGTACTGGCCGCAAAGCAGCCTTAGTAGAATGTGAGTATATGAAGCGAACCGCGTTTGTGGAAACGGCACTGTTGGTGGCCGTGGGTTTGCAAGCGGCGTGGCCGCAGGCGCGCCCTCTCAACCAACCCCCGGCGGGGTTCACCGCCTTGTTTAACGGCAAGGACCTTTCCGGCTGGCGCGGACGGCAACCGGACTACGACCCAGCCGCGGAGGCCGCTCTTTCCAAGGACGATCTGGCCGCCAAACAAGCCCAGTGGAACACGGCCCGCGACCTGCACTGGAAAGTCGACGCCGCCAAGGGTGAGATTGTCTCCGACGGCCAAAGCCCGCACCTGGCCACTATCAAGGATTACGGTGACTTCGAAGTCTATGTCGATTGGCTCATGGTCAACCACAACGGCGACTCGGGCATCTACCTCCGCGGCTACCCGCAGGTGCAGATCTGGGACCCGGATAACGCCCGCGAAGTGCGCAATGGCGCGCCCAAGGGGTCGGGCGCCCTGTGGAACGATAACCCCGACAACCCTGGCAGATGGCCCTTGGTAAAGGCCGACAAACCGGTCGGTGAGTGGAACACCTTCCGGGTCAAGATGATCGGATCGCGCGTGTGGATCTGGTTTAACGGCCAACCGACGGTGGACGGTCAAGTGCTTGACAACTACTTTAACCGGAGCGCTCCGCTTGTCGCGGCAGGCCCCATCTGTCTGCAGACCCACGGTTCGGAGATCCGCTTCCGCAACATCTACGTCCGCGAGATTCCGGGCGCCGAGGCCAAAGCGGCTCTCGACAAGATCGGACACTAGGCAGGGCGAGGCAGCGCCTCGCCCCTACAAGACGCCCGCCGTCATGAACATTGGAGAAGCCTTCCGGTTCAGCATCCGCGCCTTAAGCGCCAATAAGCTGCGCTCGGCGCTGACTGCCCTGGGCATGGTAATCGGCAACGCGTCGGTGATTCTGGTGGTCACCATCGCCCTCACCAGCCGCGATTACATCCTGCAACAGATTCGCGGCATCGGCTCCAACATCGTCTACGCGTACTGCCAAAACGCCGGACCACAGGACGCCGAAGTAGACGCGGACTTCGTGAAGCTGGCCGATATCGACGCGGTCCGCGAACAGCTCGGGCCGCGCATCGTGGCCGCCACCGGGGTGATGACCCAGTTCGACCTCATGCGCATCGGCGGCAGGGAAGAAAGCGTTCAAGTGATCGGCTCGGACGAATACTACGCTCCGGTACGGAATCTGGCTGTGGTGGCGGGCCGCTTCCTGGTTCCGGGCGACGTCCTGCTCCGCGGCAAGGTGGCGCTGCTGACCGAAAAACTGGCGTTGCGTCTCTACGGCGATCCCCAGGCCGCCATCGGGCAGGTTGTGAAGGTGCACGGTCTCCAATTCACTGTGATTGGGGTCTTCAAGGAACGGGTCGCCAGCTTCGGGTTGTCGGAGCTATCCGGAGAAACCGTGCTGATTCCCGTGACGGTGATCCGCTACTTCACCCCGGTGGAGCGGATCGACCCCATGTACGTGCAGGCGCAAAGCGCGGACGACGTACCGGCCGTCACCCTGGCCGTGCGCCAGATTCTTGAAGGCCGTCACAACCCGAGAGCCCGTTACCTGGTGGAGAACCTGACGGCCATTCTTGAAACGGCCAAGCAGGTGTCGCTGGTCCTGACCGTCGTCCTGATGCTGATTTCGGCCATCGCGCTGATTATCTCCGGCATCGGGATCATGAACATCATGCTGGTGACCGTGACCGAGCGGACGCGGGAGATTGGGCTGCGGATGGCGATCGGGGCGTCGCGGCGCGAAGTGCTGCGCCAGTTCGTCCTGGAAGCCGTGATGCTCAGCCTGACCGGGGGGCTAATAGGAATCCTCCTGGGGATTTCGATACCGTTGAGCGCGCGGTACTTCCTGGAGGGGCTGGATATTCCCGTTTCCCCGATTTCCGTGGTGGTAGCGCTGGGCGTTTCCTGCCTGGTGGGCCTGGTGTTCGGGCTGTTGCCCGCCAACCGCGCGGCGCGGTTGAACCCCAGCGAAGCGCTTCGCTACGAGTAAGCGGCGCGGCTATCCCTGCCCGTCGGCTGTGTGCTTCTGCCGGGCTTTCCGGCGCGCCGCCCAGTAGGCTTTCATTCTCTCCGAAACCACTTCGCGCTCCGTCGGGGGCATCGATTTCCGGCCGCGGCGTTTCGCGCCGGGAGGAGGCTCCGGGCTAACGCCGGCCGTGCGCTGCAACTCCTCCAATGAGGCGATTACGCGCTCCAGTCTTTCCTTCTCACCGTAGAGTTCCTGTATGGCTTTATATAGATCCATCGAATGCAATACCCGGTTTGGCAGTTCTTAGCTTATCAAACCTGATGTTACATCGATTGTGGGCCCTATTCTAGCCGGAATCTACCGAAAACGATATCAACGGTTTATAAACGGCCAATACGGTACTAGTCTATACCCGTATCGAGTCGTTGCCAGGTAGAGCGCCAAGGCTAGAAGCAATAGTACGCCAAGAACCACCGTCATGACCGGCCGCCACGGGAATGTACGCCCTTCTCGATGCAGCACAAGCAGATAGCTGGCGAATATGCCGATGTAGAACAGCATGCACATGGGTACGGCGAACAGCATGAGGTTGAAGACGTCGGGGGTCGGCGTGACGATGGCCGCGATAATAAAGATGGCCAGGATGGCGTAACGGCTGTGCCTCAGGAGGAAGCTCGGGCTGGCAAGCCTGAGCAGGGTGAGGAAGAAGATCAGTATCGGCATCTCGAATACTAATGCGACTCCCAGCATCACGTTGACGAACAGCTCGAAATAGCTGGTGACGGAGACGACAGGCTCAACGCCGTTGCCCATCCCGATGCCCAGCAGAAAAGTGAGGGCGTACCGGAACACGATGAAATAGGCGAACGCGCCGCCGAGCAGGAAGAGGCCGGCCGAACTGAGTATGAACGGGACCGCATAGCGCCGTTCGCGCTTGTAGAGGCCGGGCGCGATAAAAGCCCATACCTGGTAGAGAATCCAGGGCGATGCGACGAAGATCGCGCACAGCACCGGCATCCAGAACCAGATGATGTTGAAGCCTTCCATCGGGGTGAGGGTGTGCAGGACCGGCGGATGGACTCCCAAAGTAGTCAACGCGGCGACGGCCGGCTGTTCCACGGTAGTCCAAACCCTGTTGGAAAAGGTCAGGCAGACGAGGAACGCAACCAGGAGCCCCATCAGCATTCTGATAATGCGTGTGCGCAGTTCTTGTAAATGGTCGAGGAACGACATCCGGAGCATGCCTTCCTCTTCGTCGTCCGTGTCGCCGCCGCCCGGCGGAGGCGGCGGGAGAGTTCCGCCGCCTCCGCCAAGCCTGGCTCGAAGGCTGCCGAGCAACGACGAGGGCGTGGAAACAGACGCCACGCCGGAGGAGGCCGGGCCGGCCCCCTTGGGATCATCCGGTGATTTCATGCGCTAGGTTTCGTGCTCAGCCGAGGTGGAAACCGTCTCATGGTCCAGAGCGTGCACGGATTGCTGGCTTGGCGCCAAGGCATCCGGCGTCTCGGGCTCGGCGCCGGGGGACAACTCGCCCTCTTGCGCTTCGCTTTGGGCTAATTCGCCCGACGGCAGTTCGGCTAACGTTGATTCGGCGCCCTCAGGTGCGGATGCGCTTTCGGTAGATGGGTCGGTAGCGGTGATCTCGACCGCAGGTTCGTTCGACGCCTCATATTGCGACTGATACGAGGTGGAATAGTCGTAATTGTAAGGGTCGGTCTGAATCTCGGCGGTACTTTGCGTAATCTGCTTGGTTTCCCGCTCCAGATTTTCCATTTCGGCTGTAAACGTGCTCTTCAGTTCGGAGGAAGCTTTGCGGAATTCGGTAATGGCCTTGCCCAACGTGCGGCCGATTTCCGGCAACTTCTTCGGGCCGAAGAGCACCAGCGCCAGGACGAAGATGACCATCATCTCCGGCACGCCTAGGGTACCCATCGGTTATTCATCCTCCCAGTTCAGTGATCCGAACCCATAATAGCACGGGGCGGCTTGAAACCCTCCGTTGGGGCGGACCGCGCGGAACTCACTCCTGCAGCGAGCTCTCCCTGAGGATCTTCTCCTTCTGCTCGGCGCGGAAGCGGCGAAGCTTTTCGCGCAACTCCGGGCGGCTGTTGGCCAGGATGGCGATGGCCAGCAGGGCCGCGTTGCGCGCTCCCGGCGCTCCGATGGCCAAAGCTCCTACCGGAACCCCGGCGGGCATCTGAACCGTGGACAGCAGCGAATCCAGTCCCTTAAGCGCGGCGCTTTCCATGGGAACGCCGAGGACCGGCAACAAGGTGTGTGCGGCGCACACGCCCGCCAGGTGCGCGGCTCCCCCGGCGGCCGCCACGATCACTTCGAATCCACGCGATTCCGCCTGGCTGACGTACTCCGCCGTCTCGGCGGGCGTGCGGTGGGCGGAAAGCACGCGGCACTCATGGGGAACTCCGAACTCCGTGAGCACGCCGGCGGCCTGGCGCATAACCTCCCAGTCCGACCTGCTGCCCATGATCACAGCCACCAGAGGCGCTTCCATCATCGTCATAGCGGAATACCCCAATCAGAATGCCATCAGCGCCCAGTCGCCCTTGTGGCGGACTTCGCGCGCTTCCGGCATCTTCGCTTGCACCCAGGCGACCTCGCCGCTCTCCATGCCGCTGGCCAACAAGACGCCGCCCGCGCGCCGCACGCGCAGCAGATCCGGCCCCAGCCGGACAATCGCCTCGGCGCTGATGTTCGCCAGCACCACGTCCATCGTGCCAGACGCTACGGCGTCCGCCGATCCCACGAACCGCAGGGGCGGCGCCTCCCATCCGCCGGCAATTTCCACCGCCACGGCATCCGTGTCGCAGGCGTAGACTCTGCCTGCCCCGAGCAACCGGGCCGCCTCCGCCAGAATCCCCGATCCCGTGCCCACATCGAGCACGCTCGTACCGGGCGTGAGATAATCTTCGAGCGCTTCCAGGCACAACTGGGTGGTCTCGTGTACTCCCGTGCCAAACGCCAGCCCGGGATTCACGGCGATCCGCAGACGCCCTCGGGGCGCGGGATCGTCGCGCCAGGCCGGCACCAGGTAGAATCGCGTACCCACTACCATGGGCCGCAGGAGATCATGCGCCACCTGTACCCAATCGCGCGGCTCTTCCACACGCAAACGGGCGCCGGGGTACATGGCGAGCAACGCCCCGCGGCGGGCTCCATCGTCGAAGAACGCCCGCACGACGCGCGGGTTCAGCTCGGCAATTCCGGCCGCCCCTTGCTCCCACAGTTCGGCGATCAGAAAATCCCTCTCGTCAGGTCCGCACTCGATTTCCAAAGAGAACATCTATCCCCACTCCAGCGGGATTTCCCGCTTGTAACGCGATTATGATGGTGGTGTCGAGAACAATGAAGCTACAAGGTATTTTCCCACCAATCGCTACTCCATTCGACCACAATGGCGAGATCTACGCGGTCAAAGTGCGGCATAACGTCGAAAAATGGAACCGCACCGCCCTCAGCGGGTACGTCGTTCTAGGGTCCACGGGCGAAAGCGTCATGCTCACGCCGGGCGAGAAATCCATGGTCTGGGAGATGGTGGCGAAGTACGCCGCGCCGGAAAAGCTGCTGATCGCCGGAACCGGGGTCGAAAGCGTTCGCGAAACCGTCAGCCTGACCAATACCGCCGCCGAAATGGGTTACAAGGCCGCGATGGTGCGAACGCCGCACTACTACAAGAGCGCGTTCAGCCGCCCCGAAGCCCAAATGCTGTATTTCCGCGCCGTGGCCGACCAGGCGCGCATCCCGTTGATCATTTACAATTGGCCGCAGACGACCGGCATCGACATCCCCGCCGGCGCCGTGGCCGCGCTTTCGGAACACCCCAACATTATCGGCGTCAAGGAAAGCTCGGGGAGCCTGGAAAAAGTGATGCAGATGGTGCGGGAGGTCAAAGCCGGCTTCCACGTTTTGGTTGGCTCCGCCCCCACGCTGTGGCCCTCCTTGCTGATGGGCGCCTGCGGCGGCATCCTGGCGTACGCCAACGCCGCCCCATATTCCTGCATCGCCATTTGGGAGGCGCATTTGAAGCGCGAGGAAGTCGCCGGCCTGGACTGGCAGAACCGCATCGCGCACGCCGCCCGCCTGGTAACCGTGAAATACGGCATCCCCGGCCTGAAATACGCCATGGATTTGAACGGATACTACGGCGGCATCCCGCGCCTGCCCCTCACCCCGCCCGGCGCGGAGGCCAAAAAGGAGATAGAAGAGGCGTTTCAGGATTTGAAGGGGTAGACTGAATGCGTGGGGAGCGATCCGGTAAAATCGCTTGGAACGGCCTGAATAATCAGGAGTTCCGCTCTTTCTTGGAAGCCACAATGGCGGTATGCGCGGTTGCAAAGTGCAGCAGTTGTACCCGCCGCTACATTCAACTTCACAGTCCGGTTTTGGAAACCCCGCCCCTTGCATATGTCAAGGAGTCGCTCTATAATTCTCCCAGCGCTCAAGGTCTTATTATCTCTCGGGCCTTTTAGGTGTGGCGTGCAAGTCCGCTGTTCTGCGGTCCTGAACCACCCCCAGATTGATATAAAAAGCGTGAGGCTGGAGGGCAAAGCCTTGGGCTTGCCCTCAGTCGCGCAAATGACAGGGCGCCGAAAGGAAGTGAACCATGCCAAGGCGAGGAAGGAGAACGGGATCGGGCGCGACGACTCTCCAAGAGTCGGCGGAAACCGTGTCAAGTGACGCAATAAAGATGATGCCTGAGACGAGCACCGTCAGTGAATCCGTGCAAACCGCCGCGACCGTTAGCCCAACTGAAAGCGAAATCGCCACAGTTGCGTATCAATTGTGGCTAGACAACGGCTGTCCCATTGGATCGGATCAAGAAGACTGGTTCCGGGCAGAAGCGATGCTCAAGAACGCACTCGTCGCGAAGTGCGAGGACCCGTCAAGACCTCCATCGATCCCCCGGCGCGATACTCGCGCCGAGTCCGAGATGCTGGCCGAGTTCGCGTTGGAAAGATGGCAGGGACATTGGGAGATCTGGGCACGCGAATGGGTCGGCGCCCGCTGGGTCTGGGATGTACCTGGCTCAGGCGTCGGAGTTCCGAATCGAGCGTATCCTTAGGCGGTTCACCTAAACTTCGGCAGCCCTTCAAGCCGCTCCCGGCGTGTTCCTGTTCGCCCACAAGACCTGAGATACTGCACCCATGCAGCCAGCCACCGCCTTGTCGCGAGCGCGGCGTCGGTGGGGCCGAATCGTCGGGCGCTCCTTCCTGGGGCTTATTCTCCTGCTGGCTTTCGTACTCGCCTGCGCTGCGGTCTACAACCACTGGGCCTTCCAGCATTACCGAGCCGTCTATCCGCCGCCGGGCAAGCTATACCGTGTTGATGGCCCCGATGAAATTCAAGGAATGCGCGAGGTCACTGCGCAGTTCTTACGCCAACTGGTTTGGATCAAGCCGCTCATGACGCTGGGTGTCGCACGTCTGGCCGGCCGATGTGGAGCGACCCCGCCTTCCGGCATGGAGGCGTATGCTGGCTGGTATCAAGCTGACAACTACCCGAAACGGACGAGACGCTGCTGGCATACCGCTATCCCATGGAGGACATGGAGATTCAGAACGGCGGCCGGCTCACCGGCCGCGAGTCGCAGGCGGCGCTTTTCGTCAATGAAGGCCGAATCGCCGATGTCTTCGGCCCGGGCCTCTACACGCTGACCACCCGCAACCTGCCGGTGCTGACGGACCTGATGAATTGGGACAAGGATTTCGAATCGCCGTTCAAATCGGACGTCTATTTCTTCTCCGTGCGCCAGCGGCTGGACCAGAAGTGGGGCACGGCCACTCCGATCACCATCCGCGATAAGGAATTCGGCGCGGTGCGGCTGCGCGGCTACGGAATCTACTCTTACCGCATCGCCGATCCGCGGGCGTTTTACACCAATGTCAGCGGCACGCGCGACACTTTCTGCGTCTCGGACCTGGAAGGGCAGCTTGGCGCCACGATTGTCGCCAAGATGACCGATATCTTCGCGCCCAGCGGGTGCCCCGTAAGAGAGCGGTTGCCGGGCACAATCATACCCGTCGTAATTTCGGACGCATTCCGCTTGCGAATAGTACTGGTACTCACGGAGATTACAGGACAGGCGAACGGAATTATCCTATGTGTTCGGGAGGCCGTAATCGAAATCCCGATTGCCTGCTTTTGAGGAGCACAAATGCAAGTGAACATGCGGCGGGAGCCGCGGCGCATCGGAAGGCTGACGTATACCTTATGCTGGCAGCTTGAAGATGAGCGGATGCACTCTGCCGAGGCCTGCGGCATTGACCTCTCCAGGTCCGGCATTCGCGTCAACTCGTCCATGAGCGTTCCGCCGGGAACCGTCGTGTTCATTCAGGCCCAAGGCGCCACGCTGGTAGGCTACGGTGCGGTCCGTCACTGCACTCCCCACGGCGATCGTTACGTCGCCGGGATCGAGTTCAACGAAGAGACCAAAGCGACGGTCGGATTCTCGGACGACGCGGACGTCGATTATTACTCTTTTCTCCAGGTCAACCCCAAAGCGGATTGGTCGATCATCCATCGCATCTACCGGATGATGGCTAGCCGTTTTCATCCCGACAACCCGGAAACCGGCGATCCTGAAAAGTTCCTGATCCTGCAGGATGCCTATGAGACGCTGTCGGATCCCCAGCGCCGGGCCGCCTATGACGCCAGTCTGCAGAGCCGGGAGCCCGGGACGCTTCCCATCTTCGAGCTGAGCGAGTTCGTCAACGGCATCGAGGGTGAGATGAACCGGAGGCTGGGAATCCTTTCGCTGTTGTACAACCGGCGCAGAACCAGCCTTTACAACCCCGGCATCTCGCTGCTGGACCTGGAAAAGCGAATGGGGATGCCGCGCGAGTACCTGGAGTTCTCGATCTGGTATCTCAGGAGCAAGCAGTACGTCGTCTACGGCGACAACTCGGAGATTGTGCTGACGGCCCTCGGCGTGGACTTCGTGGAGGCCAACTGCTCGAAGACCCCGATTCTTCAGAAGCTGCTCGAGAGCGGCCCGCGTTTCGTTACCAGCTCGAATCCGGCTGAGGGCCGCGGCGCGGAGGATTCGGCGGAGAGACCCCTGCTCCGGGATCCGTCGAACGGCGACTGACCCGCGGTTCCGATAGAATAGAGCTAAGCCGCAGTCCACGCGCTTTCCGTGATCGAGCCACCGGTCGACTACAATTCCGAGCATAGACTTTCAGAAAAGCCGCCCCTGCGCGACGATACCAAGTTCGCCGCCGGCAAGATCGCCGTCGTTCAGTACGTGGCGGTGGCCATCTTCCTGTTCCTGATTTCCGGCTTTTGGAAGCTGCAGGTGCAGAACCCGGAGTTCTACGACGAGCGGGCGCAGCAAAACAGCATCAAGTCGGTCCCCATCCTGGCGCCGCGCGGACGCATCCTGGACCGCGACGGCCGCGTGATCGTCGACAACCACACCTCCCACACCTTGCTTCTGGCGCGCGAGATCCTCAAGGAAGAGCACCTCGCCGCCATCGCGCAGGGGCTGGACCTGGACTACGAAGACTTGATGGACCGCGTGCGGCGTTTCCGCAGGCAGCCGAAATACGTGCCCATCGTCATCAAGGAAGAACTCACGCCGGCGGACCTGTCCTTCGTGGACTCGCACCACGACTTCTTCCCCGAGCTGCTGCTCATCCAGGCGCAGCGCAGGCTCTATCCGCAAGACGGGATGATGGCGCACGTCATCGGCTATACGGGCGAGGTTAGCGAAGAGGAGCTCGACTCTCCCGAATTCGCCAAGCTCGAGCCCGGCGCCGTGATCGGGAAATTCGGCATCGAGCGGGAGTACAACAGCACCCTGCTGGGCGTCGACGGGCAGAAACAGGTGGTGGTGGACAACCGCGGACAGGTGCGGCAGGAGCTCAAGAACAAACCGGCGGTTCCCGGCAGGGACTTGCAACTCAGCATCGACCTCGATCTGCAAGTGGTCGCCGAGTTAGCCATGGAAGGGAGGAACGGCGCCGTGGTGGCGCTCGATCCGCGGACCGGCGAGGTGCTCGCCATGGTGAGCCGGCCCACCTTCGACCCCAACAAGTTCGCCGTGCGCATCAAGTCCCGCGATTGGAAGGAGATCACGGGCAACCCCGACAACCCGCTGCTCAACCGCGCCATTCAGGCGCAACTTGCGCCCGGATCGACCTTCAAGCCGATCATGGCGCTGGCGGGCCTGGAGACCGGAACCGTCGACGACAAGTGGACCGTCCACTGCCCCGGCGGCGCCACCTTCTACGGGCGCTATTACCATTGCCATTTGAAAGGCGGGCACGGCGTGGTGGCGCTCCACAAGGGCATCGTCGATTCTTGCGACGTCTACTTCTACACGCTAGGCAACAAGATGGGGATCGACAAGATCTCCTTCTATGAGGACATGGTGGGATACGGGCACAAGACTGGCATCGACCTGCCCAACGAAATGGAAGGAACGGCGCCCTCCGAAAAATGGAAGCTGCGTACACAGCGGCAGAAGTGGTACGCGGGGGATACCATCTCCTTGTCGATCGGCCAGGGCGCGCTGACGGTTACCCCCATCCAATTGGCGCGCGCCATCGGGGGCATCGCGATGGGCGGGGTGTGGCGCGAGCCGCACTTGTTGAAAGGCTCGAAGGACAAGCCGGCGGAGTGGGCGCTGAATTCCGATAATTTGAAGGACGTGGTCGACGGCATGTGCGGCGTGGTGAACGAGGCCGGCGCCACCGGCGTCCGGGCGGCGCTGCCGGGCATCGAAGTTTGCGGGAAGACCGGCACGGCGCAGGTGGCTTCCGAGGAATACGTCAAGGCCCACAAAGGGGGAGAGCAGAATCTCAAGGACAACGCCTGGTTCGTCGGCTTCGCGCCGGGCCACGCGCCGGAGATCGTGGTGGCGGCGCTATTCGAGCACGGCGCCGAAAGCAAATTCGCCGCCCCCATCGTCCGCGACGTGATCAAGGCGTATTTCGACAAGAAGACCCGTCTGACTCTCCTGCAACAGCAGCGCGACGAACTGGCTGGCAAGACCGCCATGGAGCAGGGGCCAGCGCAGGGGCCGGGGGCCAGGGGCCAGGGGCCAGGGGAAGAGAGCTTCGTGCCGTGGATCATCGCTGCGGCCATCGGAAATCTGGGCGCTTTGCACCCGGCGCAAAGCGCCGCGGACGGCTTATCCCCGGCCCCCGGCCCCTGGCCCCCGGCCCCTGTCCTTCCGCCCCCGGCCCCCGGTTATTAGCATGCTGCGACACCTTACCATCCGCGATCTCGACTGGCCCCTGCTGATCATCGTTATGGTTATCTGCGGAGTGGGGGTCTTGCAGATTTACAGCTCCACCATCGACACGGATTACCACAACGCCTGGTGGAAGCAGATTCTGTACATCGCCTGCGGCCTGGTACTGATGTATGTTGCGATGAGCATCGATTACCACAGCCTGACGCACTACGTTCCCATGTTGTACATCGCGGCGGTGGCCGCGCTGGCGGGGACGGCGTTAATCGGTAATACGGTGTTCGGCTCCAAGCGCTGGATTCCGGTGCCGGGCCTGGGTCTCCGCCTGCAGGTGTCGGAGTTCGTCAAGCTGGTGATAATATTGTTGGTAGCCCGATATTTGACCGATTTGAAGC